>OFFE01001105.1_pt1 | contig 20618 bp, 19 predicted proteins | sample 1521371 | NCBI WGS metagenome assembly OFFE01 (sample SAMEA3504131, study PRJEB24116) | mouse gut metagenome | biome: mouse gut; feature: mouse-associated habitat; material: faeces | place: Denmark | collected 2011 | reverse complement strand
AGTATGCTGACCCCGCCGGCCATCACAGCCGCCGGAATCACCGCTACCGCCGCGTTTTTCGCCCCGCTCACGGTAACCTCGCCTCTCAGCCGGTTCCGGCCCTTCACAACCAATTTATCCATAAAATGTCCATCCTTCCAGTCACTTCCTAAAGGATTCCGCCTCCAGGACGCCGCTTCGCCCCCCGGCGGCTTTATTATCGTTTGTTCTGCAAAAACAACCAAATTCCGAGATATTTCTCTTTAACGTTCAAATTATATCACGAAATACACAAGCTGGAAAGTATTTTTTTCCGCGAAAGCCCCGCTCCATGCGGAAAACAGAGGTTTTCCCGCCATGCGGCAAGCGTTTTACGGTCTATTCCAGTCCTTTTTTCCCATATATTTCCATCATTCTCATTCCTGACACGAAAAAAACGGCAGGCCGCCGTTTTTCAGTCCTTCTGTACAATCTGGCAGGTATAGGCGTTAATCAGGCAGGGATCCGCCTGCTCCATCAAATATATCCGGTAGCAGGGCTCAAGGCTCACTGTCCCGTCCACAGAAGCATTGGTGTTCTCCATACGGTCATACCCCAATTCAATCCGGCTGATGGTCGCTTCTGCATTCCCACTCCTGCGCCATTCCCGCATAAACGCCAGCAGAGCTTCGTCCGCGTGGCAAATATCGCGTTTCTCGCCCGCATAGCCCTGCACAGGGCAGTAGGAAAAATCCACCCAGCGCACGCCGTTCTCCGTCACAAACAGAGAAAAATAGTTGGAAAACACACTTTCGCGCTTATATGTCCCATAAAAATTCACCTCAAACCCATCATCACATTCCAGCACCACTGGCTCATCATAGGTTCCAAAGAAAAACTCTGTCTGGCTGATAAATTTTTCCGCCATGCGCTGTGCCGCGCTGCGTGTCAGGCTGCCCTTGCCCAGCTTCACGCCAGCCCGTTCCAGCCGCCCATGCGCCCCCTGAAGCGTCAGCGTGCTGCCGTCTCCGCGATACACACTTTTGTCCGTACTCACCGTCACAGTCGTTTTCTTGCTGTCAAAAAACAGTCGTTCCAGCGTTTCCTTGCTGTAAGAAGGAACCTCCGCCAAAAGACGCGGCATCGGTCTGGAAACTGTTGGCAGTTCTGTATACAGCGTAATGCTGTTCTGCGAAAGCACCTCAAAAATGGCGCGCTCCTGCGCCGCTGTCATGGTATTTTCCTGCCTCTGGCGGAAATTCAGCACGCCGAGCGCAAGGTTCAGCAGTACCAGCAGAATAATAACAAATTTTTTTGCATTCCCCCATTCCATGCGCGCCCTCCTTTCGCCAAAAAGTCTGAAATAAGAAGCATATAAAGCGAAAATGCCACTTGCGGATAACCCGCAAATGGCATGAACCAGCGTCCCCGAGAGGACTTGAACCTCCGACCCCTCGCTTAGGAGGCGATGACACCAATTCTCGTTGCAGCTTATCATACCATTTCATATGCTTTCAATACTCGTATTTTCAATATTTTTTCAATTTTCGGCAGAACTGTTTTTTATCATTTATTTTATGGTTTTTTCTGATTGTTTCCAATTAGCAAGTTATTAGCATGATTACAATTATTCAAGAGGTATAATGTCCGCATAAAAATGATAACAGATTTATAAATTTTCGTCAAGCAACAACAAAAGGAGGAGCAGCCTATGAAAAAAATTTCCATCAGCATGGCAAAAGGCGGTGTCGGAAAGACCTCTACGGCGGTCAACCTGTCAGCCGCATTAGCCAAATCAGGGAAGCGCGTCCTGCTTGTGGACTGCGACCCGCAGCAGGGGAACGCAACCCTGTTTTTAGGACATAATCCGAACGGGCTGAAGATTACGATTGCAAATGTTATCAACGCACTTCTGGATTTGGGTACACCCCAATTTATCCACAAAGCTGCAATACATCAGGCTGAAAACTTCGACCTGCTCCCAGCAAATCCAAAGCTGGAGGCGATACAGAACAGGCTTATCGCGGAGAAAAGCAGTACCATATTCGGCGGGGAAACAGGCATACAGCCACACGAGGTATTGAAAACCATTTTAAGGAAAACGGAGGATAAGTACGACTATGCTGTACTGGACTGTCCGCCCAGCATTTCCATGCTCAGCATCAACGCGCTCGTGGCGGCGGACAGCGTATTGCTGCCAGTAGAAGCCCATTACGAATGTTACGAGGCTTTAGTGCAGACGATGGACGTCATAAACAGGATTAAAATGAACTGGAACCCTGATTTGCAAATCGAGGGGATCCTGCTCACGAAATACCAGAGCCGCACAAGGCTTTGTAGGGAAGTCAGCGACTACACCAGGAACAACTTCGGCACAAAAGTAAAGGTATTTGAATATGCAGTCCCTTCTTCTATACGGATGGCGGAACTTTCCAGTGTAGGCGTGAGCATTTTCGAGCACTCACCGGACAGCGAGGCGGCACTGGCTTATGGAAAACTGGCAGAGGGCGTGATGTGGAATGTCTAAAAACACAGTATCTGGCGCATTATCAAAACGAATTGCGGAACAGACAGCAAATTCCATGGAAACCTCCTATGATGAAATGTTCGGGCTGAAGCATGATGATGAAAGGATTGTTTCACTTGACGTCAGCCTGCTGGTTCCCCACCCGGATGACCCGTTTCGGTATTATTCTGATGCGAAGCTGCGGGAGCTGGCAGAGAGCATCAGCAAGGTCGGCTTGCTGGAGCCAGTCATCGTCCGTCCGGCGGAAGGCGGGAAATATGAAATACTTTCGGGAAAGAACCGGACGAATGCAGTGAGGAAAAATAGGGAACGGACGATTCGGGCAATCGTGAAAGACGTCGATGATTTCAAGGCGGTCATGATTATTACCGAGGCGAACCTGAAACACAGGGAAATGCTCCACCCTTCCGAAAAAGGCTGGGCGTACCGTTTGCAGATGGAGGCAATCAAAAAGCAGGGCGAAAGGAATGATTTGGACGCTGTTCAAATTGAACAGAAGTTGAGCCGCAGGATTGTCGCGGAGATAAACGAGGTAAAGGACAGTGAAATCCAGCGGTATATCCGGCTGACTTACCTGATACCGGAACTGTTGGAACTGGTGGACGAAGGGGAAATCCCTATTATGGCGGCGTACCAGATTTCCTATCTGGATGAAGAAAGCCAGAACATAGTGTTTTGCTATCTGGAAGAAGCTGACACGAAACTGACTATAAAACTTGCACAAAAAATACGCGAAAATTTTTCAAAAAATCTTTCGTTATCTGCCGAAAAAATCGAAAATTTCAAGGAGCATAATAATAGGAAGGAATCGGAAACAATTTCTTTCAAAATCAGCCGCGAAAAACTCGGGCGGTTCTCTGACGCGGTTCCCGACGATGAAACGATAGAGAAACTGTTTCTGGAATTTCTGACAGAACGATTTTCCACGACATAAAGTGGCTGGGCAGAAAGGGGGTGGTGCCCACGCACAGGATTCCATAAAGGAAGGAGGGCAGAAATGCAGATGTAGACAAAACAAGAGAGGAGGAATACAACCTATGAAAAAAGCATTTGCAATGGCAATGGTATTTCTGCTGAGCCTGGGCAGCGGCACTGTGGCTTTTGCCAATAACGGGCAGGGCTTAGGCTACGGCAGGGAGGACACTGTAAACATCAACGATTACAGCACGGATAACTGGGACAGATTTTCATTCAACTACCAGTTTGCAAGCGGCATGGAAACAAAGGACGACTTTGGCACGCCCACACCAACGGACGAGCCCGCAAGGAACCCGCAGCTGGAGAATATCCGGCGGAACAAGGACGCGGCCTACCTGCCGCCTGCCTATGGCGTATTCAGCGGGAATATCCCAACCGAGCGGAGCAGCTTTTACCACGAGAATGAAACGCCCGCATATGCGTCCAATGTAACAAATACGAGCATTGACTATAACGGCATCATGGATGCGGCTTCTGCGGGCGGGACAGGCAGCACGGGCAGCACAGGAGGGACGCTCCCCTCGACGTCACTGATGCAGGGTAGCAGCACAAGCGAACGGAACACAGAGGCAAAATATTATGACGACGGCAGTATCGGGACAATCAAAATCCCGGAGCTTGGTTTGAAAGTCACCGTTTATGAGGGTGAAACGAATGAGAGCATGAAAAAAGGCGTCGGGCATTTCGCGTTTACGAGCGCATGGGACGGAAATGTCGGGATCGCTGGACACAACAGAGGCTCGTCAGACTATCTGAACGGCATCTGGAAGCTGAAAAACGGCGATGAGGTTATCTATACGACGAAGTACGGCAAGCGTGTTTATGAAGTTTATTCCATCGAAAAGATTTCCGATACGGATTATTCTTTACTGAATTGGAGTGACCGTAATATCATCACATTGATTACATGTGTTGAGAATGTTTCCGGACAGAGATGGGCAGTACAGGCAATGGAGAAAAAGTAAATGAACCCAGGCAGCAATGGCTGCATGAAAAGTGAGCCAATAAGATAGAGCATGAAAAAGGGAGGCGGTTCCATGAACCGCCTCCCTTTCGCATGTCATGTGTCCGGCGCCTGTCCGCGCCTCAAAGGGTCAGTTTGCGTTGAGCTGATCCAGCACCGGCTGGACCACCGCCATCTTTTCCGCCACCCAGGCCTTCCAGTTCTGTTCCAGGTCCCCGTCCTTGAGAATCAGCTTGGCATATTCGTCCGCAAGGTCCATGGTCGCCTGGGACTTCTCCCTGGAGCTGAGGGTCTCATAGTCGTACTCCCGGGGGAGCAGCGTGGTCTCGTCGCTGAGCTGGTCCCGGAGCTTGTAGAAGCGCCGCACGGTGTCCTGGATCTCCGTGCTGTAGTTGGGGCTGACCAGGGCGAAGTCGTCCGTCAGCACCACGCTGCCGAAATAGGAGTCCTTGGAGGGGTATTTGCCGGCCATGACCGACAGGTGCTCGCCCTGGATGGACGGGTCCAGCAGGGAGACGTAGTTCCCGTTCTCATCCCGCTCCCAGTCAACCCCCTCAAAGCCCATGTTCACCAGGTTCTGGCCCTCCTCGGTGGCGCAGAAATCCAGAAGGTCCATGGCGCGCTCGAACTTTTCATCGCTGATGGTGGGGCTGAAGATGACCTGCCCCCAATAGTTGGCGTCCTCACGATAGTGGTATTTCCCGTCCTCGCCCACCAGCTGGGCCAGATGCAGCACCTTGTCCGGGTCGAGCCCCTGGGCGGTCAGGCCGTTGCGGATGTAGGTGATGAGGATGGCGTGGCCGTCCTCCAGGGCGATGCCGGAGGTCCCCTGCACGTAGAATTTCTGGGAGCCCTCGTAGCGGGTGAAGGTGTAGAACTCAGGGTCGATGACCCCCTCTTTGTACATCTGCTGGTAGGTTTTCAGCGACTCCAGGGTGCGCTCGTCCGCAGGGGCCCATTGGAACGTGCCGGTTTCATCCTGGTAGTAGCCGTCCCCGATGTTGCAGGCCTGGGAAAAATCCGTGGTGGGCCACAGCTTTGCCAGGTCATAGGTGCGGATGCTCAGGCCCACCAGGCTGTCGCCCACATTGCCGGGGTCCTTTTCCAGGAAGGTGCGGGCGATTTCCGCCAGCTCGGAGGGGGAGTATGTGTCCTTGATCTCCAGGCCGCAGGCCTCCAGCCAGTCCTTGCGCATGTAGAGCAGGGCGTGGTAGCTCAGCCGCTCGCTGGGGCGGTTGGTGGAAAAGACCGGCCGCCACAGGCAATAGGTGCCGCCCAGCTTCTCCTCGGCGATGGCGGCGATGGGGACGTCATCCTGGGTTTTGGCCAGGTTGGGCCAGCGCTCCTTCCAGTCGTCGGGGAAGCGGTAGATGGCGTCCTGGGAGGCGTAGGTCTCGATCTCGCCGTAGGGGTATTCCGCGTGGGCCACGTCGGGCATGTCGCCGGAGTTGATCCAGACGCGCAGCCGCTCGTCCCAGTCGGACACGTCGATGGTGGTGGCGATGATGTCGAAATCAATGTTATAGGTGTCCAGCCAGTAGCGGCCCCAGTCGTCCCCGCCGTAGTCGCCGCCGGATTTGATGCCCGCCATCAGCCAGGTCAGGGTCAAATGCTCGTCGTAAGTCTTCTTATCCGCAGGCGGGTTCGTGGCGCCGGGGGCCGCAGAGGCGGGCGCGGGGGTGGCGCTGGCGTCCGCCGGGCCTTCCTGGGCGGGGGAGCACGCCGCCAGGCCCAGCATGAGCAGGAGCAGAACGCTCAGCAGCGCGCACAGGGTTCGCTTGGACTTTTTCATAATGGTCTTCCTCCTTCGTGATGTTTCTGAACGGGGGCCTTCACAGCTCCCGGACATGATGCGTTCAGGACTTGATGGCGCCCACCATGACGCCCTTGGTGAAGTGCTTTTGCAGGAAGGGGAAAATGCACATGATGGGCAGGGTGGTGACGATGACGGCGGCCATTTTGATGCCCATATCGAAATTCCGGGCGGCCGCCTCCATGGAGCTGGTGTTGCTGGAGATGTTGGACTCCATCACAATGGAGCGCAGCACCACCTGCAGGGGGACGATATCGTTGTTGCGGATGAAAATCAGCGCGTTATACCACTCGTTCCAGCGGTCCACGATGCAGAACAGGGCGACCGTGGCCACAATGGGCTTTGCCAGGGGGAGGATGACGGAGAACAGGATGCGCCATTCCCCCGCCCCGTCCAGCTGGGCCGATTCCACCAGCGCCTGGGGGATGGAACAGAAAAAGTTCCGGGCGATGACAAAGTAGAACACGTTGACGCCGCCGGCCAGCACCACGGACCAGATGGTGTTGGTGAGCTTCAGCTCCCTCATCTGCATGTACAGCGGAAGAATGCCGCCGTTGAAGAGCATGGTGAACAAAATCGCGGCGAGAATGAATTTCTTGCCGGGGAAGCTGGGCCTGCTGGTGCCGTAGGCCAGGGACAGCGTCAGGAACAGGTTCAGCGGTACGCCCAGGCATACGATGAGCAGCGAGGTTTTGAAGCCGGTGGCAATGCGCTGGTCGGCCAGCAGGTTCCGGTAGTTCTCCAGCGTGGGGGCGGTGGGGAAGAGCAGCAGCGGATGGTCCAGGTATTCCCGCTGGGTGGAGAATGAGATGGCCACCGCGTTGACAAGCGGGACGATGATGATAAGGATCAGGCACCCGACGGCCAGGACGATCAGAACGTCCGCCAGGGACAGCTGTTTTTTCTTCATGGAGCGTCCTCCTTTGGGGGCGGCGCCGGTCAGCCGAACAGGCCGGTTCCGCCTAATTTTTTCGCGCCCCAGTCTGCGGCCACCAGGAAGAAGCAGTTGACCACCGAACGGAACAGGCTGATGGCCATGGAGAAGCCGAAATCAGGCACCGAGCCAAAGGTGACCCGGTAGATATACATGTCCAGGATCTCGCACACGTCGGCCACCGCCGGGTTGGAGAGGTTGAATATCTGCTCGAACCCCCCTGTCATCAGGTTGCCGATGGACAGCACCAGCATCACGATAATGGTGGGCTTCAGGTTTGGAAGCGTCACATGGACCAGGGTCTGCCACCGGCTGGCGCCGTCCAGCTTTGCCGCCTCGTACTGGTCCATGTCTATCCCGGAGAGGGCGGCCAGGTAGATGATGGCGTTCCACCCCGCGGACTTCCAGCTCTCCGTGATATACAGGATGGGCGCGAACAGCCGGCTGCTCCCCAGAAAGTTCACCTTGTCCAGCCCCAGCATGGACAGCACGCCGTTGAGCAGGCCGTCCATGGACAGGGTGTTGGTAATCAGGCTGGCGACGATGACCCACGATAGAAAATAGGGGAAGGTGAATATGGTCTGCGCGGCTTTTTTGTACCGCTTGCCGGCGCATTCGTTGAGCAGGAGGGCCAGGATGATGGGGACCGGGAATTGGAACAGCAGCCTGCCGATATTGATCCGCAGGGTGGTGAACACCGAGCGGAGAAACGCCGCGTCCCGGAACACATACATGAAATTCTCCCAGCCGCACCAGGGGCTGCCCCAGATACCCCCCTTGGCGCTGTAGGTTTTGAACGCCAGCAGCAGGCCGGACATGGGGCCGTAGGCAAAGAGCACGAACCAAATCAGCCCCGGAAGCATCAGGCCGTAAATGGCCCGGCTTTTCCAGATATCCCGCCCCAGGCGGGACAGCTTGCGAGGGATTGTCTGTTTCAATGCGCTCCCCCCTAAAAGTCCCGTTTCATGTGATCCATTTCGCCCTCAAATTCCAGCTCGTGGGCCAGCTCCACCACCATGCGCATCTGGTTGGCGCTTCTCATCACGCTGCCGTGGACGACTACGTTTTCAAAATGGATCCGCCTGGGCCAGCGGATTTCCTGGTGCATTTCAAATCCGCGGATGATGGACACGGGGAAAACCGGCCCTTCCACGGTGATATTGCGGAAATACACGTCCTCCACCTCGCCCCGCACCCGGTCCAGCGAATACTTGGAGTCCAGGATCTTGATGTCCACCAGCTTTTCCTGGGCGTCCTCAATCCGGATGTCCTCGTACACCACGTTATGGACCCGGGCCCTGTCCGCGTTGTGGATGGTGAACACCCCGCCGGACTGGTTCCCCTCGTATTCGCAGTGGATCACGTCGCAGTCGGAGTAGACGATGTCCGAAACCTCCCGGCAGCGCAGCTCATATCCGATTTCCAGCGCGTTTCCCGGCTCGGCGTTCCACAGCACGCAGTCCCGCACCACCACGTTCTTCACGTCGCAGCATGCGGCGGGCGTGGGCAGCGGGCAGGCCTTGATGACAACGCAGTCGTCCGCCGCGCGGATGAAGCAGTGTTCCACCAGCACGTCTTGGCAGCCCACGATATCAATCCCGTCGCCGGTAACCAGGCGGGAGAGCACGTTGACGTCCCGGATTTCCACGTGGGTGCAGGCCCCGGGTACGATATTCCACACGCCGTTGTCCACAATGGTGATGCCCTGTACCAGGATATTCTTTCCCAGGGAGAACTCCGCCATCAGGCGGCCCCCGTTTTCGTCCGGCTTGTGCCACACCGCGCCGTATAGGATTCCGTTCCCCGTCACCGACACGTCGTCGGCCATGTAGGAGCGGATCCGGCCGCACACGATGCTGCCCTCCTCCAGGTAGGCGCTCTGCCCGGTTTGAAGCTCAAGGGTGCCCACGTTGTAAACCCTGCCCTTCTCAAAGCAGTAGGTGGGCTTGGAGGCGGGCCGGGGCATGTAGTGGGACTGGAGCAGAAACAGCGGGCGCTTCAGGTCGCCGTCAAATTCGATGCTCAGCTTCTTCAGGCCCGGGGCGGTGAAGCGCAGGGTCTGCCCCTCCAGCTCGTGGGAAATGCCCAGCGACAGCGGCCGGATCACCGCCCGGTCCACCGGCCCGGACACCCGCACCTCCACCGGGAACGCCATCCTGGTCTTGCGCACCACCACCGCGTAGTCAAAGGAGTCCGTGTGGTAGACGGTCTGCGGCCGGCCGTCGCAGTAGAGCTCGTAGCGCTGGGACCGGGGGAGCTCCGCCTCAGAGCCCACCTCAAACAGGGGCTTCTCCGGAAACAGCGGATTTGGATTGAATTTCAGCATAACACCCTCCTTGTTTGTCACGGCCTGACGGCGGTTCCGTCGGGCAGGCGCGCCAGCATCCAGTCCCAGGCTACCCTGCTCTCCTTACAGGGATATTTTGCGGCCAGCTCCTCGTTGATATCCACGCCGATGCCGGGGTTCTCATTCAGATAAAGGAAGCCGTCCCGGTATTCAGGCATTCCGGGGAACATTTCCCGCATCAGCGGCCCGTTCAGCGTGGGGTAGAGGCCGCTGAAGCTGTCCGCCCACTCCTGGACGCCGAAGTTGGGGCTGGAGATGTCCAGATGGGCGTTGACGGCATGCCCGATGGGGGTCATGTCGATGGGGCCGTGCCAAGCAGTCCGCACGCCGTAGGCGTCGCAGAAGGCCACCAGCTTCCGGGCGGGGGTGATGCCGCCGATCTGGCTGACGTGGACGCGGATGTAGTCGATCAGCCGGGCGCTCACGATGGATGTCCACTCGTGGGGGTTGTTGAACAGCTCGCCCATGGCCAGCGGGGTGGCGCACTGCTGGCGGATGGTGTGGAACCAGGCGGTCTGCTCCGGCTGGAGTATGTCCTCCAGGAAAAGCAGATGGTACGGCTCCAGCGCCTTGGCGAAATTCAGCGCGTCGATGGGGGCCAGCCGCTCGTGGACGTCATGGCAGAACTCAAGGGAGTCCCCATAGGTGACGCGGAGCTTTTCCATCAGCTCCAGCACGTTTTTCATGTATGCCTTGGGGTCAAAATACCCGCCGGGGAAGGGGTGCTCCGGCCTGTGCAGGTTGGGGTTCTTTCCGCCGTAGCCGCCCACCTGTACGCGGATCCTGCGGTAGCCCCGCTCTCGCAGGGCCTCCACCCGCTCCAGGGTCTGCTCCGCGTCGGCCCCCTCCGCGTGGGTGTAGCAGGGGATGCCCGGCCTGCATTTCCCCCCGAACAGCTGGTAGAGCGGCATTCCAGCCAGCTTCCCCTTGATGTCCCACAGCGCCATGTCCACGCCGGACAGCGCATTGTTGAGCACGGGGCCGTTGCGCCAATAGCTCATACCCATGGCGGACTGCCAGATGTCCTCAATGTTGGCAGGATCCTTTCCGATGAGGAATGGGCGCAGGTATTCCTCAATGGCGGTTACCACCGCCAGATAGCGGTGGGTAAACGTGGCGCAGCCTACGCCATACAGGCCGGGTTCGTTGGTCTCCACCTTTACGGCCACCAGGTTGACGCCCTCCGGCGCCGTGCAGATGGCCCGCACGTCCCGTATTTCAAGTCCCATGCCCTTCAGCCTCCTTTTTTTTGCCGCCCCAGCCGCCGCAGGAGCCGCTCTCCGGCATACCCGGCAGAATCAGCCCGCCGTCAACGCGCAGGGTGGTTCCCGTGATATACGACGCCTCCGGGGAGGCCAGAAACGCCACGGCCGCCCCCACATCCGCCGGGACGCCCACCCGTTCCAGGGGGATGCGCCTGCCTAGCTTGTCCCAGAAATCCACCGGGACCGCTTTGTGCTTGGCCAGTTCGGCCAGCTCCTCCTTGCTGCGCACAGCGATGGCCCCCGGCGCTACGCAGTTCACCCGAATGCCATAGGGGGCCAGATCCAGCGCCGCAGACTGGGAGGCCCTGGTGACCGCGGCCTTGACGCCGCCATAAATTCCGTCCTGGGGATAGGCGCGCTCGGCCCGGGAGGAGGTGATCTGGATGATGCACCCCCTTGTGCCGCTGCGAACCATGATCCGGGCGGCGGCCTGGGTGCAGAACAGGTAATTCTTCAGATCCAGGTCGATCAGGTCGTTGACCCCCTGCTCCGTCAGTTCCAGGATGCCCTCAAAGCGGGTGGCGCCCGCGTTGTTTACCAGTACGTCCAGCCCGCCCAGTCTGTCCGCGGCGGCCTCCACAAACGCCGGGCCTGCGCCGAGCTCCCGGAGGTCCGCGCGCCAGGTCTCACAGCGCCTGCCAAATTCCTGCTCAATCCGGCGCTGGAGCCGGACTGCGTCCTCCTGGGCGGAGCAGTAGGAAAAGGCGATGTCATAGCCGTGCCCGGCCAGGGCAAGGGCAATCCCCTTTCCGATGCCCCGGCTGGCGCCGGTGACGGCAGCTACTTTGTTTGCCATGATATTCCCTCCTCAGTTTACTAGGGCTTGTTTGAAGATGGTCAACACGCCCAATCGGCGGGCCTTTCGGCGCCCAGGCGCATCACCGCCGCCGCGCTGGGCGCGCTGATGCGCTGCACGGGGGTTGGGGCCACATCCCCGCTTGGATCAACCCGGAACACGCATACGTCCCCGGACAGCTGGTTGGCAACCAGCAGGTCGCCGGTCTCCTCATCCAGAAGAAAGTGCCGCGGGAACCGGCCGCCGCTGGGGCACCTGCCCCGCAGGCTCAGCAGGCCGCTGCCGGGCTCCACCGAAAACCAGACAAGCTCATCCCTCCCGCGCACACAGGCGTAGAGCATCCCATAGCGTCGGGACAGCTGCAAATGGGCGGTGAGCACCACGCCTTCCCGGCGCTGGGCTGTTTCCCAGAAAGCCAGGGCCGTGGCGGTATTGTCCGCGCCGAACTGGAGCATGAAAATCTGGTTGCTCAGCTCGGCGGTGACGTAGGCCACCGGCAGGCTGTGGTGAAAGGCCATATGCCTGGGCCCGCTGCCGGGGGGGAAGGGGATGGATGGCTGCCGGGGGTTGGGATACAGGGAACCGTCCGGGTTTCGCAGATAGCGGTAGATCTGGTCCGCGCCCAGGTCGGCCACAAAGAGCTCCCCGCCGCCGGGGGAGAGCCAGCTGCTGTGGATGTGGGGCCCCGCCTGCCGCTTGGGATCCGGGCCGCTTCCGCTGTAGGAAAACTGCTGCAAAACTCCCATATTTCCCGTGGCGCCGCCTACCACCGTCAGCGAGCCGGACTCATAGTTTGCCACATAGGCCGCATCTGTCCGGCGGTCAAAGCAGATATGGCAGCTCCCGCTGCCGGGGAAGCGGATGGATTTGTCCAACGCAATTGCGCCATCCGCCGTTTTTTTGCATCGGGCAAGTCCGCCCTGGCCGCCCTCCTGTACCGCGAAGAAACAGTCTCCGTCGCCGGGGACCAGGTAGGAGGGGTTTTCTGTGGGGCAGACGCCTGCCTCCCGGTATACCCCGTCCGCGCCCCGCTCCAGGGCCAGGATGCCGGAACCCGCCTGAACTGGGATCCAATCCGGCAACTGCGTGTATTCGCCAATCAAAACCACGGCGTGTCCTCCTCACTCCAAGATACATATCTTAAACATCACAAAAACATTATCTAATTTTTAGGACGAATAATCAATTCATAAATTGTACAAAATTGCCCTGTCTATCTTGTGCGAATCGACGGTAAATACATGGGAGAGCGAGGAATTCTTGACAAAAAAGATAGCTTATGCTATCATACCATCGCTGTTGTCCGTTGGGGGCGCCTGGGCGTGAATAATGTTTAGGGGATGTTTAGATGCTGGCATATCAGAGGACATATGAAAAGATTCTGGAAGACCTGAGAAATGACGTTTACCCCGTAAATTCCCTGCTGCCGCCGGAGCCCAAGCTGGAGGAAATATATCATGTGAGCCGTACAACGGTCCGGCGCGCCATCGCGCAGCTGGCGGACGAAGGGTATGTGAAGGTGAAGCAGGGCTATGGGACTGTGGTGTTAAAGAACATTTATCCTGATGACTCCTTCGCGTTTTCCAGGCTGCGCCACTTTGAGGACATTATCTCCGTCCGGCACGCGTCCATTCCCGATCCCCAGCACATGACGGCGCGCGGCATGTATGTTGACCTGGTGGAGGCTGACGTCAAAACTGCGGAAGCGCTGAACATTGGGATCGGTACGCCGGTTTACCGCCTTCAGCGCATTTTCTACAGCAGGGATATTCCCCTTATGTACCTGTTTGATTACATCCGCACGGACTTCTTCCCCCAGCTTGACAAATATACCAACGAATTTTGGGATCTGTACCCGTTCCTCATCAAAAAATACGGCGTCCAATACAAGGGCTGCGTGGAGTATATTTCCGCGGCGGCCGCCGACCTGGTGGATTCCCAGATCCTCCACATTGAGCCGGGCGCCCCGCTGCTGAAAACGCGGAGGGTGGCCCAGTGCGACAAGGGGCCGCTGGAATACGCCGTTCTGCATGTCCGCACGGACGTCACCGAGCTGTGCATCACCATGGGGGACAATATCCCCTTTGACTCCACCAATTAGGTACGGAGATATAAGGGTGCGTTAAAAACAGAAAATCCGTTTGAAATCGTCGATTTCAAACGGATTTTCTGTGCGCCGATAAAGGCGGGCGGATCATAACAAGGGGCAAGCGTCAATCGCCTGTATTGAAGTAGTCGGAATTGATTTTATAGATAGAGATGGATTGGGCGACATATACGCCAACCTCGTATCGGACTAAAAGCTCCGACAAGAGCTGCCCGTCAATCAGCTTGATGCTCTTTTGCTGCTGCTTCTCAATGTAGGAAACGGCGTCGTCTGTAAAGCTGGAGGTGGTAATGAAGATCCCCTTGTTTATATGCTCCATAGCGCCCACAAACTTTTGAAGGTCGGGCCGGCCTATTTTGTTTTTCGGAGCGTACCGTTTGGCCTGCAAGTAAATCAAGCCAAGGCCCAGCCTGTCCTCGCTGATGATTCCGTCAATTCCCCCGTCATGGGAGGCCCCGGTGACAACGCCCGCCTGATCGTCGGGCCCATACCCCATTTTCAACAGGAGGGAGACGACCAGGTGCTCAAAAAAGCTGGGGTCCTGCTTATAGATAGCGTCCAGAAGCTGCTGCCTGATGGCAGAAACATGCTCCAGCATGGCCGCGCTGATTTTTTCCTCCGGCAGAAGGTCGCCGGATGCCTTTGTCCCAATTGATGGGAGGCCAACGGCAGCGTCCGCTTTATCGGTGAGCAAGGCAAACCTGTTCTTTTTTCCCTGCTGTCCCGATATGCGGAATACCTTGATGGGATAGGCGGTGGGGAAATCAAGTCCGGCGCAACGGCGCCTTATTTGCCCGTTTACAACTCCCACAGGGTCTTTGGCGCCAAATTCATACAAGCCGTTTTTTACAATGGCATGGTAGATTTCCTTTGCCGTCAGCCTGTAGCGCGACAAGATTTTTAAGAATTTGGGACAGGATAAATGAGAAAAAACGGCATGTTTCTTAGAAGTAATTCTAAGTCCGCCCGCTTGCGGCAATGGCCCTAAAATCGGTGGCCTTCCATAGCGGGCGGATAATGTTTTCTCAGAAAAACAACGCGTTGCTCTCTGGGGCATTTAGTATGTGATATATACCACGACGGCATTTGATAAAATGGCACAGAGCAGATTTTATGCCTGAATCCTTTTAGCAGATTTGTACCCATGCCCCAGGAAACTCGTCTGGGCTATAAACAGTATTGTCCACCAAACAACGGAACACTATGCCATCCTCCAACACACACTCCCCGGCCATGTACATTCCGCTGGTTCCACAGGGGGCCACAAATGGCTTTGCCTTGGCCGGATCCTTTGTGTGGCACAGACCCCACAGCGCCCGCAGGGTGGCCGGACGGCCCTCATAGTGGGCGGCGTTGTGGGGCTGAAGCAGCGTCCACACCTGCCCCCCATCTGTCACAGGCCCACCCATGGGCCAGCCGCTGTAATCTTTAGCGGGGTCGAAGGGAGGGATTTTAGCCCCCTCCGCGATAATGGCCGTGCCGTCCATGTCCGCCGCCCGGTTCCGCAGGGACCGCGCGTCCGCCCGGCCCAACTCACGCATGACCCCCAGCACAATCTCCCTGCCTGTCATGCCTCGCTCACCCCCTCCTGATATGCCGCCGCCATCAGGTCCATGTCGCTCTCAGGCTCCGGCTCGGGGGTGGGATCGTCCGGCTGCGCGGCGTTCCATACAGCCCACGCCTCCGCGTTGGGCTGGCAGCCCGTCACAGTGGGTATGCCTTCCTCCTCCTGAATCGCCAATGTCACAAATCCGTTGTACTCGTAAAACGTGCCCGTGGGCACCTCATCCGGCCAGAGTGCCATTCCAGGCGGCACCGAAGTAAAACTGACCTCTTGGATGGGCGGATAGGCTCCGCCCGGGCCTGGTATTTGTGTTATGATCTTCATAGCGCACCTCCAAAATTTTGTGAAAGGTTGAGTGAGTATGACATATGGGTATATTCGGGTGAGTACCGACAAGCAGACAGTGGAAAACCAGCGGTTTGAGATCACCCGATTCTGCGCCGCTGAGAGCCTGTCTATCGACGGCTGGATTGAGGAGACCATCAGCGGCACCAAAAATTATGACAAGCGCAAACTGGGCCAGCTTTTGAGCCGGGTTCAGGCAGGGGATCTCATTATCTGTGCGGAATTGTCCCGGCTGGGCAGATCGCTGTTCATGATTATGGAAATTCTGAGTATCTGCATGAGCAAGGAGTGCAAGGTGTGGACCATCAAGGACGGCTACCGCCTGGGGGAGGACATTCAGTCCAAGGTACTGGCCTTTGCGTTCGGCTTGAGTGCGGAGATTGAGCGCGACCTCATCAGCCAGCGCACTAAGGAGGCTCTGGAGCGCAAACGGGCGGAGGGAATGAAGCTGGGCCGACCTGTGGGGGCGCTGTCCAAAAAGGTTAAGTTGAGTGGGAAGGAGGAAGCAATTCGGGTTCTCCGGGCAGAGGGCACCAAGTGGGCGCAGATTGCGCGGTTACTCCATGTGGACCGCTCCACGCTGGTGAGATTTGCCAAAACGAGAGGTTTATGGGGGGATTATACGCCGCAATTTATGGATAAGCCCAAAAGTGCGGCGGGATAGACCGGGTTTCCTCGCACATTTTGCATCCGAGGGAGTGGCTTTGGCTCCGTCCTTGCCGTCTTCTCCGCCCACTTCGATGGCAAGGAATGGTTCCCTTTTGTGCCGAAAATTTTGTTTCGCTTAACGGTTGGGCTTTCCATATGGATACCCAGGGTAACAACAATGAAAATTTATGGAGATAACTGGACAACAATTACCTGGAGTGATAAAACCGTTATATGGTGTTCTGCTGATGCCTATGGTCAGCTCAACGCATCCGGCCAGACATATGATTATGCAGCCTTTGGTTAAGCGCAGTCCGGCAGCCTAGCACAAAACCTTCCCTTTTGTGCCCAAGTTTATCATGATACCGACTTGTTGTGCATCCGGGGGAAGATCGGCTCAAATGGGTACAACAGCAGGCACTCAAAGCTTTGGAGTTACAAGGACTTCTGTTTGGGCCAATACACTGGACGGTATAACCTCTGCATTTACTGCGGGGTTTGGGCTTGGGATGCCACTTGCCTATACATCCAGTAACAACACAACCAGCAAAATCACACTTTACGGACGGCTGTCCGGGAAAACATATCAATGGTATACAGATTCAACTGAGTCCAGAAATGAAGCCGCTCATCAATTCAACCGCGCTGATTTTACATATCTGTATATAGCCTTCGGGTAAGCGCCCTTGGCGGGGCTTCACCCAATCGCGACATAGAAATAGGTAGCTTCACTTACATTTAACTGCTGATTCACAGATGTGTTTGAACTCCACGACACAACATTCCCGTTCCAGACAATAGAAATATAATCTAGTACTTTGTTATTGTTGTAGATTCCTAATGTATTCGTCGCTGTCCCATTTACCCACGCATGAGAATTATAGTAAGAATATGGTGCTCCGGCCGAGCCTCCCAAAGAAACTAACTTGGGCACAAAAGGGAAGGTTAAGCTGCACGGATGGTTGACCCCATACGTCCCTGTCCCCACATAGCTGCCGGTGGCAATTTTCGCCATCCCGTTGGATTGCAAGGTGGACAGCAGGGCCGCGAGGCTGTTCGTCCCTGTCCCTCCGTTAGCTACAGGGAGTATACCCGTGACGCCGGGGGTGATATTTGCCGAGCCGTCAAAGCTGGCAGTGGCGGTGCTGGCCAGATTGGTTCGTATGGTACGGGCGGCGGCCAGCCTGGAGGCCATAGCGGTATCCATCAGCCAATTAGTCCCGTCGTACACAAAATCAACCACCGCTCCCGCCATCCAGGCATTGATATTGACGGCGGTGGCGCCGTACATCTTGATCGCTTTTGCGCCGGTGCCGCTGACATTCAGCGTAGGGTTGGCTGCGGTGTTGACCGCAGAGAACTTGATCGCAACCCTCGCGCCCGTCACCAGCTTAAAGCCTGTAATTGTTACCGCCTTGGCAGCGGTGCCCGCAGCTGTGGCACAGGTCCCGTAGTGGATAATATCGCCTGTGCCGTTGAAAGGCATACCGTCAATATACCGCGCAGTGGACAGCTTGACCGCGCTGGTCGCCGCCCCTCCGGCGCTGCCAGACCCGGCGTAATTGTGGGTGTGGCTCGCCGCTGCCGCCCCAATGGCGGCGGGGGTATGGGTATGGCTCGCCGCTGCCGCCCCAATATCAGCGGGCGCAATGGGATCGTTGCCAGTCTTCGCATGGTTTTTGGCGTGTTTGCTATCCGCATAGTCCAACGTGGGAAGCTGTTCTTCCACAACCTTCCCCGTCTCAGGATCCAAGTCAGCCTTATTAGGATGGGCTTTAGGATCTTCCTCGTGAATCTTTACAACCAGCTTTATATCTTCGGCAGTCAGGTATAGGGGGTTGCCTGATGCGTCAAAAGTGACCTGACAGCCCTCTTCCGTTTTTATTAAAATTTTTAGCTGTTCGCAAATAATCATGCCGTCCTCGGGAAGCCCCAAATATTCGCATTCCGGGCCAGCGTTGTCGTAGAGATATACGCCCTCCTGGCGTGTGTCCGGGTCCCTGGCAACCAACGCCAGTTCCCGGTACGAAAACCCTTCTGTCATATTTCGGTTATCCAGTGTTCCCACAACGGCATTCTGTGTACCTTCATTGGTGATCGTCACACCGTCAATAGAAACGGAAAGCCGTTCATGAATCAGCGTGGTTCTATTGACCATGGACTCATTGCCCAGCAGACCATCGCCCAAAGCGATCCGGGTAAAATGGATTCCCTTGCCCTGCCGGGCCTTGGCCTCCAGATTGCTGCCGAAAGTGGTGAGCTTCATTCTAGTAAATGCCATACCTGGTCACTCCTGTTCAATGATAACAATTCTGCCGGATATGCGGGCCACGCCTAGATAAGCGGTTCCGGGATAGCGCTGCTGCTTGGATAAAGACAGCAGCGTCCGGGCTGGTTTAATTTTATTGAGCTCCTGGAGCAGTACGCCATGGTCATCCAAAACGATGTTGCCACCCGCAAAAAACACCGTCGCTTCCGCCCAATGCTCAGGGTCAGGATTTTTGAGAATTTCCACATTGTCATAACCAAAAGATTTTGCCAAGTACCGTATGCCTTCATTCAGCCCTGCCTTTTCGGAGATTATGCCTTTCATGGCCAGCCGGGTACGGTAACCTTCAACGGTTTCACCCCTTAGTCGGGCCATATCCCGGTCCTGGCCGTGGATTGGGAGCATAACATCGCTGCACGTAAGCACGGCGCTTTCCTCCCGAACCTTGAATATGTCCTTTTTAAGCTGGTCAAACTGCTTTCCAACCACCTTGAAAAAAATATAGAACTGGTTGGCCTTTTTTCGGACCCTTCGCAGGGGGCCGAACAGCAGACGGAACATATACTCGCCAAAGCTGTCAAACACGGATTACACCCCCTGGACCGTAATCGATATTGTACTTGGAAGGATAATCTTGTCTGCATCCAAGAATATATCCGTTTCCGGGATCGTGACAGTAACATTTCGAACGCTGGGAACAGCACTTTTCACTTTGTGTATAAGGTCGGCGTGGGTCAATTCATTGAGTTCCCGGCGCTGGCGGATGCGCAGCAGATCAGTAACGGCAGACGCAACACAGCCTTCAATTTCGGTTTGGTTTATGACAGAGGGAACTGTTACCGTTAGGGCGACAGGCTGGTAGACTGTTTCGGCGCTTTTGACCAGGACATCATCATCAGGCGCTTTGATCTTCTCACACGCCGCACGGACTTCATTAAGAAGCGCTTCGGTGGCGTTCCCAGCCTCAGAGGTGATAATCACGTCAATAGTGCCTTGTCCCCGGGGATGCTGGTCCTTGACCGTAGCGTAGAGAACGCCATTGACTGACTCGCAGACATTAACATATGTGTCATGGATAGCCACAGTAGCCAGTTCCGCCCAGGAACGCAGGCAGCGGCGGCGAAGGCCCTCATCGGATTCTGTATCGCTGCCCTCTCGTGCGATCCACCCCTGCCTATTGGAAATGGCGACGTCTCCAAGATAGGTGAGGGAACTTGCGATTTGCGCTTCAGGAACGTTATAACGGCTCCCCTCCGCTTCCGCCTCCACCAAAACATCGACAGATGCCGTGCCTTTCTGTAGGACAGCGGGCTCCAAAGAAAAAAACCGAAGATCTTCCCCGTTGATATCGCGAACAGTCTTAAATACGGTTCCTTTAGGAATCTTAACCGCCTCGCCATCAACTGCGGCCCGGGAAACCGTCACATATCCGCGTGCTTTCTGCGCCCGTTTTCTTTTCTTGGAAAAGTCTGCCGCTTTAATATCCAGCCATAACCCGGTGGCATGGCTTACCGAACAATGGTTAATCACGGTACGCAGGAGCCCGGTCAATTCGATTCTAATCCAAAGAACAATCATGAGAATAGTGTAAAAGACGCCGCCTGAGTGGAAGTTGGTAATAACAAAGCCTTCCTGCTTCAGCTTCTCCACATTTGCGTCCTTCAACTCTTCCAAGTCGGGGATCGGAAGAATAGCATCAAGGGTATTTTTATCAATCACGCTGTCTTCACCTCCACGCTGACCGCACCAATGATAAACGTGAGCGCCCGGACCGTTTCCTCCTCAGCAAATTGGAAGGAGCAATACAGAACGAAGGCATCGTCCTTGAAGCTGACGTCAACCTGTATGGTCTCGGGGAGGATAACCTCCCGCCGCTGCAAGCCGACCCGGGCACGCTGCGCAATCTCCAGGCGGGTGAGGTCATCGTCCTCGGACTGGATGAAGTCATAGAGCCCCCAGCCGAAGGTCAGGTCGTAGAACAGATCGCCCGGCTGCGTGAGGGCCTCGAGGATGATGTTCTGGTAAAGGCACTCGAGGCCGGAGCATAAGGGGGCGTCCCCGTCCGCTGCCTGTGTGAGCTGCCACTCGTCCGAGAGCCGGATG
>OFFE01001103.1_pt1 | contig 20627 bp, 16 predicted proteins | sample 1521371 | NCBI WGS metagenome assembly OFFE01 (sample SAMEA3504131, study PRJEB24116) | mouse gut metagenome | biome: mouse gut; feature: mouse-associated habitat; material: faeces | place: Denmark | collected 2011 | reverse complement strand
GGAAAGAGGAGATCCCCGCCGCTCCGCCCTACATCCGGGTACTGGGCTTCAACCGCCGGGGACAGGCTGTCCTGAAGGACATGAATGCCCGCGCATCCCTGCCCGTTTTCGTCAAACCGGCCCACGTCCGCCGCCTTTCCACCGAGGCGCAGGCCGTCTTTGCTCTGGAGGACCGGTTTACTGATCTGTTTTCCCTCTGCTTCTCCAACCCTCTGCCCTGCGGGCTGGAGTGGACCACCAATCCTGTCATCCATCCGGACCGGAAGATTTAAGGAGTGCCCATGAAAACGAAAAAACACGCCCCCACCCTCGGCCCCGTCTGGCTGCTCACCGGTTCTGTGACCATCCCGCTGGCGCTGGTGCTTCTGTTTCACCTGACAAAGAACATCCCCTGGTTTATGAACGGCTGGGTCTGGTTTGTCATGGCCCCGCTGGAGCAGGCGCTGGGACGGCTGTGGTCTCTGTTTCCCTTCTCGGCGGCTGAAGTCCTCGCCGCCCTGTTCCTGCTGGGCTGCGCGGTGTGGCTGGTGCGGGCGGTGGTCCTGGTATGCCGGCAAAAAGCGCCGCTCCCCTTTTTGCGCCGACTTCTGGCGCTGGCCTCCGTCTGGCTCTGGCTGTGGGCGGGGCTCTGCTGGCTGTGGAATGCCGCGTACTATATCCCCTCCTTCGCCCAGCGCGAGGGGTTATCCGCCGCCCCCTACTCGGTGGAGGAGCTGGCCGCCGTCACAGAGTATTTCGCCCGGCAGGCCGCCGCCCTGGCCCCCCAGGTGCCCAGGGACGGTGAGGGACATTTCGCCGCGGAGCGCTCATACTGTTTCAACCGCGGCCCCGAAGTCTACCGGAACATCGTCTGGGAGTTCCCCTCGCTGCACGCAAAATCCGTAAAGGCGAAACCCTTGCTCTGCTCCAGGCTGCAAAGCATTTTGGGCTTCACAGGCATCTACTTCCCCTTCACCGGAGAGGCCAACGTCAATGTGGACGCCCCCGCCTGTCTGCTCCCCGCCACCATCGCCCACGAGATGTCCCACCAGCGGATGGTGGCCTCTGAGCTGGAGGCCAACTTCGTGGGCATTGCCGCCTGCGTCTCCTGCGACGACGTGGTCTTTCAGTATTCCGGCTATCTCATGGGCCTCATCCAGCTCTGCAACGCCCTCTACCCCGTCGATGACGCCGCCTGGTACGCCATCGCCGAGGAATATTTCAACCGGGAGCTGTCGGTGGACTGGAGGGACAACAGCAAATACTGGTCGGCCCTGGAGTCCCCCCTGGAGGATGCGGCGGAGGATGTGTACGACTCCTTTCTGAAAAGCAATGACCAGGATCTGGGCATCCGCTCCTACGGGGCCTGCGTGGACCTGCTGGTCAACTATTTTGGAGAAAAGTTGTAAGAAGCTGTACCAATAGCCTCAGCACAAATCTTTGCGGCCAAAATTGCCGCTGACCGCGTTAAAAAATCTTGAAATACACAAAGTATTTCTGCGATTTTTTGCCTTGCCAGCAGCGGTTTTGGTTCGCAATTCTGAATACTTCGGCTATTGGTATAGCTTCTTATGTCCGTCAAAGCCGGCGGTAGCGTTGGAGAATGATGTCCATCTGGGTGCGGCTGACATAGTGCGCGGGCAAAAGGGCGTTCTCCGAGGCGCCCTGGATGAGGCCGGCCCCCACCGCCCAGCGCATGGCGTCCCGGGCGGCGGTATGCACCCCCGCCCCGTCGGAAAAGCGGGCCAGGCTGCCGGAGGGCCGGATGGCGCGGCCCAGATACTCCGTCTCATAACGGTACAGCATGGTTACCAGCTCCTGCCGGGTGATGGGGGCGGAGGGGTCAAAGTCCTGGCCCGCCACGCCGTCCAGCAGGCGGTGGCCTGCGGCCCAGTCTACCGCCTGGGCGTCGCTGACGGGCCCGCCCTCGCCGGACAGCGTATACAGGGCCTGGGCCATGAGGGCGCAGGACACCGACTGGGCCGCGGGGAGCGGCTCGGGCCGGGGGGCGGTTTCCCCCTGGCCGGAGAGAAGGGCGTGCCAGGGGTTGTCCTCCCGGGGGTCGGTGGGGTCCCAGCCGTTGGCCGCCTCCTCGGAGATGTGGGGCACCAGCTTGTCCGGCTTGCCCAGGGGGCCGGGGTCGCCGCCGTCATAGATGGTGACCTTGGTGCCCCGAGCGCAGTTGTCGTAAATCCACTTGGCGTCCGCCGTCTGGAGCCGGACGCAGCCCAAGGAAGCCGGGGCCCCCAGGCCGTTATACTCCTCCGTCATCAGGGTGGAGGGGTCTTTTTCGGTGTAGCATACCGAGTGGAACAGGATATTCCCCTTGATCTGGGTACAGTATTGGCCGTAGGAGCCGTCGAACATGTGCACCCAGGTCCACCGCCCGCCGATGGTAAAGGTGCCGGTGGGGGTGGCATGGCCCTCGCGCCCGGTGGAGCACACCATGGCCTTCACGGGGACGGTGTACCCGCCGTCCTCGTCCAGCCCGTAGACGGTGACGGTGCTCTGGGCTCGGTTGACCATGATGGAATAGGGCTTGCCGCTGCCGGCCGGGGGCTGGGCGGCCCAGGCGGTATGTACGCCGGAACACAGCAGCAGCCCGGCGGAGAGCAGGGCCAGAAAGAGGCTGAGGGTTCGTTTCAAGGGGATACCTCCTACCATATCTTGTGTATAATGAAATGGCCTCCACAAGGAAGCCATTTCATTATATATGCTGTTGGGAGAAAATGCAAGGGAAATTGGGGCTATACGTCTTTGGCCCCGTAGAAATGCCGGGACAGCAGGAAGGACAGGGCCAGCAGCACCAGCCCCGAAACCACCGCCACGGCGGGGACGGCGGCCACCTGCTCCATGGTGGGCGTGCCCAGGGACTGGAGCCAGTCCAGGCCCCCCAGGGGGATCAGGAAAATCACCACCAGCAGGGCAATGATACCCATGACGCCGAACAGCATCATCCGGGCCCGCTCCGAGCCGAATTTGTACAGCAGGGGCAGCATCATGGCGTTGATTACCGTGGCAAACACCACGAAGACGGCGCTGGTGAGCAGGTACTCCCCCAGGCTCTCCTCCATGCGGCCCGCCAGGTTCATGGCCACCCCCATGGCGATGGTGAGGGCCCCGGCCATGGCCACCAGGATCAGCACCACCAGATACCGGGACGCCACGGTCCTGGTGCGGCCTATGGGCAGGGACAGGCCGTAGGTGTCCCAATTACACTGCTTGTCGTAAGCGAACACGTTCATGGGCAGCATGGACACCATCACCATCATGAAGCCGCTCACAAAGGACGCCTGCCAGAATCCGGAGAAGGCCACCGCCGCGTAGATTGCCAGGATCATCAGATAGCTGCGCAGGGTTTTGCGCAGAATAAGGAAATCCTTCAAAATCAGGCCGGTCATGCTTGCTCCCCCTTTACCACGAATACCATCAGCTCGTCCAGCGTCACCGGCTCCACCGCCAGCCGGGGGTAGAGCCGCTTGAAGTCCCCCTTGCGGCGGATAAGGGCCTCGGTGGAATACTGGCTCTTCCGGGCGGCCACCAGATAGCCCCGGTCCACCTGGTCCAGCTCCTCCCTGGCGCACACCAGCCGCCCGTAGCTCTCCAGCAATCTATCCTTTTCGTCGCACAGCAGCAGCTTTCCCTGGTGGAGATAGGCGATGTAGTCCGCCACCTTCTCCAGATCCGACGTGATGTGGCTGGAGATGAGGATGGCGTGGTCGTCGTCGGAGACAAAGTTCAAGAACTCGTCCAGAATTTCCTCCCGCACCACCGGGTCCAGCCCCGCCGTGGCCTCGTCCAGCAGCAGGAGCTTGGGCCGGTGGGCCAGCGCCGCCGCCAGGGACAGCTTCATGCGCATGCCCCGGGAAAGCTCCTTGATGTTTTTGCTCCCGGCCAGGCCGAACTTGTCCAGGTAATCCCGGAACAGCCCCCGGTCCCAGCCCTTGAACACCCGGCGCAGCACGCTGTCCACATCCTTCACCCGCAGGTATTCGGAGAAGAAGCAGTCGTCCAGCACGATGCCGATGTCCTCTTTCGCGCGGTCCGGGTCCGTCCCCAGCAGGGACGCCTCCCCGGCGGTGGGCCGGGTGACGCCCAGCATGGACTTGATGAGGGTGGTCTTGCCCGCCCCGTTCTCCCCGATGAGGCCCATGATGGACCCGCCGGGCACCTTCAGGTCGATGGGCCCCAGGGTGAAGGTCTTGTACTCCTTGACAAGCCCCTTGATTTCAATACAATTTGTCATAACTACTCCTCACTATACAGCGTGTTTAGCATTTCGGACAGCTCGTCCAGCCCCACGGCCCCCGCCCTGGCGGCGTCCACCGCCTGGGACAGGTGCTCCTCAATCTGGCACAGCACGGCCTCCCGGCGGGTCTCCCGGTTCTGGGCGGCCACGAAGCAGCCCTTGCCGGGGACGGTGGTGAGAAAGCCCTCCCGCTCCAATTCCTCATAGGCCCGTTTGGTGGTAATGACGGAGATGCGCAGATCCCGGGCCAGCAGCCGCATGGAGGGCAGGGCCGCGCCCTCGGGAAGCCCGCCTGAAAGGATGAGCCCCTTCAGCTGGCGCACGATCTGCTCATAGATCGGCACGCCGGAGGAATTGCTGATGATGATGTCCATGGTGCACCTCATTGATATTTTGTATATATACGATATACACAGTATAGACGCTATACACGGACTTGTCAAGAGGGGGAAGCAAAAAATTTTGGGGAAATAAAAACCAGCCGCCTCCACAGGAAGCGGCTGGTGATTCGCGGCATTCAAAAAAGGACAAACGGTCCGCCCACCCAGGCGCGGGATGTGGATCGCACCCGGCGGGGAGTTTACCGGTGCTTGCCCATGAAGAACAGCGCCACGCACCCCGGCCCGGTATGGGCCCCGATCACCGGCCCGATGGAGTTGATGATGATCTCCTTCACACCGTAGCGGGTTTTGATCTCGTCGGCCACAAACTGCGCGTCCTCCAGGCAGTCGCTGTTGCTGATGAACATGGTCTGGGAGGCGGGGTCGTCGGCCAGCTCCCCCACCTTGTCCACCAGGGCGGTGAGGGACGCCTTGCGGCCCCTGGCCTTGGCCACGTTGATGAGGTGGCCCTCGTCGTCCACGTGGAGGACGGGCTTGATCTGGAGCATGGTGCCCACCACGGCGGTGGCGGCGGACACCCGTCCGCCCTTCTTCAAAAAGAACAGGTCGTTGACGGTGAACCAGTGGCACTGGCGCAGCTTGTTTTCCTCCGCCCAGTCCCGGACCTCCTCGATGGTCTTGCCCTGCCGGCGGAGCTTGGCGGCCTGGTACACCAGCATCCCCTGGCCCAGGGAGGCGCACAGGGTGTCCACCACGTAAATTTTGCGCTGGGGATACTGCTCGCTCAGCTCCTGGGCGGCAATCTGGAACGCGCCGCAGGTGCTGGACAGCCCGGAGGAGAAGGCCAGCACCAGCGCGTCCTTCCCCTGCTGGAGGGCCGCCTCCTTAATTGCCTGGGCCGCCTCCTCCACATTGACGGCGTTGGTGGTGGCCATGAGGCCCTCCTTTTCCTTGTTATAGAAGGTGTCGGGGGACATGTCCCGGTTATCCGGCCAGTTCCGATAGGTCTTGCCGTCCATGATGAAGGCCAGGGGGAGTATGGTCAGTTCCAGCTCCTTCACCAGGCTGTCGGGCAGGTCGCAGGACGAATCGGTGATGATAATATAGTCGTTCATGGTCAAATTCCTCCAAAATTCAAATATCATGAGACCGGCCGGAGCCGGAGATCATTTCTTCTTTTTGAGCAGGTCCCCGTGCCCCGTGCGCTGGGCCAGGATGGCCAGGGCCCGGTGGCAGGCCAGCCCGCTGGCATAGCTGCGCATAGCCAGCTCAAGCACCAGCTTGGGCAGGTCTTGGTCGGCGGTGTCCTCGTCAATGCCGGCGGCGGCGTCCGTCATGGCCTGGTCCAGGTACTGGCAGAAGTACTCGTACTGCCGCTGGGGCGCCCGCAGCTCCCGGCCCACGGTGGTGAGCACCTTCATCTCCCGCACGCTCATCACCTGCTTCAGGGCGGTGATGGCGGTGAGGTAGGCCAGATGCTCCTGGCCGTATTTTTTGCCGTTGGCCCGCTCCACCAGGCCGTCCTTGATATAGTTGTTAATCATGGCGGAGGTAAGGGCGTCGCCCTCCCCCATGCTCACCATCTGCCGGGCCAGATAGCCCACCACCTGGTCCATATACAGCGGGATGTCGGGCAGGTCGTCCCAGCCGGCGGGGCGCTGCTGGGTGAGCTGCTGCTTCAGTTCGGCCAACTCCTCCATGGGGGTTCCTCCAATCCGTATCGGGCCCGTCCAATCTAGTACAGGGAATTATATCACATCATTTTATGGACGTAAAGGGGGGAAGCAAAAAAACAGCGCCGGGCAAAAGGGCCCCGGCTGCGCCCGGGCTTGATTGGCAGGCAATGGTGCAGGTCTTGCCAGTCCGTGGTAAAATAGCGGCATCCAAAAAGACAGGGGGCTATCATATTTATGAACGGACGCAGGATAGCGGGCGCGCATCTGAAAGACTACAGGGGCCATCTTATGGAGGACGAGCGCAGTGCGGCTACCATCGAAAAGTACCTGCACAATGTGCGGGAATTCTCTTGCTGGCTCAGGGGGGGCGGCGTGACGAAGCAGGCGGTAATCGGCTGGAAGGGGGAACTGATGTCAAAGAACCTGACCCCGGCCACGGTGAACGCCAAGCTGTGCGCGGTCAATAATTTCCTTCGGTTTATGAAATGGGACGACTGCCGCGTGAAGCTGCTCCGGATCCAGCGGCGGGTGTTCCGGGAGCAGGAGCGGTCCCTGACGAAGGAAGAATACCTGCGCCTGCTGAAAACTGCCCACAGCCAGGGAAAGGCCAGGCTGGGGCTGCTGATGGAGGCCATCTGCTCCACGGGGATCCGGGTGGGCGAGGTGCGCTGCCTCACCGTGGAGGCTGCCCGGGCCGGAAAGGCGGTTATCAGCCTGAAGGGGAAGGTGCGGGTGATTCTGCTGCCGGGGAAGCTGTGCCGCAAACTGAACAAATACGCTGAAAAACAAAAAATCGCCTCTGGCGAGATTTTTCTCACCAAAGACGGCGCCAGCCTGTCCAGAAAGCAAATCTGGAGGGAGATGAAGGGCCTGTGCGCGGCGGCGGGGGTGGAAGCGTCCAAGGTGTTTCCCCACAACCTGCGCCATCTGTTTGCCACGGTTTTTTACCGGGTGTGCCGGGACATTGTAAAGCTGGCGGACGTGCTGGGCCACAGTTCCATTGAGACCACCCGGATCTACCTGCGCTCCACCGGCCTGGAGCACACGCGGGATCTGGAACGGCTGCAATTGCTTATGTAGGTAGACGGAATAAACAGTATGGGACGGACCCTCGAAAACCGGGCAATTTCCAGCCAAAACCAGATAGACGGAATAAACATTCCAGTCCAAAATATAAGCGCACTCCAATGTCGATTAGGATTATAGCATAGGCCGTAAGCAAATGCAAGAACCTTTATCCCCCATATTTTTCCTGTTTGGTGCAAAAAGCATGAAAAATAAGGACTGCAAAAGCAGATTTTTTGCGGTCCTGTTTTCCGTGCTTTTTTTGATTTTATTTCCGCATTTGGAGAATAAAAATTCCCCGGTTTTTAAGAAGGCTGTCCCATACTGTTTATTCCGTCGTGTATATCTGCCGCATTCGGGCGGACCGGGAAGAGCCCCTGCGGGGCTTGCTGGGAAATACATAGGGGAGTGTCTGGAAAGGAGGGGGCCGTCTGGGACAGGGATGCCAGCCGTTTTCTATTTTTTGAAGGGAGCGATCCCGCTTTTCTGCCACAGGGGGAATCTCGTTCCGGCTTTTTGCGGTTCCGCTTGGGCCGTGGTTGAGAATGCCAATAAAAATGTAGGAGATGAATAAAATGAATATACTGTTGGTGGGCGGACCCAGCCAGCTCATGGATACCATGGTCGATACCGTGAATAAAAACGGCCACAAATCCTATGTGCTTATGGAGGGGGGGAAGGATTCCTCCGCCTATAGGCGCGCTTTTGAAAAATACAGTTTTTCCTATCAGGATGAGAGCATAAAGGACGTCATGCAGGGGATCAACCCGGATGCCGTGCTGTTTATGGGCGCCCAGGATACCAGCTTCGCATGGGAGGAAAAGGGAAGCCGGGAGCTGTCCCGCTATACGGCGTCCATCGCGAATATAATTTCTGTGTACGCCTCGTCCGCCAACGGCCGTTTTATCTACCTCTCCTCTGATGAAATTTACGGGAGCAGCGGGAACGCCTGCCCCGGCGGCCTGGGGGAGGACGCGGCGCCTGCGCCGGACGGTTACCGGGCGATGGCCGTTATGCAGGGGGAGGGAATCTGCGAAAACTGCCGGAAAACCCAGGGAAAGGACATTGTGGTACTGAGGCTTGACCACCTTTACGGTATGCCGCGAAAGGGGCAGAGGGAAGGGGATATCTGCTTCACCAAGTGCCTGGAGGCGTTAAAGACAGGGACCATTTCCGCCTCCGGCAAGGACATCTTTTCCATGCTGCACGTAAAGGACGCGGCGGCGTTTATCTATGCCGTGATGACCGCCGGGAGCCATGCGTACAGCGAATACCACCTGTCTTCCATGGAGGAACTGAGCGAGCTGGAGCTGGCGCGGATCATCGCCGGGGAAGCGGGCGTCCCCGTTGAGGTGCTGGAGCAGGAGGCCGGCCGGGACAGGCGGCGGGTGCTGGACGCCGGCAGGTTTACCGGGGAGTTCGGGCTCAGCGCCGTCACGGGCTACCGGGAGGAAATAAGGGAGATTATCCGCTTTATGGAACGCGGAAAAAGCTCCTACATAGATCCCGGGGAGCCGGGCGGCGGCAATAAAAAGAGCCTGGGCGCGGTGGTTAGAAGCATATTCCCCTTTGTGGAAAACGTGATCTGCTGTGTGCTTTTCGGCTTTTTGAGCAGCCAGGTGGCGGGCAGCCGGTATTTTGGAAGGCTGGACTTCTTCCTGCTGTATGTGCTGCTGTTCGCGCTGATGCACGGGCAGCAGCAGGCGATTTTGTCGGCCCTGCTGGCGGTGCTGGGGTACTTCTTCCAGCAGACCTCGGGACGCAGCGGGTTTGAGGTGCTGCTGGATTACAATACCTACGTGTGGACAGCCCAGCTCTTTATCGTGGGTATGGCGGTGGGCATCATGAGGGACCGTATGCACCACATCCGGGAGGAACAGAGGGAGGAGATCCTGTTCCTGCAAAAGCGCGTGAAGAACATCGAGGAGATTAACGACAGCAACGTGAGGATGAAGCAGGGCTTTGAGACGGAGCTGGTAAACCAGCGGGAGAGCCTCGGCCGGATTTACGAGCTGACCTCCCGGCTGGAAAAGTACGCGCCGGAGGAGGTCCTGTTCTACGCGGCCGAGGTTTTGGAGGAGCTGATGGACAGCCGGGAGGTGGCCGTCTACCTTGTAGCCAACCAGGGATACGCGCGGCTTTTCTCCGCCACATCCGCCCAGGCCAGGCAGCTGGGGGACTCTTACGCCTACGCCGGCTCGGGGGAGCTGTATGAGACGCTGAAGGAGCGCAGGGTCTTTATCAACCACAACATGGACAAAACGCTTCCCATGATGGCCAGCGCCGTCTTTGTGCAGGACGAAATGCAGTTCATATTCATGGTGTGGGGGATCCCCTGGCAGCGCATGAACCTGGCCGAGGCGAACCGGCTTATGATTGCGGGCGCGCTGATTCAGAACTCGGTCGTCCGGGCCAGGCGCTATCTGGAGGCGCTGAAGGAACAGCGCTACCTGGAGGGGACAAACACCTTGCAGCCGGAGGCGTTCGGCGCGCTGGTGAATGCGTTTATGGACGCCGGGAACCGGGGGCTTACGGAGTGCGTGCTGCTGGAGGTGCGGGCCGGCGAGGAAACTTACGCGAAAGCGGGCCGCGACCTAGGGAAGGCCGTGCGGCAGACGGATTACATTGGGATGCTGGACGATGGGAAGCTGTATGTGCTGCTGGCCAATACAAATGAGGAAAAATCCGAAGACGTGAGAAGGCGTATCCGCGGGATCGGCTATGAGACCTGTCTGAGGAAGGTGCGGTAGTTATGGGACTGGCAAAAGGAGAGCTTATCGTCTTAATACTGCTGGTTATAAATGCTGTGGGCGCTGGGTGCTGCCTGATCTGGGGCAAGGCGAGGGGCGCGAAGCAGTGCTGGGCCAGATTTGGGGTCATGATGCTCTGCCCGGTTGTCGGGGCTGCGTTTTATCTCCTGTCATGGCTGCTGTGCAAAGCGGCGCCGGGGATGGAGATTGATTTGAAGGATGTGGTCTTTGGCAAGGAGCGGGTTAAAACGCAGCTGAAAGCGGATGAGAACCGGGAGAAAAACATCCTCCCGCTGGATGAGGCCGTCCTGGTGGACGACCATAAAAACCAGCGCCTGGCGATGATGAACGTGATTAAGGGGGACATCAGCGAATCGCTGGCGGCGGTTTCCACGGCGCTTGGCGCGAAGGACTCCGAGACCGCGCACTACGCCGCGTCCGCCCTGAGCAGCATTTTGAACGATTTCCGCATCACCGTCAGCAAAATGCTGCGAAAGCTGGAGGAGGAGCCCCCGGAGGAAACCGGGGCGGAGGAGGAGCTGCTGGATTATATGGACGGGGTCCTGCGCCAGCAGGTTTTCTCCGACCTGGAGCAGAACCGCTTTGTCCATATCATGGAGCGCGCCGCGGAGGAGCTTTATCAGAAAAACGCGTCCAGGCTCACGCCCGGACGCTATGAGAGCGTCTGCCTGCGGCTGCTGGAGGTCCGGGATACGGAGCCGGCCGAAAAATGGTGCGGCCGCCTGGCGCGGCAGTACCCGGACCAGCTCCCCGCCTATACCTGCAGGCTGAAGCTGTATTTCACCCTGATGCGGAGGGACGAGTTTTTCCAGACCATGGATGAGCTGAAGAAATCGAACGTTGTGGTAAACAGCGAGACGCTGGAGATCATCCGGATCTTCAGCCGTGGGAGGGTGTCATGATATCACGGTGGAACTATTTTTCAATCACCATAGTGATGGGCGTTGTGCTGCTGATGTTCCAGATGACCAACGTGATGCTGGAGCGCTGGAACCACTATGAGGAAAACAGCTTTGTCCGGAATCTGGAGGAGCTGCCCAAGGAGTCGGATATGTATGCGCTGGACGAGGACAGCCCGGACAGCTCCCGGGGGATGGTCGTGTATATCGGGAGCAGGGACGCGTCCGCCTTTGAGGTTACGCGGCAGTGGGCTGTCTACACAAAGCAGAACTTCATGGGCTGCGAGACGCTGGAGGACTACCGGGAGAGCGCGGGGGCCCTGGCCGCATACCCGGAGAGAACGGTGAGCGTCCATTCCGAGGACATTGACTGGGGGGACGAGGCGGCGTGGAGCTGCCTGGAGGCAGGCGCCGGCAAGGGCGGCAGGCTGGTTTTCTGCGGCCTCCCGGAGGCGGAGCTTATCAGAAAAAGCGCGGGACTGCGCGGGCTTTTTGGGATTTCCCAGGTGCGGGCGGCAGAGACCACCGTGGAGGGCCTTCGCCTGGAGGATGGATTCCTGCTGGGCGGCGGGGCGGAGTACTGGAGCATAGACGAGGAGGAAAACGAACGGCGCCAGGACATGGAGCTGACCTTTCCCTGGTATGTGCTCGCGGAGGATGCGCAAGCCTATATGCGGGGGATCCTGGAGGATGAAAGCCTTGAGGCGGAGGAGCTGCCCGCCGTGATCTGGCGGACCCCGGCAAAAGAACCGCACACCTATGTGGTAAACGGCGATTATATGGAGGGGGCCTGCGGCCTGGGGCTTTTGTCCGCCATCTGGGCGGATGGAAAGGATTGCGAGATCTATCCGGTGGTCAACGCCCAGAACCTGGTGGCCGTCAACTACCCCGGGCTGGCCCGGGAGAACGAGGCGGAAATCCAGGGCCTTTACGGCCAGGGCCTTGACCGGCTGTTCCGCGACAGGGTATGGCCTGTGTTCATCGCCGCGTACAGGCAGAACGCGCTGGGCCTGACCTGTATGCTGGCGCCGCAGTATGATTACGAGGATGAAAACCTCCCGGAGCAGGAGCAGCTTTTATATTACATGAAGCGGCTGAACGAGGAGAGCGCGGAGGTGGGGCTGTCGGGCGGCCGCATTTCCGATACGCCCCTGGAGCAGAAGCTGCTGGAGGACCGGTGGTTTATGGAGGGGACCCTGCCGGATTACCGCTTTACCTCCTTCTACAGCACGCAGGGACATACCCTGGAGGTGGAATTGCAGGACAGGCTGCTGGAGTCGGTGCGGACGGTCGTCTCCCAATACGGCGGGGAGCTGGATGTCTTTGGGTATTTGAATGAGAATGTGACCAGGCAGGCGCTGCTGGCCGACGGCGTCCACTATACCTACGGCCAGGATTTCCTGGCGAAATGTGTGGAGACGGCTTTGGGCTATACCAGCGTCATGGTGGACATGGAGTGGATTGCGTACCCGGACAGCGGCGACGCGCTGAATGAGATGAGCTCTAATTTGGGTTGGAACCTGCAAAATTACTTTAAAGGCTATGAGAATTTTGAAGGGACCACCGTGTCGGAAAGCGACGAGCGGATCCGCGCATTCCTCGCGCTGGATTACGGCAAGCGGATTGATGGGAACACAGTTTACCTGGAGCTTGAAAATCCGGGTTCCCCGGCCTGGTTTGTCCTGAGGGGGGAGGGGAAACGGATCCGCGCGGTAGAGGGCGGCCAGTGGACCTTGCTGGAGGATGGCGCGTACCTCATCGAGGCGACGGAGGAAAACGTGGTAATCACGCTGCAAAACAGTACGCGGGGGTAACAAAGGGCCTTGCGGCAACGGCGGAAAAAGGAAGTGACAAGATGAAAATATGTATAGTTGCGGAAGGCAGCTACCCATATGTTGTCGGGGGCGTATCCACCTGGACGCACCAGCTGATACGGTCCTTTCCGGAGCATGAGTTTGTAATCGTCAGCATTCTGGCGGAGCGCTCCCAGCGGGGAAAGTTCCAGTATGAGCTTCCCGGGAATGTGTGGGAGGTGCATGAGGTTTACTTGAACGACGCGGACTGGAGGAGCAGAAAGCACGGGAGGATCCGGCTGGACAAAAAGGAGTACCAGGCGCTGCGCAGCCTGGTGCTAAACCGGGAAGTGGAGTGGGAAGTGATTTTCCGGCTGTTCCAGGAAAAGATATCCTCGGTCAATGACATCCTGATGGGTGCGGACTTTTTGAAGATTATCACGGAATATTACCAGAGCTACTACAGCCAGCTCGTTTTCACCGATTTCCTGTGGATGATGCGCTCCATCTACCTGCCCATGTTCTTTACGCTGCAAATGGGGCTTCCCCGGGCGGATGTGTACCACTGCGTCTGCACCGGCTACGCAGGTGTGCTGGGGAGCATAGGCAAGTACCTCCACGGCGGCAGGATGCTGGTTTCCGAGCACGGTATTTATACCCGGGAGCGGGAAGAGGAGCTGATTAAGGCCAAGTGGGTGCAGGGCATTTTTAAAAACATATGGATTGAGCAGTTCCGGAAGATGTCGGGCCTTGCCTATGAAAAGGCGGACGTGGTGGTAAGCCTCTTCGAACACGCCAGGGGGCTTCAGATTGAGGAGGGCTGCCCGGAGGAAAAGACAAGGGTGATACCAAACGGAATAGACGTGGGGCGGTTTGAAGCCCTGCCGGGGAAGGGGGAGGAGGACGCCGGATGGGTTAATGTGGGGGCGGTTGTGCGCGTCGCGCCGGTAAAGGATATCATGACCATGATCCAGGCCTTCCGCTTTGCCAAGGAGCGCAACCCCGCCCTGCGCCTGTACGTCATGGGGCCCTGGGAGGAGGACGAGGACTACGCGAAGGAGTGCTTTGAGCTGGTTCGGGTCATGAGTGTTCCGGACATTGAATTCACCGGCAAGGTTGATGTGCGGGAGTACTATGGAAGGATGGACGTAATGCTCCTGACCAGCATCAGCGAGGGGCAGCCGCTGGCCGTTATGGAGAGCTTTGCCGCCGGCAAGCCTGTGGTCGCCACGGATGTGGGGGACTGCAGGGGGTTGATCCTTGGGGAATCCGACGGCTTTGGCGAGGCTGGAATTGTGGTCCCCGTCATGGATGTGGCCGGGATTTCCGCAGCGCTGCTGCGCTTGGCGGACGACGGGGCCGAGCGGGCCCGCATGGGCGAAAACGGCTACAGACGGGTCACTTCCCTGTACCGGGCGGAGAGCATGTACGATGCTTACCGGGCGCTGTACCAGGAGCTTGGGCAAAGCGGCCCGGAGCAGAAACAAAAGGAGGGGGAGCAGGCATGGCGGGAGTTGGCGTTAAATTAAAACGCATCTACGAAAAAAAGTCGATTGCGGCAAACGTCTTGGGAATCGGCTACAGCGTTATCATCACCGTAGCGCCCGTGCTTTTTATCGTGGCGTCGGTTTGGGTGATGGAAAACGCGCTGGGCTTCGCTGACGAGAGCTATCTGACGAGGGATCTGTTTTCCAGTGTGATATTGTACATCTTCATCTTTTCCCTGCTGGCGGTCCACCTGCTGTTCAGCCCGGTGCTCTCCCGCTTTGTACAGGACGCCATTTTTGAAGAGCGGTATGGGGATGTGATGCCCTGCTATCAGGTTGGGCTGCTGCTGACCCTGCTGTTCGGCTGCATCCCGGGGGCCGTGTTCTCCCTGTGGGTGCATTTTGCCGGCGGCGTGGAGGCCGGTTTCGTGTTTCTCGGCTATTGCGGCTATACGGCTATGATTTTTGTGCTGTATTCCATGGTTTATCTCTCGGTTTGCAAGGACTATGAAAGGATATCCCTGTTTTTCCTGATCGGCATGGCGGCGGCCTGCCTGTGTGCCCTGCTCTTGCGTTACGGGCTGCATGTGGAGGTGACCTACAGCCTGCTCTCGGCTCTGGCCGTTGGTTTTTTGCTGATCGGAATTCTGGAATACACGGCGCTCAAAAATTATTTCCCGGAAAACAGCGGGCAGTATAAGCTGGTGTTTGTTTACTGCAAAAAATGGTGGAAGCTGATGGCTTCAAATTTCTTCTATGTGCTGGGGCTTTACATCCACAATTTTGTGTTTTGGTCCCATGAGACCAGGTCGGTGGTGGCGAAGAGCTTTATCTGCAACCAGAACTACGATATGGCCACCTATATTGCCATATTCACGAATATTTCCACCCTGATTATCTTTATCTCCAGCGTAGAGATGAACTTCAACAAGAAATATAAGGCCTATTCGGAGGCGGTGATCGGCGGCAAGTGGGGGGACATCGACGCGGCCGGGTCCCGGATGTTCCGGCAGCTGTCGGAGGAGCTGCTCAATCTGGTGCGGCTCCAGTTCATCATAACGGTGACGGTGTACCTGTTATGCGTGGTGATCCTGCCCCAGCTGGGCTTTGCGGGAAGCATCATGCGGATTTACCCCTGCCTGGCTGCGGGGTTCTTCATCCTGTTTATCATGTATGCCGCCATGCACTTCCTGTATTACTTCAACGATTTTGCCGGGGCGGTCCTTACCGCCGCGGGATTTTGCGCCGTGACATTTCTCGGAAGCGTCCTCTCCATGGGGCTGTCGGAGACCTGGTATGGGCTGGGCATTGTGCTGGGGGCGTTTGCCGGCTGGACGCTGGCCTATGCCCGGCTGCGGTGGATTGAGCGGAACCTGAGCACATATACCTTCTGCGAGGGCACCATGCTGCGGCGGGAGGACCGGGAAAAGCCGGACGGCAAGGTCTATGACAGGAAAACCGCGATGATGTCCGAAGGGGAAGGAACAGGAGACGGCGCATGACCATCGACGTCCTCTATGAGGCAGGTGAATATGGGAAAGTCCTGTTGGGATATGCTTTTTTGATGCTGGCGTGGCCCCACGTTGTGTTTTATGGGCACCTGCGCCAGAAACCGCCGGTGTACCGCTTTGGTTTCTGCGTTGCGGTGGTTCCGGTGTGCCTGAACGGGCTGGTGCTGGGTTTGGGACTTCTTCACATTTTAAGTATGCCTCTGACGGCGTTGATTCTGGCGGGGATATTCGTGGCATCCGCCGCCCGCCTGGTCTGGACCCGCAGGCAGGGCCTGCTGGAGAGGGCGGGGCGGTTCCCGTGCCGCGTGCTGGAATCCCTGGGGAGGGGGGACGCCGTATATAAGGAGCTGTGGGCGGCCACGCTGCTGTTTGGCGCGGTATATTTTACCTACGGGGCGTTTCAGGCCTCCTGCTATGGGTTTGGGGATTTGTACGTACACCACTCCTGGATCTATGGGCTTATGCAGGGGGAAGTGTACAGCGGCGGCATTTACCCGGAGGCCATGCACTGCTTTATCTACTGCCTGAAGGCCCTGTTCGGAATTTCGGTGTTCAGCGGCCTGCGGTTTCTCCAGTGCGTCCACATGGTGGTGTTCCTGGCGTGCGCCGGCTGCCTGCTCCGGGAAATATTCCACTGGCGGTATACGCCGGCCCTGGCCCTGCTCCTGTTCCTGACCCTGGATGTGAGGGGGGCGGAGATGATTACGCCCATGTCCAGGCTGCAGTACACGCTTCCCATGGAGTTTGGCTTGCCGTATGTGTTCCTGTGCGCCCTGTTCCTCATGCGGTACATAAAGGGGACGCCTGAGGCGCCTGAGGGCAGGGGCGCCCGGGCCTGCTGGAAAAACGAAAACCTGACTGTATTTATGCTTGCCCTGGCGGCGATGCTGGCTACCCACTATTATACGGCCATTATGGCCTTCCTTGTGTGCGTCCCGGTGGCGCTGTGCGCGGTTCGGAAGGTCTTTTGCCCCAGCCGCCTGCTGCCGCTGGCCGCCGCGGCGCTGTGCAGCCTGTTGATCGCGGCGGCCCCCATGGCGTGGGCGCTGGCCTCGGGCATTCCGTTCCAGGATTCCATTGGCTGGGCGCTGAGCACCCTGAGCGGGGATAGCGCGAGGGAAAACCAGGAGCGGCTGGAGGCCGCGAACGGGGCGGCGGAGCCGGGCCAGGGGACGGAAACGGCGCGGGAAGCCGGCCGGGGGGGCATTTACCAAAACGGCTACGCGAAGCTCTATGGGGCGGGCCGGGGGGCGCTGCTCCTGGGGCTGAGCTGCGCCGTCCTGGCGCTTTGCCTGGCCGGGAAAATCCGGGGGGCCGAATGGGCGCAGGGGGCGGGGTATGGATATATCCCGATGGTTCTGATGTCCGTGATATACGTGGCGACCTATGCCATGCCGTATATGGGCCTGCCGCAGATTATCGCGGAGGGCCGCTTCGGCGCCATCGGACATCCGCTGACCCTGGCGTCGGCGCTGGTTCCGCTGGACGTCGCGGGGGCGCTGGCCGAGGGGCGCTATGGCGGGAAGGCGCTGCGAAAGGCGGCCGTCCTGGCGGCGGTGGGGATCTACGCCGTGGTGCGCCTGTCCGGGAATTATCACGGCTTTTTGTACTACGAGCTGTCCCGCTATCCCCAGGCCGTGGCCTTGACCCGCACGATTATGGAAAACTTCCGGCCCCATACCTACGGGATCGTATCAACCACCGATGAGCTGTACCAGATGATTGAAAAGGGCCTGCATATAGAATTGCTGAACTTTTTGGCGGATGTGGAGCAAGAGGATTACTACCTCTGGCTGGACGATATTTTCTTTTATGTGGAGAAAAAGCCGCTCTACTATGCCCAGCTTTATTTCGCCCAGGGCCCCGCCTGGCTGGGGGAGGAGAAGTATCCCGAGGCCAGCCGCAGCGAGTATGAGACGGTGCTCTCCTGGCGGGTCAGCCAGGCGCCGCATGTGATCGCGTCGGAGATATCCCACGGCAAAGCCGGGCGGGAGATTACGGAGACGGACAGCTGGCTGAAATATACGAGGCTGGAAAACCGGGAGGTGCTGGAATCCAGGGCGTATGAACAGTGCGTGCGCCTGATGGAGGCATACCCGGACCAGATGGAAGTCTATTATGAGGACGAGAGCTTTATCTGCTTCCATTTGGAGCAGAACCTGGAAAATCCCTGCAACCTGGCCCTGGCGGGGGAGCGGTAGGCCCCTGCCGCCAAGGACGGCGCGGGGAGGAGGGGGATTTGCAGCTGATATGGGAAACGAGCCGCAGATATACGGGAAAGGCCTGGTATCTGTAGTCACCCCGGTGTTTAACGGGGAAAAATACGTGTCCAGGCTGCTTCAGTCCGTTTTGGACCAGACGTATCCCCGTGTGGAGATGATCCTGGTGGACGATGGGTCGGAGGACCGCACGGTTTTGGCCGCGGAGCGCTACCGGGAGCAGTTTGCCCGGAAGGGATACCGGTATGAGATTATACGGGCGCCGCACAAAAACGCCTCGGCGGCGCTGAACCGGGGCCTGCCCCTTGTACGGGGGGAATACCTGGTCTGGCCGGACGGCGACGACAGGCTGGCCCCGGAGTCCATAGAGGCGAGGGTGAGGTTCCTTTTGGAAAACCCCGCTTACAGCTGCGTCCGGTCCCTGCCCTCCTATTTTGACGATAAAACCGGCCTGCCGGCGAAGGCGCAGGAACGGCGGGGGGAGCTGGCAAAGGAGGAGCTGTTCTGGGATGTGCTGGAGGGGAAAACCTTTGTGTGCTGCGGCTGTTACATGCTGAAATCGCAGCGCTTTTTTGAAATCTATCCCGAAAAAAGGATCCCGGAATACGATGTCGGGCAAAACTTCCAGATGCTGCTCCCGTTTTTGTACCGCTACAAATGCCCCACCGTCCAGCGGGAGCTTTATGAGGTGGCGGTGCGGGAGGGGAGCAGCTCCAGGCGGGCCTTGTCGGAGCGGGAGAGGGCGGAACGGTATGAGGGGTTTGAACGGCTGGTCGATGACATCGCCGCCATATGCGCCATTCAGGACAAACCGTCGGAAAAACGGCTGCTGCAATGGAAGCTGCGCAGGCGGCTGGACTTGGCGCGGAGCACGGGGAAGTGGGATCAGGCGGTGAGGGCGCTCTGGCGGTTGTGCCTGGCCGGAGGCGGGAGATGGCCGTGAAAGGGCCGCCCGTGCAGATCGGGAAAGGGAAGCGGGTCGCATGGTGTTTGCAGTGATGCCGTCCATTGGAATAGCTCTGATAGCGGCCGGCGTGCGGCTCCGGGCCGGAGGACGGCTGGATGCCGACCTCTGCGCCCTGTGGGGCGGGATCGGGGCGCTGCTTGTCCTGGCGGAAGCCCTGCCGCCGGTAAGGGGGCTGCTCAGCGGGCTGAAGGCGGAAACGGCGTGGATGGTTCTGGTTTGCGGAAGTTTTCTGGCCTGCCTGGGACTTTGGGGCAGCATGGAACTGTCGGCCGCGTGGGAACGGCGGCGGGAGCGCCGTATGGAGCGGACCCTGCGGATGGGCGGCAAGAAAAGCCTGCTGTTTGTGGTGAATACCCTGGGAAGGGCGGGGGCGGAAACCCTGCTGATGCAGGTGCTCAGGGGCGTTCACGACGACGGTTACCAGGTGTTCCTTTACGCGCTGATCGGCCAGGGGGAGCTGTTTGGAGAGGTCCCGGATTACGTAACTGTGCTGAACCGCCATCCCAGCACGATGTCCGTCCTGTCCCGGAGGGGACGGCGGAGGATCGTTGGCGGCGTGCTCAAGGCCTTCGTAAAAAATGGGGGGCTGTGCCGTAAGGCGGGGTATATGGCCCGCGCGCTGGCGGCGATGCGCCGAACGGGGCGGATTCAGCCGGACAAGCTGCTCTGGCGGACGATGGCCGAGGGGGCCTCGCGATTCCCGGCGGGCTTTGACATGGCGGTGGCCTGGATGGAGGGGGGCGCAGCCTATTATGTGGCGGACTATGTCAGGGCGGAACGGAAGGCGGCGCTGGTCCATGTGGATTATGGGAGCGCCGGATATACCCGGGAGATGGATCAGAATTGCTGGGAAGCGTTCTCGGCGATTTTTGCCGTTTCAGAAGAGGTGAAACGGAGCTTTGAGGCGCTTTACCCGGAGCATGCCCCCCGGCTGAAGGTTTTCCCGAATATGATCGACCTGGCCGGGGCCCGGGAGCGGGCCGGGCAGGGCCCCGGGTTTTCGGACGGCTACCAGGGCAAACGGCTGCTGAGCGTGGGGCGGCTTACCTATCAAAAGGGGTACGATATGGCGCTGGAGGCAATGGACCTCTTGAAAAGGAGGGGGGTTGCGGCCCGCTGGTACGTGCTGGGCGAGGGCGAGGAGCGCAAGGCCCTGGAACGGAAGCGGGCAAGGCTGGGGCTCGGGGAGGATTTTGTCCTGCTGGGGGCGGTGGAAAACCCCTACCCCTACTACGCGCAGGCGGATATTTATGTGCACGCGACCCGCTTTGAGGGAAGGAGCATCGCCCTCCAGGAGGCCCTGGCGCTGGGCTGCGCCGCGATTGTTTCGGACTGCGCCGGCAACCGGGATGAAATTGTGGACGGATGGGACGGCCTGCTGTGCCCGTTTGACCCGCGTGCGCTGGCGGACTGCATCGAGCGGCTTGCGGGGGACGGGAAATTGAGACGGGAGTTGGGAGCCCGCGCGGGCTCCATGAATCCCTGTGGCATCTGCCACAGGGATTCATGGAAAGAACTGTGGGGGCAGAAAGGATAAAACCGGCGCGGGATTATGGAGGAACGAAAGGAATTGCTGGTGCTGATACCTGTGCACAACGAGGAAGAAAATATTGGGAGCGTTCTGGGGCAGATGGCGCTGCGGCGGATACAGGATATGGCGGATATCCTGG
>OFFE01001097.1_pt1 | contig 20704 bp, 16 predicted proteins | sample 1521371 | NCBI WGS metagenome assembly OFFE01 (sample SAMEA3504131, study PRJEB24116) | mouse gut metagenome | biome: mouse gut; feature: mouse-associated habitat; material: faeces | place: Denmark | collected 2011 | reverse complement strand
CCAGCCCGCCCAGGGGGGCCGCGTCGGTCCGCTCCGGCAGCAGGAGCATGGTCATCTCATCAAGCAGCGTCACCGCTGTGCACAGCAGGGCGGTGGCATGGATCGTCCAGGCGCCGTCCCGCAGCGCGTTGACGGCAGCGCGGTACACCGGCCAGCACAGAATGGAGATCATCGTCTGCGCCACCAGGACGCAAAGTGCGGCATTTTCGGAGCTGTCGCTGAAAAAGGGAACGGTGATTTCCATTTTTTCCAGCACCCAGGGCACCCATAAAGCGGCCAGCACCAGCGCGGCTCCGGTCAGGGACCGGCGGCACTCCCGGAAACGGCGCTTATGCCGGCTGGCGGTTTCGCCGGCGGCAGGCTCGCTGTCCACCTCCGGCAGAGGGCGGCGGCTGGCCGGCTCCCGGCGCTTCGCGGCCCGGTTTTCCCGGACGGCGATTTTTTCCAGCCGCCTGCGGAATTTTTCCTGCCGCTTCTCCTGGGCCTCTTTCACCGCGTCCACCGTACTGGCCACCACGTCCTCCATGGAGACGGCAGGCGGCTCCTCCGGAACGGGGGCGGGCGGAGGTTCTTCCGGCAGCTCTTCCGCAGGGGCCGGATCGGGGACATTCTCCGGCGGCGGAAGCTCCTCCGGCAGATACAGTCCTTCCGCCGCGGCAAAATCATCCCAGAAAGCAAGATCCAGCGCCTCCTCGTCCTCCGGCTGTCCGGCGGCTTCCGGCTTCTCCGGAACAGGAGGTTCTTCTGAAACGGGCGGTTCCTCCGGCACAGGCGGTTCCTCCGGCGGCGGAGACGGCTCCGGCGCGGCGGCCTCCGGCGGCTCCTCCGGGCGGGGACGGCGGAAAAAGCGTCTTCCGGACTTCCCGGCCGGAGAAGACGGCTCCGGCGGAAGCTCCGGTGCGGGCGCAGGCTCCGAATCCGGCGGGGGGGCCGGAACAGGCTCCGGAACGGACTCCGGCCCGGGCTCCGGGACCGGCGGCTTCTCCGGGATGAGTTCCGCCGCGCCGCCAAATTCCGCAAGAATGTCGTCCAGATCAAAGGACATGTCCTCCGGCAGCTCGACGCCCAGCAGCAGCCGCTGGGTATCCATCAGGGAGGGGTCTATTTGATTGTTGTTCTCGCGCTTCTCTGTCATAAAAAAAGTCTCATTTCTTTATCAGGACCGGTGAAATCCCAGACCCGCAGTCTGTTCCGACTGATGGAGACCGGTCTTCTCAGCTTCTCTGCCGCAGCGCCTCGTAGAGCAGTACGGCGGCGGCGGCAGACGCGTTCAGGGAGCTGATGCGCCCTTTCATGGGGATGCTGACCAGGAAATCACAGCTCTCCCGGACCAGGCGGCCCATGCCGTCCCCCTCGCTGCCGATTACAATGGCGGCGGGCGAGCGGAGGTCCGCCTCATAAAGGGACCTGTCCCCCTCTGCGGCGGCCCCGAAAATCCACAGGCCCTGTTTTTGCAGGTCCTTGAGCAGGGCGGGGATGTTGGGCACCCGGGCCACGGGGAGATAGCTCACCGCCCCGGCGCTGGTCTTGGCCACCACGGCGGTGAGCCCCGCGCTGCGCCGTTTGGGGATGATCACGCCGTGGGCCCCGGCGCACTCTGCGGTGCGGATGACGGCCCCCAGATTGTGCGGGTCGGAAATCTCGTCGCAGACCACCACCAGCGGCGGCTCCCCCCGGTCCGCGGCAGATTGCAGAATATCCTCCACCGCGGCGTAGGCCTGGGCGGCGGCCACGGCGATGACGCCCTGATGGCTGTGGGTCCGGCTCATGGCGTCCAGCTTCCGCCGGTCGCACTCCACCACCACGGCTCCGGCCTTTTTCGCCAAGTTGATCATCCGCCCCAGGGTACGGTCCGTCTCTCCCCGGGCGACGTACAGTTTATCGATGACGGTTCCGGCGCGCAGAGCCTCGGTCACAGGGTTGCGGCCCTCGATCAGCTCCTCCGCCGGGCGGTCTTCAAACTCTTTCATAAGCGCTCCTTTTCGCGGCGGCCCGGGGGGCCCGGCTCTCCGGAAACGTCCGCCCCCTGTGTGCACCCGCAGTAATACAGGGACAGTATACCACAAAACCTATGGATTGCGAAAGGGGTATTCACAGAAATTTCACAGAAAATCCACAGACAGTCCTTGTGGTGGGGCCGATTTTGTGATAGGATGCACCATAGACGCTTCCGGGCGGCGTGTGTGCGCCCGAAAGAATAGAAGGAGAATGAGATGGACAACAACAATAAAAACCAGAACAACAACAAAAACAAGAAAAATTTCAACGGGCTATTGATCCTGGTCGTCTGGGCAGTGGGGCTGACGGTTCTCTTCAACTATCTGTCCGCCTACAGCCGGCAGGCCAACACGGCGGCCACCACCTGCGAGATTTTGTACACCGAGCTGCTGGACATGGTGGAGGCGGACCAGGTGGAGCGTGTGCTCATTGTGGACGGCAGGCTGGAGATCACCCCTGCGGAGGGCTACGTCTACACGGATAAGGACGGCAATACTTACGACGACAACTACACCCTCTTCACCATGCCCATCGGCGCGGCCCTGGGGGATCTGATCGCCCTGATCAAAGCCCACGGAGTGGAGTTCGGCAATCCCTATGTGCCGGAGATGTCCCCCATTCTGGAGTTCATGATCGCCTACATTCTGCCCATGGTGCTGCTCATCGGGGCGTTCATGCTGTTTATGAACCTGATGGCCCGGAAGGGCGGCGGCCTTGGCGGCATCGGCAGCGTGGGCAAGAGCAACGCCAAAGTCTATATGGAAAAAACCACCGGCGTCACCTTCAACGACGTGGCCGGACAGGACGAGGCCAAGGAATCGCTGGTGGAGATCATCGACTTTCTCCACAATCCCGGCAAATACACCGCCATCGGCGCGAAGCTGCCCAAGGGTGCGCTGCTGGTGGGCTCCCCCGGCACCGGCAAGACCCTGCTGGCCAAGGCCGTGGCCGGAGAGGCGGGAGTGCCCTTTTTCTCCATCTCCGGCTCGGGCTTTGTGGAGATGTTCGTGGGCGTGGGCGCCAGCCGGGTCCGGGATTTGTTCCAGGAGGCGGCCAAGGTGGCCCCCTGCATCATTTTTATCGACGAGATCGACGCCATCGGCAAAACACGAGATTCCCGCTTCGGCGGCGGCAACGACGAGCGGGAGCAGACTTTGAACCAGCTGCTGGCGGAGATGGACGGCTTCGATCCCAGCAAGGGCATCATTGTTCTGGCCGCCACCAACCGCCCGGAGGTGCTGGACAAGGCGCTGCTCCGTCCGGGCCGCTTCGACCGGCGCATCACCGTTGACAAGCCCAATCTGGCAGGCCGTCTGGCCACCCTTCAGGTCCATACCCGGAAAATCCGGCTGGCGGAGGACGTGGATCTCAACAAGGTCGCACAGGCCACGGCGGGCTGCGTGGGCGCAGATCTGGCCAACACCGTCAACGAGGCGGCGCTGCGGGCAGTCCGCCACGGGCGGCACGCGGTGAACCAGGGGGATCTGCTCTCCTCCTTTGAGACGGTCATTGCCGGCGCGGAAAAGAAAGGCACCGTCATCACCGAGCAGGAAAAGCGGATCATTGCCTACCACGAGGTGGGCCACGCTCTGACGGCGGCAAAGCAGAAGAATGCCCAGCCGGTGACAAAGATCACCATCGTGCCCCACACCGAGGGGGCCCTGGGCTATACCCTCCATCTGCCGGAGGAGGAGAAGTTCCTTATGAGCAAGGACGACATTCTCACCGAGATCCGCACTCTGCTGGCAGGCCGGTGCGCCGAGGAGCTGGTGTTTGACACCCAGACCTCCGGCGCGGCCAACGACATCGAGCGGGCCACGGAGCTGGCCCGGAATGTGGTGGCCCGGTTCGGCATGAGCGAGAAATTCGGCATGATGGCCCTGGGCAGCGTCCAGAACCAGTACCTGGAGGGCGGGTACAGTATGAACTGCGCCCAGGAAACCTTCGCCCTGGCGGACAAGGAAGTGGTGGCGCTGCTTCAGCGGTGCCACGACGAGGCCAGGGCCCTGCTGGAGGAAAACCGGGAGATGCTGGACAAGATTGCCTCCTATCTCTTCGAGAAGGAGACCGTTACCGGCTCCCAGATGATGGCGATTCTGGAGGGACGGGACCCGGACCAGGAGGACTACTACGGCGTTCCCGCCAAATCCGGCAGCGGAGCCATCGAGCCCCCGGCGAAGCACATCAGCATCGTCAGCGAGCCCATCCCCATGCCCGAGGTTTCCGGGGACTTGTCCGGCGAGACGAAAGCCAGCCCGGACAATACGCCGGAGGACGGCGGAGCGGAACAGACAGAGAAATAAGGAACGCGGCGGAGCCAGGAAATGCGGCTCCGCCGTTTTTCTTATGGGTTTTGCGAAAATAAATTGATAAAGGGCCGGTCCTATGCTATAATCACCTTGACGAATCGGATATTATGGAGGACTGCAATGCTTGAAAACATTCCATCTCATGCAGATATGGCTGCATTACTCGGACAGCCTTTGTCTGATGTTTGGCAAAAGCTATGTGGGGCGATTGATGAAAAATATGAAATGGAACGGTTATGGAACACCGGCGGCAAGAATTGGACTTATGAGTACAAATACCGCAGAGGCGGCAAAACCCTTTGCTGCCTGTACGCGAAAAGCAGCCGCATGGGTTTCATGATTGTCTTCGGGAAAGATGAGAGAGCAAAATTTGAAGAGATAAGGGGCACTCTTTCTGAAGCCGTTTGCAGGCAATTTGATGAAGCCAAAACTATCACGACGGGAAATGGGTCATGTTTGAGCCGGCCAATACCGCTGAATTTGACGATTACATCCAATTGCTGGCCATTAAGAGAAAACCGAATCGGAAGTAGTAATTCCAGCTCATCCGGCGGCTGCGCAGTGTAAGAACCTGTATGTTGCAAAAGGAGGAGATTATGAATAACGAAGAAAAAATCCTGGCAATACTGGAGAGACTGACAGAAGAAACGGGCAGGCACAGCGAAATGCTCACCAGGCAGGGAGAAATGATTACCAGACTGGGAGAGACGCTCGCCAGACATGATGAAATTCTCGCCCGGCATGATGAAATGTTGGAAAAACTGGTCAGGAAGGTGGACCAGCAGGGCGAGCTGCTGGAAGAGCTTGACAGCCGCTCCCTGCGCTCCGCAGTCATGCTGGAAAACGACGTGCTGCCTAAATTGCAGCTGCTCTATGAGGGGCAGGTCCATCTTCAGGAAACTCTGGCGCCCAAGGAGCGGGTGGAGGTCCTGGAGGATGAAGTCATCACCCTGAAATCCGCCGTAAAAATGATGACAAAGCGTCTGGAGGCGCTGGAGAGGGCGCAATAAGCGCCATATTCCCTATTATGTTATCAATTGAAAGGAGAAAGCTATGGAATACGTCACATTGGGCAAAACCGGCCTGAAGGTCTCCCGGGTGGGCCTGGGAGGCATCCCCATCCAGCGCATCGACGCTCAGGCGGCGAAAAAGCTTCTGGACGCGGTGGAGGCCGCAGGCATCAACTACATCGACTCCGCCCGGGGCTACAGCGTCAGCGAGGAGCTTATCGGCGGGGCCATCGAGGGCCGCCGGGACAGGTTCGTCCTGGCCACCAAGACCATGAGCCGGGACCGGGAGGCCATGGCCCGGGATATCGAGACCAGCCTGAAGAACTTCCGCACAGACTACATAGATCTCTATCAGGTCCACAACCCCAGCCTGAAGCAGCTGGAGCAGATCTGCGCCCCCGGCGGAGCGCTGGAGGCTCTGCTGGAGGCCAGAGAGGCCGGAAAGATCGGCCACATCGGTCTCACCGCCCACGCTCCGGAGGTGTTCGAGCGGGCGCTGGAGCTTGACTGGGTGGAGACGGTCATGTTCCCCTACAACATCGTGGAAACTCAGGCCGCGGAGCTGATGGAGCGGGCGAGGGAGCGAAACGTGGGCTTTATCAACATGAAGCCCCTGGCCGGCGGGGCCATTGAGGACGCGAAGCTGGCCATCCGCTTTGCCGCCGCCAACCCCAACGTGGATGTGGTGCTGCCCGGGATGTACGCGCCGGAGGAGGTGGAGGAGAACGTGGCCGCCGCCGCAGATTCCTCTCCCCTGACGGTGGAGGAACTGGAGCGGGTGGAGGCCATGCGCCGGGAGCTGGGCACCAGCTTCTGCCGCCGGTGCGGCTACTGCGCCCCCTGCACAGTGGGTATCGACATCCCCAATCAGTTCGTCTTTCACGGCTATCTCAGCCGCTACGGTCTGGCGGACTGGGCCAGGGGCCGGTATGGGGCCCTGAGCGCCCACGCGTCGGACTGTGTGGAGTGCGGCGCCTGCGAGGAGCGGTGCCCCTACCAGCTGCCCATCCGGAAGATGCTGAAAACGGTGGCGGCGGACTTTGGCATGTAGAGCCTGTATTCACAGGCGTCGAGCGCCATCCGGCCGGATGTGCGCCGGGAATTGACAGAAGTCAGACAAAGTGGTATAGTTGAACCCTGTACTTGAAGCCAACTCATACCTTTGGAGGCCATGCCGTTATGCAGCGAAAAAAAGCTGGCTGGAAGAAGCCGGCAATCCTTTTCCTGGCGCTCCTTCTGCTCCTTCAGATCGCCGATCTGGTGCGTCTGCGGTACTTTGACAGCGCCTGCCACCTGCCGGTGCTGATGTACCACCATTTCGACACGGAGTGCTTCGACAGCACCGTCGTATCGCCCGAACGGTTCCGGGAGCAGATGACCGCCCTGCGGGACGCAGGCTTCCACACAGTCTCCATCCCCCAGGTCATCGACTATGTGGAGACAGGCGCGCCTTTGCCGGACAAGCCGGTGCTCATTACCATGGACGACGGCTATGCCAGCAATCTGACCGTCGCCGCGCCCATTCTGGAGGAGCTTGGCATGCGCGCCACGGTGTTCGTCATCGGCGCCTACGAGGGGGAGACGCGCAGCCCCAACAACGGCTGGAGCCTGTTCATCCCCCGCTTCTCCTATCAGGAGGCGCTGCCTTGGGCCGAAAAAGGGGTGCTGGACTTCCAGAGCCATACCTTCAATATGCACCTGCTGGTCCGGGACGGCTTCAGCAGCCGCGACGGAATGCTGCGGATGCCGGGCGAGAGCGCCGGGGACTACCGCCAGGCCCTTCTTTCCGACGGCGCCAAGGCCCGCCAGCGGCGGGAGGAGGACGGTCTCCCCACCGCGCTGAACGCCCTGGCCTTCCCCTTCGGCTACTACGACGTCGAGTTGGACGGGATACTGCGGGAGGCGGGCTACGCCGCCACCTTTACCATTGACGAGCGGCTGAACCGCCTGCTTCCGGGCCATCCGGAGAGCCTGCGGATGATGGGCCGCATCAACGTCACTGATTTCATGTCAGGCGAAAAGCTGGTCAAGCGGGCAGAGAGATGCTTCTGACCGGCATATGGATTAGGAGAAAAGCTATGAAACACCATGTGGATACCATCTGCGTCCAGGGCGGCTACCGGCCCGCCAACGGCGAACCTCGCCAGATTCCCATCGTTCAGTCCACCACGTTCAAATATGAGTCCAGTGAAGAGATGGCCAGACTGTTTGACCTGGAGGCCAGCGGTTATTTCTACAGCCGGCTGCAAAACCCAACCTGCGACCATGTGGCGGCCAAAATCGCCCAGCTGGAGGGCGGCGCGGCGGCGATGCTCACCTCCTCCGGTCAGGCGGCCAACTTTTACGCCGTTTTCAACATCGCATCCTGCGGCGACCATGTGGTGGCCAGCAGCTCCATTTACGGCGGCACTTATAATCTTTTCGCCGTCACCATGAAGCGGATGGGTGTGGAGTTCACCTTCGTAGCCCCGGACTGCACCGGGGAGGAACTGGCCGCCGCCTTCCGGCCCAATACCAAGGCCGTGTTCGGTGAGACCATTGCCAACCCCGCCCTGACGGTGCTGGACATTGAGAAATTCGCCCAGGCCGCCCATGACCACGGCGTGCCCCTGATTGTGGATAACACCTTCGCCACCCCCATCCTCTGCCGCCCCATCGAATGGGGAGCGGACATCGTCACCCACTCCACCACCAAGTATATGGACGGCCACGCCGCCGCCCTGGGCGGCGCCATCGTGGACGGCGGGAAGTTCGACTGGATGGCCCACGCGGACAAATTTCCCGGCCTGTGCACGCCGGACGGCAGCTACCACGGCGTGACCTACGCCCAGCGCTTCGGAAAGGAAGGAGCCTTTATCACCAAGGCCACCGCCCAGCTCATGCGGGACTTCGGTTCCATGCTGTCCCCCCAGAGCGCCTTTATCCTCAACCTGGGGCTGGAGAGCCTCCACGTGCGCATGGCCCGGCACTGCGAGAACGGGCAGGCGGTGGCGGAATACCTGCAAGGCCACCCCAAGGTTGCCTGGGTCCGCTACAGCGGCCTGCCCGGGGACCCCTACTACGCGGTGGCCCGGAAGTACCTGCCGCAGGGCTCCTGCGGCGTGGTCAGCTTCGGCGTAAAGGGCGGACGGCAGGCGGCGGAGACCTTTATGGGCCGTCTGCGGCTGGGGACCATCGCCACCCATGTGGCGGACGCGAGGACCTGCTGCCTCCACCCCGCCAGCTCCACTCACCGGCAGATGAACGACGCCGAGCTGGAGGCCGCCGGAGTGTCCGCCGACCTGGTGCGGCTGAGCGTGGGGCTGGAGAGCAGGGAGGATCTGATCGCCGACCTGGAGCAGGCGCTGGCGGCGGTGTAACAAAGGCTTGTACGCCAAGCAGATGATTGCATGGATATTTCTTTCAAAGCAATTCCGGGAAATTCAATTATAGGGTTTGCGCGATGAGTGGCCGCCTTACTTTTATTTCCCCGGCGGGGGAGTTCACGTAGGAAAAGCGAAGGAAGCCATCTTTGATCTGCCGGAAACATTTACTATACGGACAGAAGTTGAATAGCTCAAATAAATTCACATGGCAACGTTACTTCTAATTGTTATCTATGTCTCCTTCATCGGTCTGGGCATCCCGGACTCCATGTTCGGCACGGCGTGGCCGGCGATCTATGGGGAGTTCCATCTGCCCATTTCCTTTGCCAGCTTCGTCAGCGTGACCATCTGCTGCGGGACAATTGTATCCAGCGTGATGAGCGCAAAGATCATCCGGCTGCTGGGAACCAACAAGGTCGCCGCAGTCAGCACCGCCATCACCGCCGCGGCGCTGCTGGGGTTCTCCTTCTCGGAAAACCTTCCGGCAATGTGCCTGTGCGCCGTCCCCCTGGGACTGGGGGCGGGGGCCATCGACACAGCGCTGAACAACTATGTGGCCCTCCACTATTCCGCCCGGGTTATGAGCTTTCTTCACTGCTTTTTCGGCATCGGTGTCACCATCAGCCCCTTTATTCTGTCCCAGGTGATCGGCGGCAAGGCGGGCTGGCGGGGCGGCTACCGAATCGCCTTTATCATCCAGCTGGCCATCACGGCGCTGCTGGCCTGCACCCTGCCGGTGTGGGGAAAGGTCCATCCGGTAACGGAAGCCGGGCCGCAGAAGCGGACAAAGGACCTTCGTCTGGGAGAAATTGCCCGGATACCCGGCGTGAAGCTGATGTGGGTTCTGTTTATCGCCTCCTGCGCCATTGAGTGCACCTGCGGCAACTGGGCCAGCACCTTCCTGGTGGAGGTCAGGCATGTGACGGCAGAGCAGGCCGCCGGAATGGTCGTGTTCTACTACGCGGGCATGGCTCTGGGGCGGTTCCTCTCCGGGTTGCTGGCGGCCCGGCTGGACAGCTGGCGGATCATTGGCATCGGTCAGGCGGTTCTGGGTGCGGCACTGGCGATCCTGCTGCTGCCGGGCACTGCATGGACGGCGGGGATCGGGTTATTCCTGACAGGGCTGGGCAACGGCCCCATGTTCCCCAATTTCAACTATCTCACCCCGCGGAATTTCGGAAAAGACGTCTCCCAGTCCGTCATGGGAACCCAGATGGCGGCGTCCTACGTGGGCATTCTGGCGGCCCCGGCAATCTGCGGCGTGCTGGGTCAGGCGGTTCACATGGGAATCTTCCCCATTTATCTGACGGTCTTTTACCTTATTATGCTGGCCGCCGCGAGAAAAGCGAAACTTATTCCACCAAAACCCTGAAAGCAAGGAGACGCGTTATGCCCATTCGTATCCCCAACGAGCTGCCCGCCGCCAAAACCCTGAAGGACGAAAATATCTTCGTCATGACGGAGCAGCGGGCCGTCACGCAGGACATCCGGGCACTGAAAATTCTGCTGCTGAACCTGATGCCCACCAAGATTGCCACTGAGACTCAGCTCAGCCGCCTGCTGAGCAACACCCCCCTCCAGGTGGAGCTGGAGCTCATTGCGCCCCAGGGCCACGTGCCCAAAAACACCCCCCAGGAGCACATGCTGGCCTTTTACCGCCATTTCTCCGACGTGCGGGAGAACAACTACGACGGCATGGTCATCACCGGCGCGCCGGTGGAGCACCTGCCCTTTGAGGAGGTGGAGTACTGGCCGGAGCTGTGCGAGATCATGGAGTGGAGCAAGACCCACGTCCACTCCACCTTCCATATCTGCTGGGGAGCCCAGGCGGGACTGTACTACCACTACGGCATCCAAAAGTACCCTCTGGAGAAGAAGCTCTTCGGCGTGTTTCCCCACGTGGTGGAGCGCAGGAGCAACATGCTCTTTCGGGGCAGCGACGATGTGTTCATGGTGCCCCACTCCCGCCACACCACCATCCGCCGGGAGGACGTGGAGAAGGTCCCCAGCCTGAAGATTCTGGCCACCTCCGCTCAGGCGGGCGTTTACGCCCTGTCTACCGAAAGCGGCCGGCAGATTTTCATCACCGGCCACAGCGAATACGACGCCCGCACGCTGGAGCAGGAGTACCGGCGGGATAAGGATCTGGGCAAGCCCATTGCGGTACCGGAAAACTACTATCCCAACGATGACGACACCCAGCCGCCCAGAGTCACCTGGCGCTCCTGCGCCAACCTGCTCTACAGCAACTGGCTGAACTATTTTGTTTACCAGACCACCCCCTACGATATCAGCGAAATCCAGAGAAACAGGACATAAAAAGACCGGACGGAAAATCCGTCCGGTCTTTTCAGCCTTCCACGTATGTCTCCAGATTCTTGCAGATGGACACGGCGGCGGCGCCCATGGCTCCGCTGAAGGCATCCGGCTCCACGAAGATGAACCGGGTTCCTGTGCGGATCACACTGCACAGGTTCCGGCGCACCACCTCCAGCAGCAGCTCCCGGTTCTCCTGGCGGCAGAAAAGCTTGCCCTCAATGAGCATCCTGCTGGGACAGGCAAAATTATTGATGTTCGCCACAGCCACCCCCAGTACGTGGACCGCCTTCTCCACAATCTCCGCCGCATCCTTGTCCCCTGCCTCCTGGGCCTTCAGCAGGTGCTCCATGGTTGGCGCCTCTCCCCCGCAGATCCGGCGCAGTACGGGCCCTCCGCCTCCGGCCAGGACCTCCCTGCACCGCCGCAGCACCGCCCAGTCGCTGGAGTACGCCTCCAGACAGCCCTGGTTTCCGCAGTTGCAGCGGGGACCGCCCCGCTCCATAACCATGTGGCCCACCTCTCCCGCGCCCACTACGGAGCCAAAGACGCTGGCAGTGTTGAGCACCAGGGGACAGGCGATCCCCACGTTGATGAACAGATAGGCAAAGGTCTGGGCATCCCCCAGGGCATCCCGGCGAAACAGCTGGGCTCCGTAAGCCCTGGCGCAGGCGTTGTTTTCCACGCTGACCGGCCCGGCGTACCCCGTCAGCGCCGCCATATCCCCCCGGATATCCCTGTCAAACCAGTTGAGGCTTGGCCGCACCTCCAGCACGCCCCGCTCATTGTCCACCAGTCCGGGCATGCACACCCCCATGCCGGCCACGTCCTCCAACCGGAGGCGGCAGGCGTCCAGCGCCTGAACCACCATATCCCGGGCAAGCTCCATGTTCCGCCCATAGTCCGGGCAGTCCTCACCGTCCTCCCGGGCGTAGAGGGTCCGGCCCCGGTAATCCACCAGGCACAGCGTCCGCCGGGAGCCCTGGATCTCCATACCGATGAAGCGGCGGGACTCGGGCGCAATGTCCACCGGGTGGGCCTTCCGTCCAAGGTAGCTCACGCCGGACTGGGAAGAGCCGTTCTCCCGGACGATGCCGCGGCCGATCATGGCGCTGACGTTGGTGGTGATGGTGGGCAGCGTCAGCCCCAGCCGCCGGGCAATCTCGGCGCGTGTAATGGGACCGTGGTGGTAAATGGTCTTTAAAATGGCGGATTGATTTGCCGCCTTCACCCTTGCCGGATTCGCGCCCTGCTCAAATTGCAGCATGCTGCCCCCCTTCCCTCTCTCCGCTTCCCGCGCAGGCTTTCAGCCCAGCCGCTCGCCCCGCAGGAAAACGTCCGCCACCCGGTTGTCCTGATCCAGAATCACCAGATCGGCGTCCTTTCCATCCGCAATGGATCCCTTCCGGTCAAACACCCCGATGAGCCGCGCCGGATTCTCCGTCAGCAGCGGCAGTATCTCCTCCAGAGACCTGCCGGTGAAGGCAAGAAGATTCCGGAGGGCCGCGTCCTGGGTCAGCGTGCTGCCTGCCCGGGTGCCGTCGGAGGCCAGCTTGGCGTCGCCGTCCTCCACCACCACCTCGTTGACCCCCAGATGATACTTTCCGTCCGGCAGACCGGCAGCCATGATGGAATCGGTAATGGCCACCACCCGGTCCGGCCCCTTGACCTTCAGCAGCAGCCGCACAATTCCCGGGTGCAGGTGCCGGCCGTCGCAGATGGCCTCGCAGTACACGCCGCTCTCCAGTACCGCTCCCAGAATGGCAGGCCGATGCTGGTGGAGCAGCTGCATGGCGTTGAAGGTGTGGGTGGCCGCCTGCGCCCCGGCGGCGATGGCCGCCATGGCGGTGTCATAATCCGCCCCCGAGTGGCCGATGGCGGCAGCAATCCCCAGCTCCCGGGCGGCGGAGATCAGTTCGACGGTCCCCTCTACCTCCGGGGAGACCGTAAGATACCTGATAAAGCCCTCCGCCTGTTCCTGATAGGAGCGCAGCAGCGCCGCGTCTCCCTTCCGCAGCAGATGCTCCGGCATGGCTCCCTTGTAGGCCGGGGCCAGGAAGGGGCCTTCCAGATGAATTCCCAGCAGCTCCGCTCCGGCGGACGCCGCCTTCCGGGCGGCCCTGCACTGGTCGATGCACCAGCGAGTCTGCTCCTCCGTATCCGTCAGAACGGAGGCCAGCCAGGAGGTGGTGCCGTTTCCGGCGAAGAACCGGCCGATTTTCTCCAGATCCTCCGGCGGCGCGCCGTTGACGTCCACCCCTACCGCTCCGTGGGTGTGGATGTCGATAAAGCCGGGGACCACCCGCTTCCCCGCCGCGTCATGGACCTCGCCGGACACCGGCGCGTCCGGAGGCAGCAGGCGGAGCGTTCCGTCCTGAATGCCCACCGTCTTTTCCTGGAAGCTGCGGCCGGTATACACCCGGCCGTTTACGATATAGCGAGTCTTCATGATTCCTCCCTTATTCGGGCAGATTGGCGACAAATTCCGTGATGCGCAGCAGCGCGTCCGGGTGCTCCTGGAGCAGAGTCGCCGGGAAGTGGGCGGACGGCTCCCCGTAAGCGGCGTGACGGACCACGGCCCGGTGCCAGTCCCGGAAGCAGCCCAAGCGGATTTTCCGGGCGCCGCATATCTCCTTCATGCCGATGGTGACGCACCAGCGGGGCATGTCGTCCACGGCTCCGTTGAGATCCCCGATGGCGTTGGCGGTTCTGGTCTCCCGGGAGATTTCCAGCACCCGGGTGGGCAGGGCGCGAAACTGCTCCGGCGTCAGCTCGTCCTGGGCCTCGTTGAAGGCCACGTGGCCGTTGATGCCGATGCCGCCGAAGCAGATGTCCACGCCGCCCAAATCCCGGATCGTCCGCTCCATGTTCTCCGGGTCCCTGGGGTCCGGAAAAATCCGTTGGCTCTCCGGCATCACCAGCTCCGGCTTGATTTTGCTGTACACCGTCCGGTCCATGAAGCCCCGGAAGCTGAGAGAGTGGGATTTGTCGATCCACTCCTTCTCATCGGTGAGATATTCGTCCATATTCAGGAACCATACGTCTTTCAGGCTGATATTTTCCTGGTTGACCATATCCACAAAAAAGGGATACTGTCCCACCGGACCCACCGGACAGATGAATACCGTTTTCTCGCCCAGTGCGTTTTTCCGCTTGATCTCCTCCGCCATTTCCCTGGCCATGGTCCGGAATACGGCGGCGTTGTCCTCCATGACGGCGACGGGCAGCTTCGGTGCGTGCAGCAGCTGCTCTCTGGTGTAGTAATAATATTCGTGACCCATGCTCTTCCCCTCTTTCACGCTTCCAAATCCCGGAAGCCAGTATAGTTTGCCGTAACCTCCAGCACCCGGTACACGTCCAGGCTGGACTGGTATTCCGGCTCATTTTCACAGATCAGATCTCTCAGGGCCAGCCAGGCCTCCCGGCCTTCGGCCCTCCGGCCCTCCGCCAGCAGCTCCAGCGCCCGGGCCAGCCTCTGGGCGTACGCCCGGTGATACGCCAGCAGCCGCCAGTAGTAACCCTCCTCCCGGCGGGCGCCGGTCACGGACCGGAACTCCCGGCACAGCGCCTGGGCCTCCCGCATCCGGCGGGCAAACGCCGGGTTCACCCGGTCCCCCTTGCCGTTGAGATAATCGCAGCTGCTCAGCCGGGACAGCCGGGAGAGATAGTCCATGACCTTCTGCGCCTCCCCGCCGTAGGCGGCCTGGAAGTACTCGGCAATGAGGGCCTCCGTATCCGCGTTCTCGTCCAGCAGGGTATACCCCATCACGTAATTGGGCAGGGCGTTGGGCAGACAGGCGCGGAGCTCCTGACAGCTGATATAGCCCTCCAGCCCCATTTCCCGCAGCTTTTTCACATCGCTGCCGGCCACCCGGGCGATGTGCACATAGCCCAGATCCCCGTAGTGGGCCCGGCCCAGGGGGTAGTCGTAGACAAAGCTGTCCCCGCTGAAAATCTCCTGCCACCCCCGGAGAAACGCCAGATTCTCTCCCAGCTCCGTGGGCAGGGTGATCCGGTTGCGCACGTAAGGCGGAACGGTCCTCCGGGGACCGCTCAGATCATAGGAGGCTTCAAAGGTCCGGCTGATGGGGGCGAACATGAGCACAAACCGCTCCGGATTGATCAGCCGCTCCCGGACGGGAGGCCAGAGAAGCTCCTGATACAGCAGGAATACGATCCGCGCCGCCAGCCCAGCCTCCGTCAGACGGCGGTCGATGTCGTTGAGGACGGCGGCGTACTGGTCGGACAGGGTTGTCTTCTGACAGTTTTCACACTCACACACATTATTAAACGCGTCCGCCAGCCATACATGGATATAGTCCGCGCCGGGATTCTGTTTCGCATACTCCACCACCAGCGAGGCAAAGCGCCCGGCGGCCCGGCGGTTGGAAAAGCACAGGTTGGTGTTGGCCGGTACGCCATGCCACAGCGCCCGCGCTCCGTCAACCTGGGCTGCCAGGGGCCTGCGCTCCTCCGCCAGAGGCTCCGGGTCCGCGTCCCAGGACAGGGCCCGGTACCCCAGCGCCTCCCCCGTCCAGCCGTGGCCCGCCTTGTGCAGCAGCAGCCCCCGGCGCTTGATTTCCCGCTGGAAAACTGCCAGGTCCTCCTCCGCGTCCGCCTCCGAGTAGGGCTCCGGTTCCCGCAGAGGATTGTTCTCATGGCGGTACCAGCGCTTCAAAAACGCGTAGGGCGACTTGAACTGCAAAAAGAAGGCGTTGTACCCCACCTTGGGCAGCCAGTCGATAAAGTCCAGCACATTCTCCCGGCTGTCGGCTCCCTCGATGCACACCCCCCGGTGGCGGAAGGACGCCCGCCGGGTATACTCCGCCGCCAGAAGCTTCCGCTCCACGGCCGGGACCTTCTCGCAGCGCTTCCCCGGTCCCAGAAACCGGCAGCCCATGCCCCGCAGATAGTCGTACACCCCCAGCAGCACCGCCCGGGGGCAGCTGCCGGTGATGGACCCGCCGCCCTCCGTCATGGAAACCGCGAAGGACTCCCGTCCGTCCGCAAGATCATCCGCCCGGAGCGCCACCGTCAGCTCCGTCCCCTCCTCCGGCAGCATCCGGGTCAGATAGGCTTCCAGCTCCCCGGCGGCAAAGGACAGAACCTCGTGGTCCGCAGGACTACAGGCAATATGAATCCGCATATCCTCTTCTCCTTAAAAAACGGGCCCGATGGAACGTCGCTCCACCGGGCCCATCCAGCATCCCCCACCTATGAATGCAGGTTCTTACTTCAGGGCTTCCTCCATGACGTCAAACAGGACGAAGTCGCCCACATCCTCCTTGGCCTCTTCGGGCTTGATGTTCTCGCCCTTCACCATGTCGTTCTGCATACCCTCGTAGTAGCCCTTGATGGTGCCGTCGGTCACACCGGAGGTCAGATCGCTGAGATTGAACCAGTGAGCGTCGCCCACCTGCATGAGCTGGGATTCCAGGCTGGCCTTGGTCTGCCCGGCGCAGTATCCGGCCACCGTCTCATAGTTTTCCACCTGGGAGCCCCAGTCCATGCCCTTGAACAGGGCGCGGGTGAAGCGGACGAGCACGTCGTGGTTCTCCTCGGCGTACTTGGGCAGGCAGATCCAGCTGGAGATGTTGGTGGAGCCGTCGGCAAACTCGATCTCGTAGGAGCCCTCCACCTGCTGGAGAATCTGGCCGGAGTAGGGGTTCCAGCACACGGCGGCGTCGATGGAGCCGGACACGGCGGCGGCCACGATGTTGTCGATACCCAGGTCCATGGCGGTGACGTCCTCGCGGGTCAGACCGCCTACGCCAAGGGCGTTGTTGAAGGTGGACTCGGAGGAGGAGCCGGAGTTGAAGGCGATGGTCTTGCCCTTCAGGTCGGCCACGCTCTGGATGCCGCTGTCGGGCATGCAGACCACCTTGTCCACGGTGTGGACGGAGCTGGGAGCAAAGATGACGGCACTGCCCAGAATGCACAGGCGGTGCGCACCCTTGCCGATGTAGGCCAGGTCAATGGAGCCGCCTTCCATCGCGGCGATTTCGGAGGGGCCGTCGGGGAACTCGGTGAGCTCAATGGTGATGCCCTCCTCGGCAAAGCAGCCCTGCTCGATGGCGGACAGCACACCCCACAGGGAGGCGTAGTTGGGCATGTAGCCGATGCGCAGGGTGATGGGCTCGGGACCGGCGGGCTCCGCAGGCTCGGCGGGCGTCTGGTCCTTCGTTTCGGGCTCGGCAGGGGCGTCGGTCTTGGGGGGATCAGCGGGGGGATTGCTGTCCTTCTTGCCGCTGTCGCCGCCGCAGGCCGCCAGGGCCAGGGTCATGATGAGCGCCAGCAGCAGCGCGGTCAGTTTCTTCATTTTCATTTCCTCCATTCAGATGATTGGTTTATATCAAAAGAGCGGGGATGCTCTTCTGAACGGTACTTTGCGCCTTGCCGGCGCGGGGTCCGGGGGGCGCGGAGCCTCCGGGCCTGCAAACAGAAGGAGCCGCAGGCGGCCCCCAGGGCCGCGGGAAGAGAAAAGAACTACTTGCGTACCTCCAGATACTCCTGATACACCTCGTTCCAAATCTCCGCCTTCAGCTCCATGAACCGGGGGTCGCTCTTGGTCCCCTGGTCCCTGGGATACGGAATGTCAATGTCCACCACCCGCTTGATACGCCCCGGCCGGGCGGACATGATAACCACCCGCTGGGCCAGCAGCACCGCTTCATCCACGTCGTGGGTGATGAAAAAACAGGTCTTCTTCTCCTGCTCCCAGGTTTTCAGCAGCTCTGTCTGAAGCTGGGCCCTGGTCTGGGCGTCCAGCGCGCCGAAGGGTTCGTCCATGAGCAGCACCTCCGGATCGTTGGCGTAGGCCCGGGCGATGGCCACCCGCTGCTTCATGCCGCCGGAGAGCTCCTTGGGGTAGGAGTTCTCAAAATCCTCCAAGCCCACCATTTTGATGTACTTTCTGGCAATCTCCTGGCACTGGGCCTTGGGCATACGCTTCATCTGGGGACCGAACATGACGTTCTGGATCACCGTCTGCCAGGGGAACAGGGCGTACTGCTGGAAGACCACGCCCCGCTTTACGTCGGTGCCCACAATGCGCTCGCCGTCCAGGAAGCAGTCGCCGCTGGTGGCCTCGTGGAGACCCGCCAGAATGTTGAGCAGCGTGGACTTGCCGCAGCCGGAGGGACCCACCACGCAGACAAACTCGTTTTCCATGATGTCCAGGTTGACCCCGTTGAGGGCTATGGTGGTGCCGTGATCTCCGTGGTACTCTTTTTTCACGTCCTTGATCCGGATCTTTACGCCTCTTCCCGCTTCTCCTGCCATGACGTCAGCCTCCTTTCAATGAAGTCCACAAAGGTGTTGAGCAGCGTGCCGATGATGCCGATGAGAATGATGTAGCCCAGCATGGCGTTGGTCTCAAAGGTGGTCTGCAAGGTGCGGATGCGCATGCCCAGGCCGGCCTGGGCGCCGGTGGATTCCGCCGCCAGCAGGGTGGTCAGTCCCGCGCTGAGGCCAAGGCGCACAGCGGTGAGGATAAAGGGCACCGTGGCGGGCAGGGTGATGCGGAAGAAGATGTCCATGTCGTTGGCGCCCAGAACCTTGGCCGCTTTGACCAGCGTGTTGTCAATGTTGCGGATGCCGTGAAAAATGGTGATGCACATGGTCATGAAGGTGCAGATCCAGATCAGCACCACCGAGGGGGCCCGGCCCACGCCCAGCATGATGACGATCAGGGGCGCGTAGGCCAGAGCGGGGATGTTGCGGATGAAGTTGATCCAGGGCTCAATGATCTTGCGCACAGGGGTGTACCACGCCATCAAAAACGCCACCGGCAGCGCGGTGACAAACCCCAGGCCGAAGCCCATGGCCACGGAGATCATACTGCTGGTGAAGTCTCCCAGCAGCGCGTCCCGGTCCAGCATGGTCTTCATGCCGTCGATCACGGCGGGGATGAAGGGGAAACTGCGGGCGGTCTTCTCCCCGATGGACAGGCAGAACCACACTGCCAGCGCCACGGCCAGAGAAACCAGCAGCCACAGCCAGTTGATCAGCCTGTTCCGCTTTTCCGCCTGTGTCAGAGGCCGCTTTCCTTGTTTGCTCATACGACACCTTCCTTTATTCTTTTTTATTTTCAGAACCTGTATTCATAGCCGGGGAATGCCGGATGGACGAGGACTTTTCTCGTCAGACAAGGAGCCATACCGGCGTATGGCAAGGGAAATCAACGCGGCATGGCGGAAAAAAGGCCGGCCAGGCGGCGTGCAGCGGCTGTGAATACAGGTTCTCTGTCTCGCTTCTGAAAAAATGCGGGCATCAAAAGTCCCGCCCGGAGATTCTCAGCAGCCGCAATGGCCGTTGGTGCCGTCGTAGGGCGCATCCTTCATGCACAGGTGGACCGCGCTCACCTTGAAGGTTTTGGGCAGGGCCAGAATGCTGGGCGCAGGCCCCACGTACTTCTTCATGGCGTCGGCCAGCGCCTCCTCGAAGGTGGCTCGGGTCTTCAGCCCCATGCCCCGGGCGATACCCGGCTCCTGTGCGCCCACGATGTAGATGGCGGAGGTGTTCATCTCCGCGATGTGGCCGCAGCTCATCATGGAGAAACCGTGGAAGGGGTGGAAGGCGTTGGCGAAGCGGTATTTCCGGATGTACTCCTCGTTGGTGGCGAAGTACTCCCCGTACCGGTTCATATCCGGCAGGATGTTCATGTAGTCGTGCTGGAACAGCTCGTAGAGCTCCCGCAGATAGGGCCAGCGCTCGTCGTGGAAGTACCCGTTGCAGATGGAGGAGCAGATGATGACGCAGTTGTCCTTCATCACCCGCTTGTGGCGGATGACCTGGGCGGAGAGGGCCTGCATCAGCTGGATGGGGTTGGTGCCCATGCCGTCGCCGTAGTGGAAGTTCTGGGGCATGCCGAAAACCATCACGTCGTACTTCTTCTCCGCGAAGGGCACATAGGTCCGCTTGTCGGCAACCTCCCAGCTTTTCGGCATCATCTCGGCAGCATAGCCGGAGAAGACGGCGATCTGCCGGGAAGCGGTGTCCAGCACCGCGTCGCAGCAGAAGAAGGGATGGCCCATCTTCTCCTCCATCCACATCCCGATCTCGTCGAACTTGGTGCGCATGAGGCTGCGGCCGGACACGGGGGTGAAGTCCTGCCGGTGCATCACCTGGGGGACGTGATGGCTGGCGATGGACCGCCAGTGGGTAATTCCGGTGGCGCAGTGCTTATAGCCTCCCGAGTAGCCGCCGTAGGGGTTCCCCTGGGTGTGTCCGATGAGTATGGGCAGGTCGCTGTCGAACACATACTTGTTCATCAGCACCGGGTCGCCCCGGCGGGTGACCCCCAGATCCACCATGTGGTCGTAGTCCTCGCTGTCGTGGGAGGTGATCTGCCCGGTGTGGTAGAACTCGTTGAACAGCTCGTCCCCCAGGATCTGCTTCATCTCGGGCACTGTGGCCCGGGGGTGCAGGCCGTTGGAGAACAGCAGCAGGATGTCCTTCTTCTCCACCCCGGCCCCGTACAGCTCGTCCAGGCAGGCCCGGATGGACACCTTCCGGTGGGCAGTGGGCTGGCACCCCCCCTTGACGATGTCGGGAATGACGAACACCACCGTCTTGCCCGGGCCCGCCAGCTCCTTCAGCGGCGGCGTCCCGATGGGGTTTCGGAGGGAGTTTAGGGTGGCGGCGTACAGGCTGTCCCAGTCCTGGGGCAGGCAGGGGGGATCGGCCACCGTCTCGCCGGGGATGA
>OFFE01001085.1_pt1 | contig 20764 bp, 18 predicted proteins | sample 1521371 | NCBI WGS metagenome assembly OFFE01 (sample SAMEA3504131, study PRJEB24116) | mouse gut metagenome | biome: mouse gut; feature: mouse-associated habitat; material: faeces | place: Denmark | collected 2011 | reverse complement strand
CCGCCGTTCTGACCTGCGCTACCCTTTATCCGGACAAAATAGACCGGGGCGCTGTGGACCGGTTCAACCGCAGGCATACAGACGTACAAATTGCAGTTGTGGACTATTCCGCTGAAGACAGCTCCAACGGCAAAAGCGGGAAAGACCGGCTGCTGACGGAAATGGCCGCCGGACGGACGCCGGATATTCTGGACCTGACCGGGCTGTCCTATCAGGTCATGGCCCGGAAAGGCTATCTGGAGGACCTGTGGCCCTATATTGAAGGCGACCCGGAGCTGGGCCGGGAGGGCGTCTGGGAAACGCCACTGAGGGCTGCAGAAATAGACGGGAAACTATACGAGGTCTTCGACTGTGTATGCGTCGATACGCTGGTGGGGGCGGAAAGCGTGGTGGGCAACCGGACCAGTTGGACGCTGGTGGAATTGCAGGAGACCTTCGCCGCCATGCCGGAGGGATCCTCCATTCTGTACCCGACCAGTAGAAATTCCGATCTGCTTTCTTATGTGTTCAAAATGCGGCTGGACAGTTATGTTGACTGGGAGACCGGCCAGTGCTCCTTTGACAGCGACAGCTTTCGCGCTGCGCTGGCGTTTGTAGGCAGCGTTCCGTCTGAGTCGGAATGCCCATGGACGGAGGAGGAGATCGGAGAGCATATTCTGAGCGGACGGCAGATGCTGACGCAGCAAATTCTGATTCGACCAATTACAGTACAGGCGCTGGATGCCTCGTATGGGATGGGCGGACGGGCAGCCTTTGTGGGCTATCCGGTGGAGGATGGCGGTGTGGGCAGCAGCTTCTATTTTACCATGCAATCCAGCCGCATGGCCATGTCCTCCGCCTGCCGGAACAAACCGGCGGCATGGGAGTTTATCCGGGAGCTTCTTCTGCCTCAATATGCCGGACGAAGCTATGAACGCATTTCAGTAAATCAGATGCTGGGAATTCCAATCAACCGATCCGACTATGAGTGGATGATAGCCGCCGACCGGTCCAACGCGGTCAGAGACCAGACAAAGCAGTTTTACGGACTGCCAAGGGTAAAATTGCACCCGGCAACGGAGGAAGAAATAACAAGATATGAAGATTTTGTCAACCAAATCAATCGGATTCAGATATACGATGACGTAATATACAATATCGTGCAGGAACTGTCCGGCCCCTACTTCGCCGGGGACAAGACACTGGACGAGACGATAGCTTTGATTCAGAACCGGGTGACGCTGTATGTGAACGAGAACCGGTAAAACCGGTTCCCGTTCACATATATTGTACCTTATGGGAATTTTGGGTGTTTTATTGCTGTGTCATACAAAGGGAGGCGGCGGAAGTGGGAAGAAAGATAATATGGCTGTCGCTGCTGCTGGCGGCTGCGCTCACCCTCGCCGCCTGCTCTGCAGGCGGTCAGGGCGATTCTGCGGAAGAAATTACCACCTTGATTTACGCCAACCTGACTGAGGGCGGTGTGGACCGGGGTGCGGTGGAAAAGTTCAACCGCACCCATACGGATGTACAGATAGAAGTGCGGGACTATTTCGACGAGGAAGGTTCCGATGGCAAAGAGCGGTTATTTACAGAAATTGCAGCCGGAAAGATGCCGGATATCATTGATATGGGAAATTCTTTGACCCGCAGTCATAGGCTTCCTTATCAAATGATGGTTCATAAGGGACTGCTGGAGAATTTGTGGCCCTATATTGAGAACGACCCAGAACTTGGCCGGGAGAGCGTCGTGGAAGCCCCTCTGAAGGCCGCAGAAGTGAACGGGGGATTGTATGTTGCCTTCAATTGCGTCAGCATGCTTTCGCTGGCGGGCGCGGAAAGCATGGTGGGAAACCGGTATAGCTGGACGCTGGAGGAGTTACAGGAAGCGTTTGTCGCCATGCCGGAGGGCTCCACCGTTCTGGAGTATTTTTTGAGTAAAGAGGGAATGTTCTATTCTTTGTTTGGAATGAGTATTGACAGCTATGTGGACTGGAAAACAGGGGAGTGTTCCTTTACTGGAGAGGGATTTAAATCTATGTTGGAATTTCTTAACCATCTGCCTGACGAATCGGAGGTTGGGGTTATTAACGATTATGTGGATGTAAATGAAGAAGCGACCAGCCGCCTGATGCACGGGTATCAGATGCTGGGGACAATTTGCATCGCATGGCCGTCGGAAATCCAATTTTTCGATGCCTATTATGGACTTGGTGGACGAGCTGCCTTCGTCGGCTTCCCAATGGAAGACGGTGAAGTAGGCAGCAGCTTTGAAATTAAAGGGCCGAGGCTTGCGATGTCTTCTGCTTGCAAAAACAAGGATGCCGCATGGGATTTTATCCGGCAGATTTTCCTGCCGCAATATAAAACTGTAGAAATTATGGAGAAGAGGCAGCAGTTTGGCTTTCCCATCAACCGCGCTGACTATGATCTGATGACAGAGCTGGACATGGACATAGGCCGGAATGAAACCCGCGCCCTTATGGATGGGCCGATGGTGGAGTTTCGCAAGGCGACGGCGGAAGAATTTCAGCGGTATGAGGATTTTATAAATCACATAAATAAAATCGATTTATTCGACAATGAGATTCTCAATATAGCACAGGAGCTTGCAGGCGCTTATTTCTCCGGAGACAAGACCCTGGACGAGACGGTGGCGCTGATTCAGAATCGGGTGACGCTGTATGTGAACGAGAACCGGTAAACCCGGTTGCTCCGCACTTTTTTATAATAACACAAGGCGATATGTTCATTTCTGCGTTTGTTGTGTATACTGGTTCTACCAAAAGAGAGGATGGTGCCTTATGCTGAAAAAATTGACTTCCCTGCTGCTCTCCCTGCTGGTGTGCCTGTCGTTGCTGCCAGGACAGGCCCGGGCCGCAGATGAACCGGATCCCCCGCAGCCGCCCGTCATTGTGGAACCCCTGGACCCGAAGGAGCCCGGCGAGCCGGAACCCCCTGTCATGCCCATGGGCGAAGTGCCGGAAAAGGATGACGACAGTCACGGCACCTGATGGGGCAAGCTGCGGCCCAGCCGCTCCTCCATTTCCTGCCGTATGATTTCGAGATTTCTGCGGTCGCCTACCGCTTTATAGAGGTAATAGGCCTGGAAGTAATATTCTTTGCTTTGCTCCAGATTTCCGGTAAAATAAAAGCACTCCGCCAGAATGGCGGAAAAGCCAGGTAAGAACTGATAGTTGCCATATCTGACGCAGACCCGGCATCCTTCCTCCGCGATCTCCAGGGACTCGCCGTAGCGCTTTTCCAAAGTCAGATCAATCGCGTAATTGTGGGCGACCATGGTGTAGTGCCCGGCAAATCCGGCCAGATCCCGGTCGTGTTCGCCAATATATTGAAGCAGCTGACGGTAAATATTGAAGGCGGTCTTCTTTTGTCCCAACTGCACGTAGGTCACTGCAATCTGGTTCATGATTTTTGTTTCCTCCATACTGTACCGGAGCAGACCGATATTCTCCGGATCAAAGCGGGGAACGGTCAGGCGAATGGCCTCCAGCAGCATGGTCAGCCGTTCATCCGGGCTGTAGGGTCCCTCCGGTCCGCCGAGAGAGGTCTTTGCGCTCAGTATGTACTGCTGGGTGATATGGTCCTCCGGGTCCATGAGCTGCTCCAGTTTTTCCATCTTTTTCAGGGCCTGCTTGCGGATCTCGGGCCGGTCTTCCTTTGCTGAGCGGGCAAATTGAATCTTATCCGCCAGAATCTCCTTTTGCAGGGAGTCCATATCGGCCTCGTTTTTACTCAGCAGCGCGAAATACCGGTTCCCCGGCAGGCCCAGCCGTTGCAGCAGGGCGTTGATGGTATTATACGAGGGGGCCTGCTTGCCGCGCTCCAGGCGGGAAACCGTCATCGGTTCGCAGATGCCCTCGCATAGCTGGGCTTGGGTCAGGCCCAGGTCTGTCCGCCGCTGCTTGATGTATTCTCCAACAAATACCTGCTCCATGGAACGTCCCTCCTGAATCCACAGACTGTATGCCTTTATTATATTTGAAGCTTTTTGGCAAGTCAACCCTGCGGAACTGGTCGTTTTATGTTATTTTTCTATAACTGGAAACGATATGGATTTAACTGCCGGCAGGAAGTATGATAAAAGAAGCTCCTCGAGACAGGATTCTCCGGCCTGTGGCCGTGGAATAAATATTTTTAAAAAGGAGAAACACCCATGAAGAAAACAAAGAAAATGTTGGCCCTGGTCCTGGCCCTGGTGATGGCGTTTGCCATGATGGCCGTGACCGCGTCCGCCTTTGACGCGGAGGAGCACAACCATGAATGCGCGGCGTGCTGCGAGGATGAGGGGATTATGCCCTTGGGTCCGGTTGGACCGGCAGGACCTCCATGTATTGTATGTGGAGCTCCCACGGAGAGAGTTTCTACAACGGATCTCTCTGGCCAGATCTACTACTATTATCGGTGCACAGCTGGTTGCGGAGAATGAGATAGTGCTTTTTCCCAAATGTTTTTGTAGTAGCGGGGGACAAGCGTTCCCCCTGCTACTTACATGTATTCTTTTTCTCACTGCCTGCTCTGGAGGAGGTCAGGACGTGGAGCCGCCTCCGGCTCCGGAGGACGGGGTGTTGATTTATGCAGCCTTGAACCCGGTAACCAAAGACCTTGATAAGTCGATAACACAATTCAATACCGTTCATAAGGATGTGCAGATTGAAGTCCGGGACTATTCTGACGAAAACGGTGTCCAGCGTCTTTTGACGGAACTTGCGTTGGGTCAGGTACCAGACATCATGGAGATGCACCGGTTTGGTACAGGTAAGGATACCGCGTGGGCTTATGATTCCTATGTGGACCGACCGGAGGGCGAATACCGGATGCCTTACCGGCAGATGGCACAGAAGGGGTATCTGGAGGATTTGTGGCCCTATATTGAAAATGACCCGGAGCTGGGGCTGGATGGGGTCCTCATGCCACCGTTGAAGGCTGCCGAAGTAAACGGTGGTCTTTATATGATCTTTCCGGAGTTCTCCGTCACCACCCTCTTCGGCGCGGAGCCGGTCGTGGGTGACCGGTGGGGTCGGGCGCTGGAGGGGCTTCCGGAGCGCTATTCCACCATGCTGAAGGAGAAAACCTTTAGCACCCTGATTGGTACGGAACATATGCCGAATGGCCAGTGGGGCTGGACCCTGGAGGAGCTGATGGAAACCTTTTCCGCCATGCCGGAGGACTCCACCGTCCTGCGCTGGGACTCCACCAGATGGGATGTCTTCTCCATGCTCTATGCTCCCATGCTGGAGCAGTATGTGGACATGGAGACCGGAGAAACCTTCTTTGACAGCCAGGAATTCCGGGATATGATGGAATTTTTGAGCACCTTTCCGGATGAATTCAAAACGACGCTTTCTCCGGACAGTGTCCGGGCAGAGACCGTGGACCGGATGCTGGACGGGGAACAGCTGCTGGAGGCCGGAACGCTTCGCTTGGTGCAGGCGGTGACTTGGCTGGATGTCGATTGGGGCGCGCCTGCCGCTTTTATTGGTTATCCCACGGCGGACGGCAGTCTGGGCAGCTATTTCAGTCTCCATGGAAACAAGCTGGCAATGGGCTCCACTTGCCGGAACAAGGAGGCGGCTTGGGAGTTCATGCGTAAAGACTTGACGGAAAGGCACAGTGATGCTGAGCTGCGGGATATGAAGGGGTATGGCAATACCAGGAAGACGTGCATCAATCTGGCGAATTACAGTCAGGCAATTCGATTTGATTTGACAGAAAATCTGTGGATCGACAACACCACCGGTCGCACAGCCGCCTTTTCCGGCCCCCTTGGTGAGAGGCTGTTTGAGGTGGATCTGCCGAACGTGTATGATCTTGCGCGCTTTGAAATGCTTATCAGCAACACTGCCCGGATTTATTGGCCCAACAGCGACCTGTCCGATATTGTCTGGGAGACCATGGGTCCCTACTTTGCCGGGGACCGCAGCATGGAGGATACGATTCGGAACATTCAGAATAAGGTGAAGATCTATTGGAACGAGAACCGGTAACCCCGGTTCCCGATCCTTTGCTGCGTTTTATGGGGATTTGTGGTATGCTGTTCCTGTAATGCGTAAAGGAGGCGGCGGACGTGAAGAGAAAAATTGTGTGGCTGTTGCTGGCGGTGGCTGCACTGGCGCTGGCCGCCTGCAAGGATGCAGGCGGCCAGAAGGCCCCTGAAACGACCACGCTGATATACGCCGTTCTGTCTGAGGAGGGCGTACACCGGGCAGACGTAAATCGTTTCAACCAGACCCACATGCAGGATGGGGTCCGCATCGAAATACGTGAGTATTTTGACGAGGATGGCAGAAGCGGCCGGGACCGCCTGCTCACCGAAATGGCCAGCGGCAAGATTCCTGATATCATTGATCTGGGCAGCAGCGAGTACGGGCTGTCTTATCAGCAGCTGGTGCGCAAGGGCTATCTGGAAGACCTCTGGCCGTATATCAATAACGATCCGGAGCTGAACAATGGGCAGCTCTTGGAGGCTCCTCTGAAAGCCGCAGAGGTCAACAGAGGCTTGTATACCATATTCAGCGAGGTACGGATCAACACACTGGTAGGAGAGGAGCGCATTCTTGGCAGTCGGTACAGCTGGAGTCTGGCGGAACTGCGGGAAGCTTTTGCCTCCATGCCAGATGAATCCACCGTGTTGGAGTATTATCTCACCAAAAGCGAAATGTTTCCCTATATGTTCCGGCTGAGTTTGGATAGCTATCTGAATTGGGAAACTGGAGAAGACTCTTTTGACAGCGATGAATTCCGGGCCGCGCTGGAGTTTGTCAACAGCTTCCCTGATGTATTCCCCAGCTTGAACTTTGAAGGAGGACGGGAGAAAGCCAAGGAAGAAAGCGGGGACCGGGTGCGGGAAGGCCGACAGATGCTGAGCATGCAGGAAAAAACCGTACCAGCAGATGTGCAGGCGCTGGATAAAGCATATGGACGAGGTGGAAAGATCACTTTTGCAGGCTATCCTACGGAAGATGGAAGCGGAGGCAGCATTTTTACCATTCAGGGCAGAAGACTGGCGATGTCTTCCAATTGCCGGGATAAGGCGGCTGTATGGGAGTTTCTCCGAGAGGCACTTCTTCCCCGGTACCCAAATCTGAAATCTGCATTCAAATACAGCGGAATCCCGCTTAATCACGCTGATCTTGATATGGTGAAAGCGGTTTATACCAATCCGCCTGAATATATCAAGGGAACTTTTTATTCCTTCTTCAATGAACCGGATGATAACCCTGGTGTAAAGGTAGCCAAAGTCTCGCAAACTGAAGCAGCGCGGTTTGAAGACTTCATCAACCATGTGGACAAGATAGATCTGTATGATACAGAGCTGTACGACATCGTCTATGAAGCCTGCGGCCCCTATCTGGCCGGAGACCGGGACATGGATGAGACAATTCAAGTAATCCGAAACAAAGTGAAAATCTACTGGAACGAGAACCGGTAGGAGCCGGAATAATTTGTGTGACAAACCGACTCCTGATTCCCGCAATGTGGCTTGCTGTAGCACAGAGAGAAGAGGAGAACACAGATGAAGTAATCTGTCCGATTATTGCTAAAGGACCAGTTGACGAGATAGCAAAAGACCACGGTAAAAATCCCCCGGTTCCAAGGCGTCTTGTCTTGGAACCGGGGGATTTGCAAGCTTATTTCAGTTTTACTGTTTCTTTCATAGCCACCGAACAGGCCAGATCGCCTAACACATTGCAGCAGGTCGCGCCCATATCGCACAGCGTGTTGACGCTGATATACACGCCCATCACGCCCGCCGGAAGCCCAGCAATAGATGCCAGAGCGGCAAAGGAAGCGATTGCCCCGCCGGGGACGCCTGGTGTGCCGATGCTCAACAGCGTGTTGCTCAGCAGCACCACGGCCAGCATACCGAAACTGACTTCCACACCGCAGGCGTTGGCAAAAAATACGATCATAAAACTCATCAGAATGCTTACTGCGTCCATATTGATGGTCGCTCCCAGCGGCAGTGCCAGAGAAGAGATCTCATTAGGTACACCCATCTCGTCGGCGCAGCGTTTACTGATGGGCAGCGTTGCGGAGCTGGAGCAGGTGCCGAAGGCATTAAGGGCCGCAGGCATGACCTTGGAGAAGAACTGTTTCACACCGTACTTGCCCAGCAGCCGGACAATGCCGCCGTAAATCACCAGCGCGTAGAGGAAGAAGGTCAGGTACAGCGCAATCAGCACTGCTCCCAGAGCCACAATGGTATCCGTACCGTTGGCATAGACTACGGAGGCAATGGAACACAGTACGCCTGCCGGCGTGAACAGCATGACTACGGAAACGATCTTCACCGAAATTTCGTTAATGGAATACGCCAGAGAGACAAACGGCTCCGCCTTTTTACCAAGTGCCAGGCAGGTGATGCCCACGATCACTGCGAACACCAGCACTTGCAGCATATCTCCAGAGGCAAAAGCGGCCACTGGATTAGCCGGAATCAGATTTTTCACGGTGTCCAGCAGGCTGGTAAACTCAGTGGCCGCCACGTCGGCCTCCACCATTTCAATGGACACCCCTCTACCAAGTCCCAGGGCCTTGGGCAGAAACAGCCCCAACAGACTGGCGAACAGGGTGGTGGCGGTGTAAAAGATGACGGACTGCGCCCCGATCCGTCCAGTGGCGGATACGCTGCCGATGCCGTGGATTCCCACAACCAGAGAGCAGAACACCAGGGGATAGATCATCATTCGCAGTGCGTTCATATACAGTCCGCTGATCAGATCAATCACAGGCAGCAGAAACTCCAGCCGTCCTGGAATCAACAGGCCGAGGATAATGCCCAGAATCAGACAGATAAAGATTGCCAGGGTCAGATTTGCTGATTTTTTTGTTTTCATTGGAACAGCTCCTTTACACATAACATACATTAGGGGATACAAGGGGAATGGCAAAATAAAAACGCCCGTCTTCCACAACAGAAGACGAGCGAAATGCCCGTGGTACCACTTCTTTTCACCCCAGCATAATACCGAGGCCTCTGCGAGCGTCCAACAACGCCCTCTGCTGTAACGGGCAGACCCGTCGTACCCTGACGAAGCTCGCTTGGGCACGCCTCTCCGGAGCCATGTTCACCTGCTGCCAACCTGCCCCCTTTCAGCACACGGGGGCTCTCTGCGAGGCGGAGAGCAGGATACTCTTTCCTTCATTGCGTTTAAAAAATAATAAATGAATAAATTCATTATATTCGACTGCTTTCCGGATGTCAAGAGACAATGTGACATGTTTCAAGGGCACTTCGACAGACTTTTTTGTACAAAGTTTGAACCGCAGTTCCAAAACGGCCGATACAAATTGGTGGACTTTTTCCATTTTGTGCGGTATACTATAAAAAAGTATTAACTGACCGGTTAAGTTCAGGAGGTTTTTTCATGCCGTGGTTCCACCGATTTGACGCCATTGCTGCGGACCGGTTTCCGGACCTGGATATTCTCCGGGAGGAACCCATGGACCGTCATACTACCTTTCGGGTGGGAGGACCTGCCCGGCGGTTTGTGTACCCGCCATCTTTGTCCGTTTTTACGACTCTGCTGGAGCTGGCAGATGGGGAGGGGTGGCCCCTGCTGATTCTGGGCAGCGGTTCCAACCTGCTGGCTTCGGACGATGGAATTGACGCACTGGTTATCCACACCGAAGGTCTGAACGGTATGGAGCGAACCGGAGAAAGAACCATCCGGGCTGGAGCAGGCGTGCGTCTGGCTCGTCTGGCTTCCTTCGCCCAACGGGAGGAACTGGGCGGTCTGGAGTTTTCCCATGGTATTCCCGGCAGCCTTGGCGGTGGAGTGTATATGAACGCCGGAGCCTATGGAGGCGAGATGAAGCAGGTGCTCTCCTTCATCACCGCTTGGTTTCCGGAGGAAGGCGTCCGGCGCATGGCGGCGGAGGAGGCGGATCTGCGCTACCGCCACAGCATATTCAGCGACCGTCAGGGTGCGGTGCTGGAGGCGGAATTTCTGCTGGAACCACGGAGTGGAGCGGAGATCAAAGCGCTGATGGATGATTTTGACCGCCGCCGCCGGGAGAAGCAGCCTTTGGAATACCCCAGCGCCGGCAGTACCTTCAAACGCCCTGAGGGGTACTTTGCCGGAACACTGATTGAGCAATGCGGATTGAAAGGATTTCGAGTCGGCGGCGCACAGGTATCGGAGAAGCATGCGGGATTTATCATCAACGCAGGCGGCGCCACCTGTGCGGACATTCTGGCGGTGATTGCTCATGTGCAGGAAACGGTGTACCGTCAAACCGGCGTCCACCTGGAGCCGGAGGTGCGGAAAGTTCCGTAGCTGCCAGCAGGGGGAGGAGAGAGAAAATGGAAATTTTGATTATTTCCGGTATGTCCGGCGGAGGGAAGAGCAAAGCTGCGTCTTTCCTGGAGGACGTGGGTTTTTATATTGTGGATAACATGCCGGCAGGCATGATCCTGAAATTTGCGGAATTCTGTGCTGCTGGCAGCGGGCGCTACCACAAGGTTGCTTTGGTCTATGATGTACGTACCGCCGACAGCTTCGATGAGTTTCTTGAGGTCCTGTCCATCCTTCGCCAGCGGGAGTATAACTGCCGTCTGCTGTTTCTGGAGGCGGATGTAGGGACCATCATCAATCGCTACAAGGAAACGCGCCGGATGCATCCGCTTCAGGAGCGGTGCAATTCCCTGGAGGCGGCGGTAAACCGGGAAATTGCTCTGATGTCGCCAGTCCGGGAGCAGGCAGATGTTGTGATCAATTCCACAAATTATTCCACCGCCCGGCTGCGAGGCGAGCTTCTGCGAATTTTTGGCGGAAATCAAAGCGGGGGAGAGATGCAGGTGAGCCTGGTATCTTTCGGCTTCAAGCATGGCCTGCCGCTGGAAGCGGATCTGGTATTCGACGTGCGGTTTATGCCAAATCCATTCTATATTGACGCTATGAAGGCCAAGACTGGCTTGGACCAGGAAGTCCGGGATTATGTCTTTTCTTTTCGTGAGACTGAACTGTTTATGGAAAAGCTTCGGGATCTTCTGGGATTTGTTCTTCCGTTGTATCAAGAAGAGGGGAAAACAGTACTGGTAGCGGCCATTGGCTGCACTGGCGGCCATCACCGCTCTGTGGCTGTGACACGGGCGCTGGCAGAATATATCCGTTCTCTGGGCTTTCAAGTGACAGAAAACCATCGGGACATGACAAGGACTTGAATGAGTTCAGGAGGCAAAAATGGCAGATACTGCAAAATATATTCGGGAAAATCTGTTGAAAAAGTTTGAATTTCAGAGTTATGGTCATGCCTTGGAAATATTGCGCAACGCCTTTCCGGAGGAATGGGATGATTTGCAGGACTGTCTGGATCAGCTATCCATTTCAATTGAGGATTTGCGGACAGCTGGATGAAATTAAAGCGCTGCCTGTTTCAGAGGTGGCTGATGAAAAAAGCCATTTGTATTTATGGGTACCGAATGCTTTACTGCCAGAGGGATTGGAGGTGATGAAAGCATGGGGGTTTGAATACAAAACAAATATTATATGGGAAAAGGTCCGGAAAGATGGTATGCCGGATGGCCGGGGCGTTGGATTCTATTTTCGTAATGTAACGGAGATGCTTCTGTTTGGGATCAGCGGGGACAAAAACCGGACTTTGGCGGCCAGCAGATCACAAGTCAATCTCATACGATCTATAAAGCGGGAACATTCCCGAAAGCCGGACGAATTCTGCACCTTGATTGAAAGCTGTTCTTCCGCGCCATTTCTGGAAATATTTGCGAGAGGCAACGGACGCGGATGGGATATGTGGGGAGATCAGGCGACGGCGGATTATGAGCCCACATGGAACACCTATTCGAATCACACAATATCTGGAAGACAAAATGACTATGATGGAAAATAATTTATACCGCGGTCCCAGCGGCAAGGGACCGAAGATCGTCGCCATCGGAGGAGGCACAGGACTGTCCACCATGCTGCGGGGATTGAAGCGGCAGACCAATAATCTCACTGCTATCGTCACGGTGGCAGACGACGGAGGCGGCTCCGGCGTTCTGCGTCAGGAGCTGGGGATGCTGCCGCCCGGGGATGTGCGCAACTGCATGGAAGCGCTTGCCAATGTGGAACCGCTTATGGGGGAGCTTCTCCACTACCGGTTTACCGATGGCTCTCTGAAAGGGCAGAGCTTTGGCAACCTGTTCCTGGCAGCACTCAATGGCATTTCCGGCGGGAGCTTTGATCAGGCGGTCAGCCGCATGAGTCAGGTCCTGGCCATCACTGGCCGCGTTATCCCTGTAACAAACACCAATGTGCAGTTGGAAGCGGAATTTGAGAATGGAACCAAGGTTCTGGGCGAATCCAAGATTTTCTACTGCAAGAAGCGGGAAAATTGCCGCATCCGCCGGGTACGTCTGCTGCCAGAGCGCCCGGCGGCCCTGGAACCAGCCCTAGAAGCCATCCGGGAAGCAGACATGATTCTACTGGGTCCCGGAAGCCTTTATACCAGCATTATTCCCAATCTGTTGGTTGAGGGAGTGGCCCAAGCCATTGCGGAATCGTCCGCTCTGAAAATCTATATCGCCAATGTCATGACTCAGGAAGGGGAGACCGAGGGCTATACCAATGCCGACCACATCCGCGCCATTTTTCAGCACTCCCTGCCTGGGCTGTTCCATCTGTGTCTGGTCAACTCCGCCACGATCCCGCCGGAAGTTCTGGGGCGCTACGCGCAAGAGGGCGCGGAGCCCCTGCACTTCGACAAAGTCAAGTGCTCGGAATTGGGGGTAGAATTGGTCAGCCGTCCGGTTTCTGCTCTCCGGAACGGTTATGTCCGTCATGATCCGGAACTTTTGGCAGCTGCCCTGCTGGAGCTTCATGCCCAGAGAAGCGTCCGCATTGCAGGACTGGGGAGATACCGGACGGAATGACTGGCTGCATACATACTTTTTTATCCGCGAATTTGTGTGTTGTCGAAACGCTCGTTCTTTTATAGAAAAGAACGAGCGTTTGGTTTATAGATTGCCTGATTTCTGACCGCTTTCCCCTCGCAGCCAGTTTCCGATACTGGTGACGCAAAGCATTGTCGCTACAAGGAATGCACCGGGGATCAAAATGATCCACCAAGCTTCGCTCAGCAGCGCCTTTTCCGACAGCGAGAGCATACTGCCCCAACTGATGATTTCCAGAGGAAGTCCCAGTCCGATAAAGCTGAGAGTGGACTCTGCGGCAATGGCGGAGCGGACGTTCATCACCACCATGAACATGATCGAGGAGAAGAAATTAGGGGCCAGATGCCGCAGCAGCACGTGAAAAAATCCCGCCCCCATGCATCGGGAGGCCAGTACGTATTCGCTGTTCCGCAGCCGCCGAACCTCGCTTCTGACTACCTTGGCCATGCTGGTCCATCCCGTGACGCCGATTACCAGGGAAATACTCAGGACTCCGGCCTTTCCCAGAATGGCCTGGAGCAGAATAATCAGCAGCAGGGAGGGAATGCTCAGAAAAATCTCTGTCAGCCGCATCAGCAATTCATCCAGCCAGCGGGGAGCCAGTCCGCTGGCTGCTCCAAACAGTATTGCCAGAAAGGTGGAGATGGCGGTAGACAGAAACCCGATAGCAAGCGAAACCCGGCCGCCGAACCAGATCATGGAAAAGATATCACGACCCATAGTGTCAGTACCAAACCAGAATTCTCTGCCGGGGGATTCCACTGCGTGAAACAGGTCCATGTAAACCGGGTCCTTGGGAATAAACAGTTCACAGCCCAGACACCCTGATATAATCACTGCCAACACCACCATGGAGAACACAGGTTTACCAGCGTACCACTTCTTTTCTGGGGGCGGCGGCGGAAGGGGAGTTCGTGCGCCAACCAGGATAAATCGTTCATCCATGCTTTGTTACCTCCGGCGGCTCTCCGCTTCGCATTCTAGGGTCGATCCATTCACTGATGATTTGTGCCAGAATGTTGCAAAGAATTACCACTGAGCCTGAGATAAGACATAACAGCATCAAAAGGTTGTAGTCCTGATATCGTGCGCTTTCATAAGAAAGCGTACCGATGCCGGGGTAGGAGAAAACCGTCTCCACAATATAGGTACCACCCAGAATATGCGGCACAGAAATTGCCATCAGGCTCAGATAAGTGGGCAGCACTCCCCTCAGGCAGTGCTGGAACAGTACCGCCCGGCGGCTGAGTCCTTTGGCTTTGGCCAGCAGCACATAGTCAGATCGGATTTCCTCCAGCAGCTTGTTGCGGATCATATAAGCGTAATACCACAGATGCCCCGCCGCCGTTACTGTCAAAGGAAGGATCAGATGGACCGCCCGATCTGCCAGACCTCCGCCGCCAATAGTATAAGCTCCACTGCTGGGCAGCCACCGTAGCTGGACTGCAAAGACCAAAATCAGCACCAGAGATAGCCAGAACTCCGGAATACAGCTGACAATGGTTCCAACTTTACAGACAGTGCGGTCCAGAAAATTCTCTTCATTCCAGGCGCATAACGCTCCCAGCGCCAGCGCTCCGGCGAAAATCAGCAGGAATGCGGTTCCGCCCAGAATCAATGTATTAGGCAGCCGCCCGGCAATTACCGAAATGACATCCGTTTTATATTTATAGGAGATGCCAAAATTTCCACAGGCCGCATTCTCCAGCCATCGCACATACTGGACGTGGATGGGCTCATCCAGTCCCAACCGGGCCTCTGCCTGCTCCCGTTCCTGCGGTGTCATTTTTTCTGCCCGGTCTCCATAATAGGAAACCAAGGGATCTCCAGGCGCCAGTCTTGCTGTACAGAATACCACCAGGGAGAGAAGAAAAACGCTTACAGCAAATCCCAGAAGCTTTCTGCCATAATATAAAAATGGATTTTTCTGTCTCATAGTTTGTCTCCCTTTTGAAAAACCATGTGTCCGGGGGAAACTTCCCGCAGTTGTCCTTCCCGATCAAAAGCAGTGGAATCAAAGAACTGCGGGATTCTTTTTCTCTCCCGCCGCGGGTCTGGAATGGGAATTGCAGAGAGAAGCGCTTGGGTATAGGGATGCAGCGGATGGGAAAAGACCTCTCCAACGGGGCCTGTTTCGACCAGCTTTCCCTGAAACATTACGCCTACCCGGTCACAAAGGTATCTTACTACCGCCAGGTCGTGGGCAATAAACAGGAACGTGAACCCATGCTCCTGTTGCAAATGCTTGAACAGATTAATCATCTGCGCCTGAATAGAAACGTCCAAAGAGGCGATAGGCTCATCTGCCACCAGCAGCTCGGGTCCCATGCCCAGCGACCGGGCAATAGCCACTCGCTGCCGCTGCCCGCCGGACAGCTCCGCCGGATGTTTATCCAGATACCCCGGGTCCATACCCACGCACTTCAGCTGGTACGCTGCTTCCGCCCGAAGAGATCCGCGGGGAGGCCGGATATGATGGATCATTAAGGGTTCGGTAATGATATCTGCCACCGTCATTCTGGGATTTAAGCTGGAGGTGGAGTCTTGAAAAATGATCTGACGGGATATTTGCAGAAACTTTTTATGTGATCGAAACTGCCTGGGATCGCAGGTGTTGATCCCAAGGTACCGGATTTTTCCGGCAGTGGGGTGCAGGATGTTCATGATGCATTTTGCTGCTGTGGATTTTCCTGATCCGGACTCTCCTACCAAACCGAAAATTTCGCCTTTCCGAAGCTGGAAGGATATGCCGTCCACTGCCCGCAGTACTCTGTTCCGTCCCAGACGGAAGCAATGCGTCAGGTCCTGAACATCTAACAGGATTTCACTCATGATAGCTACCTCCCAAAGGCGGCATAATTTTAGGCGCACGCTTGTCCAGCAGCCAGGTGGCAGCAAAATGGGTTTCACTGATTTGAAACATAGGTGGGGGCTCCTGGTAGTCGATGGCTAAAGCGTACTCGTTCCGGCAGGCAAAGGCGTCCCCTTTTGGAGGATTGATCAGGGTGGGGGGCATACCGGGTATTGTGTATAAAGGCTCTCCCACCACAGCCCGAGAGGGAAGAGCGCGAAGCAGTCCCCAGGTATACGGATGCTGTGGGGCATAAAAAATATCCTCCACAGTGCCTGTCTCCACAATTTTTCCCGCGTACATCACCGCCACCCGATCCGCCGCCCGGGCCACCACTCCCAAATCATGCGTCACCAGCACCGTTGCGGTGCCCATCTTGACTTGTATATCGCGGAGCAAATCCAGAATCTGCGCCTGAATTGTCACATCCAGAGCGGTGGTTGGTTCATCCGCAAAAAGAATTTTGGGATTGGATGCCAGGGCCGCTGCCATGACCGCCCGCTGCCGCATTCCTCCGGAGAAATCGTGAGGATACCGGCCGTATCGCTCCTCTCCTCCGGCGATGTCCACCAAGTCCATCAGCTCCAGCGCCCTGCAGCGAACCGCTGCCTTTTTTAATCCAGGCTGATGGATCTGTACTGCCTCTGCGATCTGTGCTCCTACAGTCATAGTGGGATTCAGCGCAGTCAGAGGGTCCTGAAACACCATGGAGAACAGCCGTCCCCGTAGGCGCTCCATATCCCGCTGGGTGTAATTTGTGATATCAATCCCGTCTGCTAGAATGGTTCCGCCTTTGATCCATCCATTTTGGGGCAGCAGTTTCATAACGGACCGGCACAGAACGCTTTTTCCGCATCCGGATTCTCCTACAATAGCCAGCACCTCGCCCGGCCGGAGGGAGAGCGATACCCCACGTACCGCTTCCACCTCACCTGAAAACGTGTGAAAGCTGACAAACAGATCTTTTATTTCCAATAAAGCCGGCATAATCATAATCTCCAAAAACAGGGAAGAAGGGGCTGGTCTTCAGCCCCTTTTTCCAGTATTCTTACTTTTCGATGGACCACTCTGTCACGTTCCAGAAAATTCCTACCCCATGATGGCCTAGAACCGTATCCGGCGAGATACCCTTCAGTGCGGAGGAGGCCACATAGGATGCGTCCACGTAGCAGATGAAAGCATAGGCGGGATCTTCAGCCAGTGCGGTCTGGAACTTGGCATACGCTTCCTTCCGCACAACTGGGTCATTGGACTGACGGGCCTCGGAAAGGTATTGATCCACCAGAGCGTTGGAGTATCCTGAGTAGTTGGCTCCCTTGCCGGTGCCGAAGACCTTGTAAGTGTGATCGTCCGCGTCAAATGGACTGCCCCACCCAATCAGATAGGCCATCTGTCCTTCCCAGTCCACCTTGGAGGGAACTTCGACAGTACAATTGATCCCCACTTGCTGAAGCTGCTGAGCGGCGGCCTGAGCCATGTCCAGACGAACCTGATCTCCCGCACCTACGCTGAGGACAAAGCCGATTTCTTGGCCGTTCCTCTCATAGAAGCCTTTGTCCCCCATGACACATCCGGCATCCTCCAGGACACTTTTTGCCTTGGCGGGATCATAACTGTAACGTTCCACGTTTTCATTATTATATATGTTGCGCTGGAGGGGACTATAAGCAGCTGCGCCATGTCCCATCACCACCGCTTCCAGAATTGCCTGCCGGTCAATGGCATAGCAGATGGCGGGAATCAAATCCCGGTTCTCCAACCAATAGGAGTTGTTGAAATTAAACAGAATCCCTCGATAATCGGATGTTTTCATATCATATATGGTATATTCATCCTTTCCTTGGAAATTTTCCGCATCTTTTGGCGTCAGATGAGCAAGTGTCAGTTCTCCGGCCTGCATCTGGACTGCCTTGGCGTTGTCGTCTGGGATTATCTTGAAAATAATCGTATCAATATTGGCGGACTTCTTGAAATAGTCCTCATTTTTTACCAGAGTAATGGCTTGTCCCACATCCCAGCTCTTCAATTTGTAAGGTCCGGTGCCTATTGGTGAACGGAAGAAATCAGATTCCTGCATGTTCTCACCCTCCAGCAGATGCTGGGGCAGCACAGCCATAGTCATGTAATCCAGAAAAGCTGCATTGGGTGCGGAAAGGCGGAAGGCAACAGTATGATCGTCTACCACTGTGATTTCCTCCACATCTTCATAGTTGGGGGCGTTCTCAGAGCCGTTTTCCGGATCCATGATGGCCTCGATGGTAAATCTCACATCTTCGGCAGTAAAGGGCTCCCCGTCATGCCATTTGACGTTTTCCTCCAAGTGAAAGGTATACGTGCAGCTGGTCTCATCAAAATCCCAGTTTTTAGCCAGACCAGGAATTACCTGGTTTTCACCGTTATGGGCAGTAAGTCCGTTAAAAAGCAGAATATTGATCTCACCATGTTCATCCATGGCGGGATTGATTCTGGTATAGTCGCCGCTGGCATAGATCAGGGTATCTCCTACAGCCGGGCTGCTGTTTCCACCGCAGGCCGTCAGCCCCAGCACCAGGACTGCCGCCAGCAACAGAAGCGGAAAATGCTTTTTCACCTTAGATGTCCTCCTTGCGAATTCAGATATTTTCGGTTAACCGCTTTTATTATAATGTACCAGTTCCCGCCCCGCAAGCCGGGTGGGGGGATAGTTTTTTGCCGTATCGGTTGTCCCGCTATTGAATAACTTCTTGCTCCATTAAAAGGGGCTGTCTCAAAACTGCTCCGCCAACATATGAAATTTCTGCAATCCTTTCCATAGGACCTTTCTTTCTGCGGCTTTTCAGAGGCAAATAATGAAATTATTGTGAAAAAACCACTTGCATTCTATTTAGGGATGTGCTATGATATTCCAGATTCCGCACAATCCCGGATGCCGGACCGGTGCCGTTCTCGACGGTTAGCCCGGCAGAGGAGGGGGTTGGAGGGTAAAACTAAATTTATTGGAGGAAACTAAACATGGCAAGCGTTGTATCTATGAAGCAGCTTCTGGAAGCCGGCGTTCACTTTGGGCATCAAACCCGCCGGTGGAACCCTAAAATGGCTCCGTATATTTACACTGAGCGCAACGGCATCTATATCATTGATCTGCAAAAGACCGTCAAAAAGCTGGAAGAGGCTTACAGCTTCGTCCGCCAGCTCAGTGAAAATGGTGAATCCCTGCTGTTTGTAGGCACCAAGAAGCAGGCCCAGGAAGCCATCAAGGAAGAGGCCGCCCGCTGCAATATGTACTTTGTCAACGCCCGTTGGCTGGGCGGCATGATGACCAACTTCAAGACCATGCGTACCCGCGTGGACCGTCTGAACCAGCTCAAGAAGATGCAGGAGGACGGCACTTTCGATATGCTGCCCAAGAAGGAAGTCATGAAGCATCTCGGTGAAATCGCAAAGCTGGAGAAATACTTGGGCGGCGTTAAGGAGATGCTGAAGCTTCCCGGCGCACTGTTCATCGTGGATACCCGCAAGGAGCGCAACGCGATTGCGGAGGCCCACAAGCTTGGGATTCCTGTGGTGGCTATTGCCGATACCAACTGCGATCCCGACGAGATTGACTACCCCATCCCTGGCAACGATGATGCCATCCGCGCCATCAAGCTGATTTCGTCCATTATGGCAAATGCCATGATCGAAGGCCGCCAGGGTGAGCAGAACGAGGAGCCCGAGGCAGAGGAAGCTCCCGCCGCCGAGTAAGAAACTGAAACCTTATGGGGCGGGCCCATCCCGCCCCATTTTTCCTGAATAAACGGTAATACTATTTCATCTAAATTATTTATATATGGAGGAAAATGATTATGGCTTTTACAGCTGCTGACGTAAAGAATCTGCGCGAGATGACCGGCGTGGGCATGATGGACTGCAAGAAAGCTCTGGCGGCTTCTGACGGTGATATGGACAAGGCTGTGGAGTATCTGCGGGAGAAGGGACTTGCCGCTTCCGCCAAGAAGGCTGGCCGGATCGCCGCAGAGGGCATGGCTTATGCCGCCGTTATTGACGGTGTTGGTGTGGTTGTTGAAGTGAACGCAGAAACAGATTTTGTTGGTAAGAACGAAAAGTTTGTGGACTTTGTCAAGGGTGTGGCTTCCACCGTAGCCGCCCAGGCTCCCACTAATCTGGACGCGCTTATGAGCTGCAAGTATAACGGTACGGATTTGACTATTCTCCAGCAGCAGCAGGAGATGGTTCTGGTGATTGGTGAAAATATCAAGGTCCGCCGTTTTGCCCGGTTCCCCGAGGGAGTGTCTGTTCCTTATATTCATGCAGGCGGTAAGATCGGCGTGCTGGTGAATCTGGACGTAGACGGCGAAGCTTCTGACAAGGTGCTTGAGATGGGTAAGGATCTGGCCATGCAGATTGCCGCGCTGAATCCCCGTTTCTGGGATAAGAGCCAGGTGACTCCTGATGTTCTGGAGGAAGAAAAGCGCATTATGCTGGCACAGATGGACAACGACCCCAAAATGGCCTCCAAACCTGTTCAGGTCAAAGAGAAGATTGTGGAGGGCAAGCTCAACAAGTTCTATGCTGAGAACTGCCTGCTTCAGCAGGACTTCGTCAAGGATGGTGAAGTGACAGTGGAGCAGTATATGAACACTGTGGCCAAGGCTGCTGGTGTGACTGTTCGTTTGCTGGATGCCGTTCGTTTTGAAAAGGGCGAAGGCATTGAGAAGAAGCAGGAAAACTTTGCAGAGGAAATTGCTTCTCTCGTAAAGTAATCCCATTTGATGATATCTCTGATTTAAGACGCGCATAAAATCTCTAAATAATGACTCTGAAATGGGCTCGCAGCTAATCGCTGCGGGCTCTTTTTGTACATATTTTTCCATTTCTGCCGCTATCCCATTCCAGACTCTTTCAGAGGGATCCTTTGGCAGAAAAGTCCCTAAAGTTTTCTAGACCCCACCCTGATAATTTCCCCTGCTATCGTCGACGCACTTGAGAAGAGGTAAAAAGGAGGGGAGGAAAAATGGTGCGGGGCAAGGCGG
>OFFE01001082.1_pt1 | contig 20807 bp, 21 predicted proteins | sample 1521371 | NCBI WGS metagenome assembly OFFE01 (sample SAMEA3504131, study PRJEB24116) | mouse gut metagenome | biome: mouse gut; feature: mouse-associated habitat; material: faeces | place: Denmark | collected 2011 | reverse complement strand
ACTTTGTTTACTTTACTTTTCCTACGGTTTTCTTTACTCATATTCCCTCCTACACTGCTCTTTTTTATTCTTTTCATATCTATTTTCTTTTTCAAACTGTACCGATCATTTCCTCACTGTCTGCCTGTTATGTCTCTGCCCCTCTTGACCTACCTTCCTCTATCCTTGACCTGTCACATTTTCTCCCCCTTATTCTGCCAGAATCTCATCCAGCAGTTGAATCAATTCGATCCCGCTGTGAAATACTACTTCCAGGTTTTCATCCTGCCACACCAGTTTCCCCTGCCACGTATGATGCTCCTGGAATAGAATCTGTATCCGAAAGACAGCTATGTTATCTTCACCGCCAGGCAAAGGAGGAACCAAGGGCAACGGGTCGTTCGGACAATCCTCCAGATCCAGCAGGCTTTTCAGAAGCAAGATCAACTGTGCCAGACTGCAGATGCTTTCTCTCTTGCCTAACCGCGGATGCTGCAGATATCCATCCATGACGCCGTTGTGATAAGATTGTACGGTGACAACTGCTTCACGGCTTTGACAGGGAATCATCTTCCCTCGGAGCATGATGTTAACACCACCTTTTCTCTCAATTTCTAGCACTACTATAGCAACCTGTTATTAGCTGTCTGTTATTTTTCGTATATTTTCGATCACCAATATGCAATGAACGGAAGCACCTTACGTCCCTTCCTCCGGGCACAGCGACGAGATCCGGAATGAAAGCCGCGCATTCGAATGGCGGTAAGTCTTATGGAAAGAACAATCCAGCCTGCTTATCACAATCTGCGCACTCTCCGTATCTGCACCCGTCAGCATCAATATGTACGCCCCCGCTTCCAGCCTCGCAACCGGATCTCCTGTCCGCAGCCCGTCCATCAAGACTCTCTCCAGCCTCCTTGCATCCGTCGTGGGCGCCGTCTCTTTCCCAAGACTGACTATGACCAGAGTCGATTTCTGTCCGGACCGCGCCAGATGCCGCCTCTCAAGAGCCACTATGCTCCGGAACATCCCGAAGCTGCAGAAGAAAGCTCGTTTCCCGGAATTCCCTTCACAGACCAGCTTAAATATCTCCCCATCATCTCTTCTCTCTTCTTTGCGCAGACCAAGCGCCAGTGTATAGATCTGTTCTATTCGTTCCGTCGGCGGCATCTCAAACTCTTTCAACATTCGTTTGCGGAAAACCTCGTATCTCTCCACTGCCTGCTCCGGCTGTCCCATCGCTATAAATGCCTGCATCTGATATGCTGTGAATTCCTCCACACAGAAATCAATCTGGTATGCCTGGCTGCATACGCTGACGATCTCCATCCATTCTTCATCCTTTTCCAACATCGGAAGAAGTGCTTTACAGGCGTCCAGATATAACGTCCTGTAATATTGTCTCGCCGCCCCTGCCCATTCGCTGTCATTGCCGGAAAGGAAATCTCCGTGATAGATCGCGATTGCCCGGCGGAACAACTCCATACTTTTCTTTCCGGATTCCTGTCTCGCCTCCAGACATATCTTCTCAAACTGCTCCGTATCCAGCTCGATCTGAATCTCCGGATTCCATGCATAACAACCTTGCAGCGTCTGCAGCAGTTCCTCCTCTCCGGGAAACATATCCTTTAGCAGGCTCCGTATCTTAAAGATCATGTTTCGAAGCGCATTTGCCGGATCACTGCTGTGCTTCTCCGTCCAGAACGTATCGATCAGCTCTTCTGCCGTTATGTTCCGCGTATGATTGATGACCAGGTATTGAAGAAATGACATCGCCTTTTTCCCGATCTTCCCGGATATCATACAATATTCTTTTCTCTCCTGTCCTGCGGGATCTTTCCCGAAAGGCGGCTCCTCACTCTCATCCGGCATAGTATAACAAAACGACCCGAGCAGTTTAACACAGATGACCTTCCTTTTTTTCATTTCTAATCACCCCCGAAATATCACTGTTTCCGGCGGTCCCCCTCTGACTTCATAGCGTCCCCGGTAAATCTAAAACGCTATCTTTATCCCGACTGTCGGCAAACGACATCCAAGTACTTGACTGTATACACATTTACGTAGAGTATTCCACTCTACGTAAAAATACTGGAAACTACTGGTATAACGGATTTTGCGGAGATATCTGACCAGAAATTTGACGGCGCAAATGTGCCTGATCGAAACATTCCTATTTCACATAGATCATCTGTGACAGTTTCTGCATATTCGATTGTTTTAATTGCATCGAAGGATGGACATAACGGTTCAGTGTGATATTTACATTGGCGTGTCCCAGGATCTCGCTCAGGCTTTTGACATCGAATCCAAGTTCAACGCACCTTGTTGCAAATGTATGCCGAAGCGCATGATAATTGGCGTCTTCAATGTTACAGCTTTTCAGTAGGCGTTTGAAGTGGTTCTGCATAGTGCGGGGTTCAACCCACTTCTCTTCGCTTCCGGTAAGAAAATAGCCGCATGCGGAGCCTTTAACGGTTTCAAGGATCCGGACTAGTTCTTCCGGGATCGGAATGGTTCGGATCGAGCACCGGCTTTTGGGAGTCGTCACGATTACTTTCGTACGGGCGCCTTCCTCCTGCATCGTAGTACCGTCTGTTTGAAGCCGCTGCATCGTCTGGTGGATATGCAAAGTCCTCTCCGTAAGAGAGATATCATCCCATCTCAAGGCACATACTTCACCTATGCGGATCCCTGTAAACAGGCACACCAGTATCCCTACATTCCGGATGCACAGATCAGACGCGATGTGCCCGCAAAGTATTTTTTGCTCATTCATACTGAATACCCGCATCTCTTTCGCGCATTGCCTTACGGTTATCGTTCGGGTATCACAGGGCAGCGGGTATTTTCTGCCTGCATAATATCGGAAGATACTGTGGATCAGGGATAATGTGTCTGAGACCGTTTTCGCAGACAAGCCTTTGCCTTTCCTTCCTCCGGAAGTCAGAAGCGTCCCGCAGTAAGCCTGCAACACCTCTTGCGTAAGTTCTGGGAAATACATTTCTCCAAGTTCCGGACAGATATAAGAATTCCAGAGATTCCGGTATTTCTGATAAGTAGATTCCTTGATCCGGGGTTTGATATAGCAAAACCATTCCTCCGTAAGCGTACAGAAATGTATCTGTTGCGCTGTTTTCAGCCGTACGGCGGTCAGGGTATGCGCCGTCCGGGCTGCATTTTGTAGTTTCGCCCGGGTCTCTTTGTAAGAGGGGGCGTATACATACCCATATATTGCCTTTCCTGCTGCTGTGCGAGCCTTAATGTACCGCCCTTCCCATCTGCCGTCTTTTCTCTTGTAAATATTTTCTCCTCTTTTGGACATATTGAAAATCCTCCTTTCCTGTGACTATTATTTTGACGGCTAATGAAGAAAAGCGATAGTAAGAATTTGTGTGATAACGTTTATCAGATGAGGATACATAGACGGAAAACACCAAGAAGGCTTGCCCTTGATATAATATTTGTTAATTTTTTGATTGTTGACAAATACATACGTATTTTGTAGAATGAATATTGTATATTATAATGTGATTCGTAGAGTGGAATACTCTATGAATCACATTCACTCCTTAGATACTTTTCTATCGCTCACTGCAGCAAGCGCCGTCCCCCTTCAATTTCGTCTATTCGCTATATTCAACACACATAATTAGTGCCTGCTGATTAAACTTGAAATGCTTGATTTTACTGACTTTTCTGGATATTTGGTATATAATATTTGCAAGGTAATGCAGATTAATCGTTCATTTTTCGTGCAGATAACCTTAGAAATATACAAGCAAGGAGTCCGATATATGTACAAATATCTTGATAAGTTACAACATTCATTCCTCGATTTTAATCAGCCATTAGGAATGCATATGAATCCCGAAAACAGATGGGTGCGTTTGGCAGAACAAATCCCATGGGATGTTTTTGAATCAAAATATGCTGAACTGTTTCCAAATGATACAGGAAATGTTGCAAAGCCTTTGCGTACGGCTCTCGGTTCATTAATTATCCAAAAGAAACTCTGTTTCTCAGACCGCGAACTTGTGGAACAGATTACAGAGAATCCATATCTGCAATACTTCATAGGGCTTCCGGGTTATCAGGAAGAACCACCGTTTGATGCAAGTACCCTTGTCCTTTTCCGGAAACGTTTGTCTCCTGAGATCATTATGGAAGCCAATGACTATATTTTGAATCAGGATGATGATAAGAAGGATCCTCCGTCAGAGGATTCTTCTGAAAAGAGGGATTATGAAAAGGACCAGGAAGATGCAGGCAATGAGGGGACATTGACCATAGATGCCACCTGTGCACCAGCTAACATCCGATATCCCCAGGATGTATTGATCCTTTCCGAAAAAAATATGCACAACAACTATCTGGTGAAACAGATCATGGATTTTATCAACAGCAATTATGAAAAGCCTCTCAGCCTTCATTATCTGTCCGATGAATTCCACAGAAGCATACCCTATATCAGCAAACTCTTAAAGCAGCAGACCGACCGGAGTTTTACTGAGATTCTTACAGAATTACGAATTGAAAAAGCAAAGAATTTACTGAAAACAACATCTTTGCATATCAATGAGATCGGAATCCGGATCGGATATCCTAACACACGGTATTTCAGCAAAATATTTAAACAAAAAGTCGGCATGACACCGAATGATTACAGAAAGATCATTGATAAATTTTATTAACATACATTATTACAGCGCTTCCCATTCAGTCAATGGAAAGCGCTGTATGATTCGCAGTTATCGGCGACACCGGCAGCATAACCGTAAAACTACTTCCCTGCATAGGCTGGCTCATTACCGTGATCGTTCCATGATGCAATTCTACGATCTTTTTCACAATAGCAAGCCCTAGTCCATTTCCCTCAGAGGAATGAGAAGGATCACCCTGATAGAATTTATCAAAGATACTATGCTGCGTTTTCTCATCCATCCCCAAACCATGATCCGTTATCGTTACGGTAAAGGAATCACTCTCTGTCTCCATTGACAGGATGATCTCACTTTTTTCCGGTGAAAACTTTATGGCATTGTCTATAAGGTTTGTCCATACCTGCTTTAATAACTGCTCATTACCGTCCATCTTCTGTTCCCCTACATTAAAGCTCGTAGGATCCGTTAAAAACGACATACTTTCCACCTTAGACAGATTAAGGACATTGGCGGAGAGCGCAGTCAGCCGTTTGGCTTCCTCAATGATGATATCCAGATACTCCGCCTGTTCTTCAGCAGTCAGATCTCCCTTTTTTAATAGATTGGCAAATCCAAGAATAGAAACCATCGGAGTCTTAAACTCATGTGAAAAGTTATTGATAAAATCTGATCGCAGCATTTCGATCCCTGCCAATTCCTCCGTCATTTGATTAAAACAATGGGACAATTCCCGAAACTCTTTTGGGTGTTCCAAATAAATTTTAGTCTGAAAATTCCCCTCAGATACAGAATGAATGGCATGCATGAGCTTATAAATGGGCCGCAGCGGAACATGCCCGATACATAGAGTAAGGATCGTTCCCGTTAATATACTGATGACAGCGGTTCGGAGCAAAAATGGAAGCAGAGAGCCCGGGTGAGGGGGCGTGTCCATAATTCCATGCTCTAACAAAAAGATAATGACGGCATTACTGATAAACATCGTCAGCGTAAGAAGAATGAAAATGATCCCGACGCTGAGCAATACGATATTCGTAGGAAATCCGGTTCTTTTTTTCATAGTGTACCCTCCGTGATCTGCGCCTTATATCCAAGCCCCCGGATCGTGATGATCGAGAAATCCGGACAATTCTCAAAGCGGTTCCTGAGACGATTAATATGTACGCTGACGGTAGCGTCCGAGGAATCCGAGGACGGTCCCCAGATATCTTCCATTAACTGTATCCGAGTGAAGATCTGGTTGGGATATGATAAAAGTTTATACAGAAGATAGAACTCTTTCTGAGGCAATACCCATTCCTCAGATCCGCATTTTACAGATAAGGCGTCATAGTTTAAAGTGGTATTCCCGATCGTAAGGCTGCGCTCAGACACGATCTTCGACCGTCTGAGCAACGCTTTGATGCGCAGGAGCATCTCTTCTTCATCCACGGGTTTGGTCATGTAATCGTCCGTGCCGGATAAGAATCCCTGTCTGATATCCCGGGGCTGCTGCTTTGCCGACAGCATCAATATGGGAATGTCATTGCCGCAGCCCCGGAGCAATTCAGCGAAAGCGTATCCGTCCATATCAGGCAGCATGATATCAAGAATGATCAGATCTATTTTATTCTTCTCCATGATAGGAAGAGCTTCTTTTGCTGAAACTGCCAGAAAAGTTTTATATCCGGCATGGGAAAGAACAGCGGACAAAAAGCGCCGGACATTCTTGTCATCATCCACGACTAATAACTGAAACATGCATCTACCTCCTGGTCTACACAAAATATATTCTGATTATAACATGAGAATTTAAACTGAATATAAAGAAATGCACTTCATCCGGGAATTAACAGTTTTTTCACATTTTGTCCGGCTGAGTTTAAGTTAAGTTTATCTTTTTCTTTTATGATATCCAAGTGCACCATAATACACATCTATCAGATCAAAGGAGTTGGAATCTATGGAAAATAATCAGACAGCGAATCCCTCGCCAGGAATCCGCAAAACCAAATTCACCTGCTTGAAAGATCAGCAGTACGCGCTGAACATGCAGATACGGCTGGCAATGCAGTTACATAACAAACAGGTTCAGGAAGAATTGGAAAAGAAATTAGAAGATGTTACAAAACAATTGGATTGTATTATCTATGAATAAGAAATGGGATTTTTCTTCTTTTTCTCTGGTTCCCCCTATGTTATAATGAAAATATAAAAAGGGAAGGAGACCATAAAAAATGAAGAAAACGATCCGAGAATTACTCATAATGACAATCGCCACGCTGATCATTGCAGCAGCCGTATTTTTCTTTCTGATCCCAAGCCACGCAGCAGTCAGTTCCGTGTCCGGCCTGGCGATCGTACTGTCGAATTTCGTCCCGCTGTCGGTATCGGCCATCACCATGGTCTTAAATGTGGTCCTGCTGATAGCCGGATTCCTGCTGTGCGGGCATGAGTTCGGCTTCAAGACAGTATATACCTCCATCCTCCTCCCTGTCTTTATCGGGCTGTTCGAAATCGCTTTCCCGGAGAACACATCGATTTCCGGGGATGCCCTGCTGGACGTGGCCTGCTATATCTTCACCGTGAGCATCGGGCTGAGCATCCTGTTCAACATGAACGCGTCCTCCGGAGGCCTGGACATCGTGGCGAAGATTCTGAACAGGTATCTGCACATGGATCTGGGCAGGGCCATGAGCATGAGCGGGATGCTGGTAGCGCTGAGCTCCGCTTTCGTGTACGACAAGAAGACGGTGGTGCTGAGCGTCCTGGGGACCTATCTCAACGGGATGGTGCTGGATCATTTCATCTTCGGGCAGAACATGAAGCGGCGGGTCTGCATCATCTCGAAGGACAAGGAAGAGGAAATCCGCCACTGGATCGTGCACACGCTGAAGAGCGGGGCCACGATCTATCAGGCGAAGGGGGCATACGAGGGTACGGTCCGGGATGAAATCATAACCATTGTGGACAAAAACGAGTACCAGAAGCTGATGCAGTATATCAGCCGGGAGGATCCGACGGCATTCATAACGGTGTACAATGTAAGCGATATGCGCTATATTCCCAAGAGCCGGCCCGGCGGAGGGAAGGATTGAATGGGGAGAACGTAAGTTCTGCCTACGGCTGTCTACTGAGGATTAGAGATAAAAAAGAGCGGAATCCTTTATTTTACGGGATTCCGCTACAAATTAAAGAAGCGATAGACGGGACTCGAACCCGCGATTTCCACCTTGGCAAGGTGGCGCTCTACCAACTGAGCCACTATCGCATCAACACCTCCGTTGCCTTGGAACATTGTCCCCTCACAACAAAAATGATTATAGCATGGGTTGAACCGGCTGTCAACCTTTTTTGGAAAAAAATTGCAATTTTTACAAAAGGGTTTTGAAAGTTATTTTGAAATAAGCTTTCCCCGCAGCCAGCCCGAAAACCGTTTCTCAATCAGATCCCAACTGACAAGGGCCAGGCCCGTGCTGACGGCAAAGGCCACGGCGACGCCCAGGAACGCGCGGAGGCTGGGGGCGGAGAAGTCGAACACCAGCCGGTCCAGCAGCATCACAGGGTAATAGTGCATCAGATAGAGGGAGAAGCTGATGTCGCCCAGCCGCACGAGAGGGGCAGGCGCTGTCTTCCGGAACAGGCCCGCGGTAAAGGCGCACAGCACGATCAGGAGCGCAGGAAGCCCCCAGAGCAGCGGCCTGAGAAAGCCCAGGACATTGATGGAGCTTTTCGTCACCATGAGCCCCGCGAATAGCACGGGAGGCAGGATGAGGGCCGGTACACGGCAGAATCCCGGCAGTTTCCCGGCCTGATGCCCTCTGTACAGGCCCCGGCATACATAGTAGCAGAGAATGCCGAACAGGAACTCCAGCATCACGGGATTGCCGTAGAAAGCCAGGAATACGGGGGGAGAGGGCATCGCCTGGGCAGCCGCGATGATGCCCAGCAGGAACAGGCCGCAGAGCAGCCCCCGGAACCTGTGGCTGATGCGCATGGCTATCATGAACAATATGTAGAAAAATATTTCACAGTTCACCGTCCATCCAATCCGCATGAGAGGCTGCACCGCCCCTGCGCCGATGTCAAAGGGGAGGAAGAGGAGGCTTTTCAGGAGATAGACGGGATTCGCCCGGGTCTGCTCGAACATGCCCGGGAAGAGCAGCAGGAGCAGGAAGGTGCCCGCTGTCATCAGGTAGTACAGGGGGAGGATACGGATCAGCCTTTTTCGCAGGAAATGCCTGCCTCCGCCGTGGGTGGAGAACATGATCATGAAGCCGCTGATGCAGAAAAAGATGTCCACGCCGAAAGCGCCGCAGTTCAGGAAGCGGATGTGCTCCAGCACGATGAAGAGCGCCGTGACGCCCCGCAGCGCCTGGATGCTGTCAAAATGTGTCTGATGAAAATCCGGTAGCTGAGCTTTCATGAAATCCCTCGTCCTTTCCTGGCAGATATGTCCCACCCATTGTAGCACATTGCGTGGGGCGGGGCAATGGGAGACATCTTAAGATTTTCTCCACTTTTTCCTTGCGCCGGATGGAATATCATAATAAAATGGAAATATATCCGCAGCGACTTTAAAAAGGAGGTGCATTTTATGAAGCTGATTTTTGTAGGCGCGGCCCATGAGGTGACCGGAAGCTGCCATTACCTGGAGGCGGGCGGCAAGCATATCCTGGTGGACTGCGGCATGGAGCAGGGCGTGAACGCGTTCGAGAACGTGCCCCTTCCGGTGGACGAAGGGCTGATCGACTACGTGCTGCTGACCCACGCCCATATCGACCACACGGGCCTGCTGCCCCTTCTGTACGCCAAGGGCTTCAGAGGGCAGGTGTATGCCACGGACGCCACGGCGGATCTGTGCAGCATCATGCTCCGCGACTGTGCCCACATCCAGATGATGGAGGCGGAGTGGAAGAACCGCAAGGCCAAGAGGACGGAGAGCCTGGCCTCTGTGGAGCCCCTGTACACCATGGAGGACGCGGAGGGGATCATCAAGAGGATCGTCCCCTGCCACTATGACACGGAAGTGAGGATCTGCGATGAGCTGACCGTCCGCTTTTCCGATATCGGCCATCTGCTGGGCTCCGCCAGCATCGAGGTATGGCTGACGGAGAGGGGCCACAGGAAGAAAATCGTGTTCTCCGGGGACATCGGCAACAAGAACGATCCCCTGCTGCACAATCCCATCCCCACCAAAGAGGCGGATTATGTGGTCATGGAGTCCACCTACGGCGACAGGCTCCACGGGACCGAGCGCCCGGACTATGTACATGAGCTGGCGGCTATCCTGAAGGAGACCTTCGACCGGGGCGGCAATGTGGTCATCCCTTCCTTTGCCGTGGGGCGCACCCAGGAGCTGCTGTATTTCCTGCGCAGGATCAAGGTGGAGCGCCTGGTGAAGGGCCATGAGGACTTCCCGGTGTATGTGGACAGCCCCCTTGCCGTGGAGGCCACGGAAATCTTCCAGGAGAACCGCATGGAATGTTTTGCCGGGGAGGCCCTGGAGCTGGTAAAGGAGGGCATCAATCCCATCTCGTTCGCCGGGCTGAAGCTGTCCATCACCAGCGACGAGTCCAGGGAGATTAACTTCATCGACACGCCCAAGGTCATCATCTCCGCCTCCGGCATGTGCGAGGCCGGGCGCATCCGGCATCACCTCAAGCACAACCTGTGGAGGCCTGAGTGCACCATCCTCTTCGTGGGATACCAGGCGGTGGGCACCCTGGGCCGCATGATCGTGGACGGCGTGGATGAGGTGAAGCTCTTCGGCGAGTCCATACAGGTGCGCGCGGAGATAAAGAAGCTGGTGGGCATGAGCGGCCACGCGGACAAGAACGGCCTGATCGAATGGGTGTGCGGCTTCCAGGAGAAGCCCAGGAAGATATTCGTGGTGCACGGCGAGGACAGCGTGTGCGCGGGCTTCGCGGAATGCCTGAAGATGGAATACGGACAGCGCACCTATGCGCCCTACAGCGGGACGGTGTTCGACCTGCTCTCGGGAAAGCTGGAATACGAGGCGGAGCCTGTGCCGGTGAAGAAGAAGGCAAAGGGCGCATTGTCCACGGTCTATGCAAGGCTGCTGGCCGCTGCCCAGAGGCTGCTTAACATGGTGAAGCGGATTGACGGCATGCCGAATAAGGATATGGGGAAATTCGCAGACCAGATCAATTCGCTTTGCGACAAGTGGGAAGCGTGAGAAGAAGTTCTAGGGCGCCAAAGAGGGGGCATTGCCCGCCTCTTTAGGACGCCGCCCAAGAACTTCTAGGCTCGTGCGCGAACAAGTTCGCTTTGCGAGCCGGTCTCACAGTGCGAAAAAATGCTTTTGCACAGAAGAATGCCCGGAGGGCGGGCATTCTTCCCGGTTTGTGGCAGGGTTTTATTCGGTATAGTAATTGACTTTGTTCGGGAAAGCGTGTAGATTTTTTGGAGGAGATGGATGAATATTATTGCGGCGGTGGACAGGAACTGGGGCATCGGGTATAGGGGGAGGCTGTTGGTGAGCATTCCTAATGACCAGAGGCATTTCAGGGAGGAGACTATTGGGAAGGTGGTGGTGCTGGGGCGCAGGACGCTGCAGACATTTCCACAGGGGATGCCCCTGCAGGGCAGGAGGAATATCATCCTCTCCAGGGATAAGGGCTATCAGGTCAAGGGGGCCACGGTGCTGCATTCCTTGGAGGAGCTGCTGCGGGAGGTGGAGAAGTATCCGCCGGAGGAGGTCTACTGCATCGGGGGGGAGAGCGTCTACGAGGAGCTTTTGCCCTACTGCGACACGGCCCATATCACGAAGATAGACCAGGCTTACGAGGCGGACGCCCATTTCCCGAATCTGGACAGGAATCCGGAATGGGAGGTCACCGCCGACAGCGATGAGCTGACTTATTTTGACATTGCCTATACCTTCTTGAAGTATGAGAGAAAGAAATCGGATAAGATTGCCCTTCCGTGTTCCTGAAAAATGGCTGTTGTAAAGACAGTAAGCGTATGAAAATATAATATTTTATAGTTGACATTCTGGGTTTTGCGGAATATAATTTCAATACAACTGAATAGACAGTTCGGCCCGATTTACTCGAGCGTACCATCCTGTCGTTAAACAAAACTAGGGAACCCGATTTTATTGAATCCTGCGTTTTGCGGGATTTTTTTGCTTTTTTGTCCGGCTGAACTGTGATTGGAGGAAAATGTATGAAAGTACTGGTGTTGTCAAGCGGCGGCATTGACTCGACAGTCTGCCTGGCGCTTGCCGTAGAGAAGTATGGCTGTGAGAATGTGCTGAGCCTGTCTGTTTCTTATGGGCAGAAGCACAGCAATGAACTGAAAGCGGCGCGGAGGATTGCGCAGCATTATCATGTGAGACATAAGGAACTGGATATGGGGATGATATTTGCGGGTTCAGACTGTACATTACTGGAGGGAAGGGGAGAGATTCCCAAGGGCACATATGCATCCCAGCTCCAGGAGAGTACCGGAAAACCGGTTTCTACCTATGTTCCGTTCCGGAACGGGCTGTTTCTGGCGGCAGCGGCGTCTGTTGCGCTGGCGGATGGATGTGAGAAGATCTATTATGGGGCGCATGCGGATGACAGCGCGGGAAACGCGTACCCGGATACTTCAGAAGCATTCCATGAAGCAATCAGCCGGGCAGTGTATGAAGGGAGCGGAAAGCAGTTGGAAATCGAGGCTCCATTTCTGCACAGCCATAAGGCAGATGTCGTCCGGACGGGGATGGGGCTTCAGGTGCCCTTTGCATTTACCTGGTCCTGTTACGAGGGCGGAGAAAAGCCGTGCGGAAAGTGCGCCACCTGTCTGGACAGAAGGAAAGCGTTTGAACTAAACGAAACTCAGGATCCGGCGGAATATGAGGAGGAGAAGAAATGACAAATTCTGTTTTGTTTATATTTTCAATTGTTTTTTATCTTTTTGCGGTAGTGGCTGCCTACAAAATGTTCGGAAAGACAGGGCTGTATGTGTTTACGGCGATTTCAGCGATTCTTGCCAATATACAGGTGTGTAAAAATGTGGATATTTTCGGGCTTTCGACCACTGCGGGGAATACGCTTTATGCGGCAAGTTTTCTGGTGACGGATATCCTGTCTGAAAAGTATGGAAAGAAAGCGGCACAGAAAGCAGTCTACATCGGTCTGTTTACAACCGTTATTTTCCTGGTGGGAACACAGGGGCTGATCAGGTTTGTCCCGAACGCAAACGATATCATGAATGAGCCGATCACGATGCTGTTCGGTTTTGTGCCGAGGGTGGTTTTAGGAAGCACCCTGGGATATATCTGCTCACAGACGATAGATGTTACGCTTTATCATTTCATCTGGAAAAAGACAGGCGACAATGAGGGAAGGTTATGGCTTCGGAACTGTGGTTCGACTCTGACTTCCCAGGCTGTGGATACGCTGGTGTTTACGTTTGCCGCTTTCTGGGGTGTGTATGACACGGAGGTGTTTGTGAGTATTCTGCTTACAACGTATCTGTTCAAGGCGATTGTGGCTTTCTGCGATACGCCTTTCGTATATCTGGCAAGAAAGCTTAAAGTGAAGGAGGAACATTAAATGTCTGAGTTACATGCACTTGGAAAACAGACAAAATACCAAACGGATTATGCGCCGGAGGTACTTGAAAGTTTTGAAAATAAACATATGGACAATGACTATTTCGTGAAATTCAATTGTCCGGAGTTTACCTCTCTCTGTCCGATTACGGGACAGCCGGATTTTGCGACGATTTACATATCTTATGTCCCGGATAGAAAAATGGTTGAGAGCAAATCCCTGAAACTGTATCTCTTTTCTTACAGAAATCATGGAGATTTTCATGAGGACTGCTGCAATAAGATTATGAAAGATCTGATAAATCTTATGGAACCGAAGTATATTGAAGTCTGGGGGAAATTCCTTCCAAGAGGAGGGATTTCGATTGATCCGTACTGTAATTACGGAAAGAAAGGGACAAAATGGGAGGAGATGGCTTTTGACCGTCTCGCCCATCATGACATGTATCCCGAAAAAGTAGATAACCGATAACGGATTTGGATGCCCCGTAGTCTTACGGGGCATCTGGCGTATCCGAAAATTTGATTCGACATTGCCTATACCTTCTTGAAGTATGAGACAAAGAAATCGGATAAGAAATCGGATAAGAAATAGGGCAAAAAATATTGACTTTTGGCCGGAAAAGTATAATAATTATGTAAAATAAAATTTATGGTTAAAATAATGGTATAACCAATGGAAGGAAGGGAGAGGCAAGTGGAAAAGAAGAACATCGACTGGGGCAACATAGGCTTCGGGTATATGCAGACGGAGAAGCGGTATGTCTCTTATTATAAGAATGGCGCATGGGACCAGGGCGGCCTGACGGAGGATGCCAACATCGTCCTGAACGAGTGCGCGGGCGTCCTGCAGTATGCCCAGACCATATTCGAGGGCCTGAAGGCTTATACCACGGAGGACGGGCGCATCGTGGCGTTCCGGCCTGACCTGAACGCGGAGCGCATGATAGACTCTGCGAGGCGGCTGGAGATGCCGGAGTTCCCGAAGGAGCGGTTCATCGATGCCGTGGACAGGGCAGTGGCGGCCAACGCGGCCTATGTGCCGCCCTACGGCAGCGGGGCGACCCTTTACATCCGCCCCTATATGTTCGGCTCCAATTCCGTCATCGGCGTGAAGCCCGCGGATGAATATCAGTTCCGTATCTTCTGCACGCCTGTGGGGCCTTATTTCAAGGGCGGCGCGAAGCCCCTGACCATCTGCGTCAGCGATTTCGACCGGGCGGCGCCCCATGGGACAGGCCATATCAAGGCCGGCCTCAACTATGCCATGAGCCTGCATGCGATCGTGACGGCCCACAGGAACGGCTATGACGAGAACATGTACCTGGATCCCGGCACCCGCACAAAGGTGGAGGAGACCGGCGGGGCCAACTTCCTCTTCGTGACGAAAGACGGCAAAATCGTCACGCCCAAGTCGGAGAGCATCCTGCCCTCGATCACCCGCCGCTCCCTTGTCCACGTGGCGCAGGAGTACTTGGGGCTGGAGGCCGAGGAGCGGGAGGTATGCCTGGACGAGCTGAAGGACTTCGCGGAGTGCGGCCTGTGCGGCACGGCGGCGGTGATTTCCCCGGTGGGCAAGGTAGTGGATCATGGCAGGGAGATCTGCTTCCCCAGCGGCATGGCGGAGATGGGGCCTGTGACCAGGAAGCTCTATGATACCCTCACCGGTATCCAGATGGGCAGGATAGAGGCTCCCAAGGGATGGATCCACGTAATCGAATAAGGGATTGACGACAGAGACGGCCCATGCTCCACAGGAGCTCTTCCGCCAGGGGGAGCTTGTATGGGGCATGGGCAGATTTATTCCCGCGGGCAATGAGCCAAGCGGCCGTGCTTGCACAATGCCGCGAGGGTCAAATACCAAAGTGTCCGAAGGACACTTTCTGCTCTGCAGCGTTGCAAGCTTGATTATGGCGGTCGGCAGTTCGGAGGATTGGACGGATAGGGATGATGGAGAATGGATGTGAGGAATAGATGCCTGACAGGAAATGGCCCAAAAGGACGGCAGGGGCTGCGCCAAGGCTTATGCAGGCGGGCCGCTGCGCTGTTTTTCTGCGGTTTTTTGGCGATTGCGGCATTGTCTTCCTGCGGGGATGAAAACGGCGCAAAGGTGGTGTTCACCACCGGCATGGGCCAGGATGAGGTGTTCCGCATCGGCAGCGGGGTCTGTACCGTGCCGGAGATGATGGTGTATCTCACCAATACCCAGAACCAGTATGAGAGCGTCTATGGCCAGGAGGTGTGGAACATTTCCGTGGGGGGCGTGACCATGGAGGAGAATGTGAAGGATACGGTGCTGGCCAAGCTGGCCCAGATCAAGACCATGTACCTTTTGGCCCAGGACAGGGGGGTAGCCCTGGACGAGGCGGAGGCCGGCCGGGTGCAGCAGGCTGCTGCGGAGTATTTCGGATCCCTGAGCCGGCGGGAGGCGGAGCTCATGGGAGTGGAGGAGAAGACCATAGAGAAGCTCTATGAGGAGTACGCTCTGGCGGACAAGGTATATCGCTATATCATACAGGACGTGAATCCGGAAATCAGCGACGACGAGGCCCGCACCATCACGGTGCAGCATATCCTGGTGCGCACGTCCACGGTGGACGGGGCGGGGAACAGGGTGGACTATTCCGAGGAGCGCAGGCAGGAGGCCTACAGGAGCGCCGCTGAAATCCGCAGACAGGCAGTGCAGGAGGAGCAGGATTTCGTGGACCTGGCCACCCGCTACAGCGAGGACGATGTCATCAGCTGCTCCTTCGGCAAGGGGGAGATGGACATCGCCTTTGAGGAGGCCGCCTTCGCCCTGGAGACCGGGGAGGTGAGCCAGGTGGTGGAGACGGAAGACGGGTATGAGATTATCAAATGTCTCAGCACCTTTGACAGGGAGCAGACGGACCTGAACAAGCTGCAGATCGTGGAGGAGCGGCGCAGGGAGGTGTTCGGGCAGGAGTACGACGCCTTTGTGGAGACACTGGCCCGTCAGCTGAATGAGAAGGTCTGGGAGGAGATGGCGCTGCTCCATGACGAAGAGCTGGAGACTACGGGGTTCTTTGATGTCTATGCGAAGTATTTTCCGGATTGATGCCTACTACAGCAGGGGCGTTTCCATAGTTTAGAAAAATTTTAGAAAGTGGGAAATCCAGTGTTTTCGGGCTTTCACGGCATGTTATTAGCACTCGATCAAAATGAGTGCTAATTTTGTCTTGACTTTTGGACAAGTCCGTCTTAAACTAAGTCTCAGGATTTGCGTTTACTGTTTTTTCATAAAAAATGGAAGAAAGGGATGTTGTAACATGGCAGCGAAGAGCGGTAATTTATCAATCAACAGCGAGAACATTTTTCCGATTATCAAAAAGTGGCTGTATAACGACCACGACATCTTTTACAGGGAGCTGATTTCCAACGGCTGCGATGCCGTGACGAAGCTGAAGAAACTGGACATGATGGGCGAGTATACCCTGCCGGAGGGATATAAGGCGAGGATAGACGTCATCGTCAATCCGGAGAAGAAGACCCTGACCTTCACGGACAATGGTTTAGGGATGACCGCGGACGAGGTGGAGGAGTACATCAACCAGATCGCTTTCTCAGGCGCATCCGACTTCATAGAGAAATATAAGGATAAGAGCAACGCGGATCAGATCATCGGCCATTTCGGACTGGGCTTCTACTCCGCCTTCATGGTGGCGGATGAAGTGCATATCGACACCCTGTCCTATCAGGAGGGCGCCAAGGCTGTCCACTGGGAGTGCGACGGCGGTACGGAATTCTCCATGGAGGAGGGGGACAGGACTGAGGTGGGCACTACCATCACCCTGTTCCTCAACGAGGACTGCCTGGAGTTCTGCAACGAGTACAAGGCCCGGGAGGTGCTGAAGAAGTACTGCTCCTTCATGCCCACGGAAATCTACCTGTCCAAGGCGGACACCAAGGAGACCCAGATCATCAAGGAGGACGAGAAGCGTGAGGACGATGAAGTCCTGGAGGTGATCGAGCCCGAGAAGAAGGAGAAGAAAAAGAAGGAAAAGAAAGAGAAAAAGGAGGAGGCCGGGGAGGCGGAATCCGATGGCGAGGCAGAGGAAGAGGAGGAAGAGCCGGAAGAAGAGCCCGTCAAGCTGAAGATCAAAAAGCGCCCGGAGCTTTTGAACGAGACTACGCCTCTGTGGGCGAAGCATGCCAACGACTGCACCAAGGAGGAGTACCTGGAGTTCTACCGCAAGGTGTTCCATGACTATAAGGAGCCCCTGTTCTGGATCCACCTGAACATGGACTATCCCTTCAACTTAAAGGGCATCCTGTACTTCCCGAAGATCAACATGGAGTACGAGTCCATCGAGGGGACGATTAAGCTGTACAACAACCAGGTCTTCATCGCCGACAATATCAAGGAGGTCATCCCGGAGTTCCTGATGCTGCTCAAAGGCGTCATCGACTGTCCCGACCTGCCCCTGAACGTGTCCAGGAGCGCATTGCAGAACGACGGCTTCGTGAAGAAGATTTCCGAGTACATCTCCAAGAAGGTGGCGGACAAGCTGTCCGGCATGTGCAAGACGGAGAAGGAGGAGTACGACAAATACTGGGACGACATCAGCCCCTTCATCAAGTTCGGCTGCCTGAAGGACGACAAGTTCTGCGAGAGGATGAACGACTACATCCTGTTCAAGAACCTGGAGGGCAAGTACCTGACCCTGCCGGAGTGCCTGGAGGTGAAGCCTACCGATACCGCTGACGGCGAGGACGCAGAGAAGGACGCGGCGGAAAACGGCGAAGAGAAAGAGGCCGGCAGCGCGGTGGACGAGAACGGCGAGAAGGTGGAGGCCGAGGTGGTCACCGATGAGGAGGACTCTGAGGATTCCGAAGCGAAAGACGGCGAAGGCGCTGAGAAGAAGGACAAGATTATCTATTACGTCACCGACGAGCAGCAGCAGGGCCAGTATATCAAGATGTTCAGGGACAACGGCATGGATGCCGTCATCCTGACCCACAATATCGACCAGCCCTTCATCCAGCAGTTGGAGTCCAAGAATGAGGGCGTGAAGTTCCAGAGGATCGATGCGGACGTGACGGATGCATTGAAGTCCGAGACCGATGAAGAGGCCGCCAAGGAGCTGGAGGAAGAGGCAAAGGCTCTGGGAGAGATTATGAAGAAAGTCCTGGAGAATGACAAACTCGTAGTCAAGGTGGAGAAGCTGAAAGACGAGAAGATTTCCTCCGTATTGACCCTGTCTGAGGAGAGCAGGCGCATGCAGGACATGATGAAGATGTACTCCATGCCCGGTATGGACATGGGCGGATTTGGCGGCGAGGGCGAGACGCTGATCCTCAATGCCAACCATCCGCTGGTGCAGTATGTGAATGCCAACCAGGAGAGCGAGAACGTGGGGATGATCTGCGAACAGCTCTATGATTTGGCGAAGATCCAGCAGGCTCCGCTGTCTCCCGAGGCCATGACTAAGTTCATCGCCAGGAGCAATGAGATCATGATGGTGCTTGCGAAATAATTGACTGGATCCAGAGTTGCTCATTCAATGGAATATGAGTGCAGATAGACGTTCATAAAGGCGTCCCGGTCTTTGGATGGCCGGAAATAGTAGAATGGGCATGTACCGTGGGGTGCATGCCCATTTTTGTTGATGGAAAATTCCTTTATGACGGGAACCACATAGATTTGATATTCCATGGGTATTGCAGTATAATAAAAGAAAAAGTGGAATAGAGGGGGGTGGTAGATATGATAAGGCTGTACAGGGATAAAGCTAAGTTTGACAGAGAGAGCATCTTATTAGATAATGAGTCCTTTTTTATAAATAATGTATCAGCTAAATGTTTAGGAGATGCTTCATTAAGGGTAATGAAGAAAATAGATGGAGCGTCGTTGCTGGATGCGAATACGGGCACAATACAGACACCTTATGGGGTAACAGACATCAACAATTTATCGACAGGCTGCAAGACTGTATTGAACTATATATTTATAAAAGAGAACAGGGAAAGGTATAAAGATGTGCTGGCGATAGATGCAACAGAGTGTGGATGGAACTCGTTGGAAGAACTGTTCCGTGCCATAGAGGAGGGCGGATATGACATAGGAGTGATATTAGAGCATAGAAATAAGCTGTTAAAATGTTCAAAAAGGACATACAAGGTAGACGATTGTCAGGTGATAGATTCGTTATTTAAATTCTGATTACCGGGGGTAAAAATGAAGAAAGTATATGATTGGGAGACAAACAGGATAGAATTTGATGATAAAGACGGAAACATATACAACTTGCAGTTGAGGGGGAATGTCAATATAGTAGTTGGGGATAGTGCATCTGGAAAAACATTGCTATGTAATAAAATAATGAATATAGCCAGAGACAAAAATATAGTAGCCAGAAAGTATAGCGCGGATGGCATGTTTGTAGTAAACGAAGACAATGTCGATAAGCTAAAAGAGAATAATCATACCCTTATACTGATAGACAGGGCAGAACAGATACTGGATGACGATTTAGTAGACTATATAAATAGAGATATAAGCAACAGATACTTGATATTTACACGGAAGTCGCTGGGCATAGAGATAACGCCAAACCATGTTGCGGAGATGAGAGAGCATGACAGAGAGTTCAGGCTTGAATATAGATATAACGTAGGAGGATGGTGCTAGTGTTTTATATAGTGACTGAGGATAAAAATTCTGCCCGCGATTTCTGGGAAGCCGCCGTATCGGTTCATCGGAGCCCCGGAACATATATGATGGTTCCATTGATTCATAATGAAGGCGGCAATACTACTTTATTGCGCCAAGTTCAGAATTTATCCGATACACTAATGTCCGGAGATGAACTGCTTGTAGTATTTGATTATGTAAAAATAACGAAAGATTTTAATCCATATGATTTAGTGGCAAATACGGAAAGCTTGTGTGCAAAATTAGGTGTGAAATTCTATTATACGAAGTATTATTGTTTTGAAGAAGTGTTGTTATCTTATGAGTATATATCTGATATATCCAATACAAGACATAGGGATGTATTAGAATATGTAAACAATTGCATAAATGCTAATATAGAGTATTTTGATACGATGAATATGGATAAAAGGGTTAAAGGATTTATCGCTGAAGTGGGACATCATATACCAAACAAGGAGCATTTTGCAAATGAACTGTTAGTAGAGGCAACAAAATGTATAAATGGGCATTTCAGGTTGACGAAGAGGAACAATTTTCTGCATAGCAGCGGGGAATGCTGGATAGACGACTGTGAAGGCATAAGGAATAAAATGAATGAACATCAAGCAGTAAGTGAATGTGGCAAATGTAGTTATGCATGTAAAAATTGTACTGATGAGTGTAAAATAAGGCATTTAGAGAGGCATTCATTGCTTCAGAATTGGGATTAAGATGATGAAAGCAGCCAGGCAGCAAAAGGAGAAGGGGAAACCTCTCCTTTTTTGATAGAAAAAACAGTAGATAGAATTCCTTTTATTCTTGACAGGAGACGTCTAATGTGTTAGACTCAAATCAGTCTAATACATTAGTCTTGAAAGGAGAGATTCTATGGAGATACCGAAAGTATTCGAGAGCGAGTACCGTTTCTGCCTGATTCTATGGGAGAACGAGCCGATCAACAGCA
>OFFE01001072.1_pt1 | contig 20931 bp, 31 predicted proteins | sample 1521371 | NCBI WGS metagenome assembly OFFE01 (sample SAMEA3504131, study PRJEB24116) | mouse gut metagenome | biome: mouse gut; feature: mouse-associated habitat; material: faeces | place: Denmark | collected 2011 | reverse complement strand
TTTTGTCTTTGAATTTTTCCAATCTAAGAGATCTTTATATGCTTTACGGTACATATTCAATGTGTTATGTGTGTTTATTTTTGCAAATATACAATTTTTCGATGGTTCATTTTGATGAAAGTCACAATTTTTCGATAGTTCATTTCTGGAAAACCTACAATTTTTCGATGGTTCAATCTGAGAAATGAACTTATATGGGCTGATTTTAGAACCGGATTCCGAGTGTTTGAGGGACGATTTTGTTTTATTTTGCCAAATGGGATTTTATGAGTATTTTTGCAGAAAATATCAACCACTTATCAATTAGATTCCAAGAAGCAATGAATGTAGCGATTGTTGGCGCAAGTGGCGCTGTTGGCCAGGAGTTTCTCCGTGTGCTTGAAGAACAGAATTTTCCGGTTGACCAGCTTACTCTTTTCGGGTCGAAGCGAAGTGCCGGCCGTACATATAAGTTCCGTGGCAAAGATTATGTTGTCAAAGAATTGACCCATGGCGATGATTTCAAGGGAATTGATATCGCTTTCACATCGGCCGGTGCGTCGGTGTCGAAAGAGTATGCCGGGACAATTACCAAGCACGGCGCGCTGATGATCGACAATTCGAGTGCATTCCGCATGGACGAGGATGTTCCTCTGGTTGTTCCTGAAGTCAATGGTGAGGATGCTTTCAACACACCGCGTGGCATTATTGCCAATCCCAACTGCACCACGATCCAGATGGTAGTGGCCCTGAAGCCTATCAATGATCTCAGCCCGATCCGCCGCGTGCATGTCGCCACGTATCAGGCTGCTTCCGGTGCCGGTGCGGCAGCTATGGATGAGCTTGTTGAACAATATGCCCAGCTTCAGCGTGGCGAGGATCCGACCATTGAGAAATTCGCATATCAGTTGGCCTATAATGTTATCCCTCAGGTCGATGTGTTCATGGATAACGGCTACACCAAGGAGGAGATGAAGATGTTCAACGAAACGAAGAAGATCATGCATGCTCCGGGTCTTGATGTCAGTGCCATGTGTGTCCGTGTTCCTGTGATGCGTGCCCACAGTGAGGCTGTATGGGTTGAGACTGAGCAGCCGTTGGAACTCGATGCCGTACGCGATGCTTTTGATAAGGCAGAGGGTCTCGTTGTTGTTGACCGCCCGGCCGACAAGGTCTATCCGATGCCTCTCGACATTGCCGGTAAGGATCCGGTGTTTGTGGGACGTCTGCGCAAGGATCTGACCAACGGAAACGGTTTGACATTCTGGATTGTCGGTGACCAGATCAAGAAGGGCGCGGCTCTTAATGCCGTGCAGATCGCGCAATACATCATAGCGCATAAGAAATAAAAATCCTCTCTTAACATGTTTGCCTTGCAGATTCCGGCGATTGCGCCACTGGTCACTCAGCCAGTGGCCATATTCCTTGTGGTTCTCGCCCTGATTCTGCTTGTGCCGATGCTTTTCACCCGGATCAAGATACCCCATGTCATCGGCCTGATTGTGGCCGGTGTGTTTGTCGGGCCTTACGGGTTCAATGTGCTTTCCCGTGACATGAGTTTCGAGGTGTTCGGTCAGGTCGGACTTCTCTATCTCATGTTTCTGGCCGGAGTGGAGATCGATATGTATCACCTGAAGAAGAACCTCCGGCGCGGCTTTGTGTTCGGCTTGTTCACGTTCGCTATCCCGATGGTGATCGGGGTGCCGGCTGCAATGGCACTGCTGGGGCTCGACATGGTGACATCGCTGATGCTTGCCTCAATGTTCGCGGCCCACACGCTGCTGGCCTATCCTATAGTATCGCGTTTCGGATTGACGAAAAATCCGGCCGTTATAATAGCGATCGCCGGTACTATTTTCACTGTTCTCGGATCGCTTATGGTGCTGGCCGAGAGTGTGGGAATGGTCCGGGAGGGGGGATTCAGCATCCTGATGACGCTGCGTCTTGTAGGCTCGCTGGTGGTCTATTGTCTGGGGATAGTCTATCTTTATCCGAGGATCACACGCTGGGTTTTCAAGCATTATAACGACGGAATACTCCAGTTTATTTATATCCTGGTGATGGTTTTCGCAGCCTCGCAGGCGGCAGTGGCCATCAATATAGAGGGGGTGTTCGGCGCTTTCTATGCCGGAATCGTGCTCAACAGGTTTATTCCGGCTCGTTCGCCGTTGATGTCGCGGCTGGAATTTGTGGGCAATGCTCTCTTTATCCCATATTTTTTGATCGGTGTCGGAATGCTGATCAATGTCCGGGTGCTGACTTCCGGCTGGGATACGCTTTATGTGGCAGCCGTGATGAGTACGGTCGCTATGGTGAGCAAATGGATCGCCGCGTATGTTACGCAGCGCACGTTCGGAATGCGCCCGATTGACCGCTCGATTCTGTATCAGCTATCGAACGCCCACACGGCAGTTGCGCTGGCTGTGGTGATGATCGGTTTCAATCTCGGGGTGTTCGATGAGTCGGTGCTTAACGGCACGGTGCTGATGATTCTTGTGACATGTACGGTCAGCTCCATCGGCACTTCCCGGGCGGCCTCGCGTCTGAAGGTTATGTCGATAGCTTCGGCTGAGATGATCACCGGAGAGGGGGAGAAGGGAAAGACCGGTGTTAGGACATTGATACCCGTTGTGAATCCTGTGACGGCAAACGAACTGGTGTCGCTGGCGCTTATGATGAGCGACGGAGACCGACTGCGCAACAAGATCTATGCGCTGCATGTCAGGAATGACAATTCGCCATCGTCGAGGGCTGTCGGGCAGAGTTCGCTTGATGTGGCCGAGCATGTGGCTTCAATCATGGATGTGAAGCTCAAAAGCATTGAGCGCTATGACCTGAACTTTGTGACAGGACTGCTGAATACGATCGAGGAGCGTGATATCAACGAGGTTGTGATAGGGTTGCACCGGCGCAGCACCGTTATAGACTCTTTCTTTGGAGAGAAGCTGACGCAGTTGCTCAAGGCGACATACCGTATGGTCGTGATCTCGCGTTTCTATATTCCTGTCAATACGGTGCGCCGGATTGTGGTGGCTGTTCCTGATAAGGCTCAGTATGAGACCGGATTCAGCCATTGGGTCAGAAATATAGGCAATCTGACGCGACAGCTCGGTTGCAGAGTGATTTTCTGCTGTTCGGCTGAGACGCGCCAGTATATAAGTGCGGTTTTGAGAGCCGGTCGTTATGAGATACGTTCGGAATACCGCACTTTTGACGGCTGGGATGATTTTATACTTCTGGCTAACAAGATCAATGATGATGATCTGCTTGTTGTTGTCAGCGCACGCCGTGCGTCAGTATCTTTCTCTTCCGATATGGACGCGCTGCCTGATTTCCTGAAAAAGTATTTCTCCCACAATAATCTGATCGTGATTTATCCGGAGCAGTTTGGCGAGGAGGCCGCCGTGGCAGGAGGGGGCGATGCCCTTGCCCCGAATGTGGAGAGCGAGCCTATGACGATCTGGTTGCGCTTGAAGAGCTATTACCGCAACCGCATGACGCGTCAGCGTTTGATGGGGCGCAGCGCGGAGGAAGACGAATTCAATCTGTGATGTGGGTCAGCCTGTCGGACGGGCTTATTTGTACGCATCGGTCAGCTCGTGGAGCGTGGCGTAGAGGCGACGCATGGGTTCTGTGATCCTGACATCGCGCCGCGCCATAACCCGTTCAGCAATTGCCATGAATTTTGAAAGAGGAACGTCGCCGAATCCGGTGCCGGCCGATCCTTCGCTGAATGATGCCACGAAATTGCGTGGAAATCCTGTGCCGTGGATGTTCACTCCGACTCCGACAACGGTTGCGGTGTTGAACATGGTGTTTATTCCGGCTTTGGAATGGTCGCCCATTATCAGTCCGCAGAATTGCAGTCCGGTGCGGAGGAAACGTCGGGTGGAATAGTCCCAGAGTTTGATCTCGGTATAATCGTTCTTGAGATTTGAGGCCACGCATCCGGCACCGAGGTTGCACCATGATCCGATCACTGCATTTCCGAGGAATCCGTCGTGAGCCTTGTTGGAGTAGGGGTGCATGACGATGTTGTTGATCTCGCCTCCGACTTTGCAGTGGGCACCGATGCTTGTTGCGCCATAGATTCGTGTGAGCATGTTGACTGAGGCGTGTTCACCGATGAAAATGGGGCCGCGAAGGCATGACCCTTCCATAACTTCCGCGTCTTTGGATATGTAGATCGGTCCGGCTGTGGTGTTGAATGTCACAGCTTCGGCGCGTGCTCCCTCTTCAAGGAATATCAGCGAGGAATCGCCTATCACGGTGCATGTGGGGCTGATTGGTTGTGACCGTCTGTCGGCGGTATTTGTCTCAAAATCTGCTTTTATGGCTTCGGCATTGTATAGGAAAAGGTCGTATGGCCGGCGGATCACAATTGGGTCGCCGGGATAGACATGCGTGGATTCAGCTTCTTCAGGGGATGAGAATCCGTGCATGGCGATCGGTGATCCGTCGGCAAGTGTCAGCATTTCGCCATGTTTCATGTTGGAGATGGTATCTGCAAGCATGGGGTCCGGAAGTATGTTGGCAGCGATCACTATGCTTTCGGCTATGTCAGATGCTGTAGGGAACAGTTCTGCCAGATAGTCGGCGGTGGAATAGGAATAGTTGGCCGGAAGCAGTTTCTGCCATTTTTCGCGTATTGATCCGAATCCGATGTGGAGTTCGGAAACGGGTCGTGTGAAAGTCAACGGAAGAAGTCCGGAGTGGATGGACGGGAAATCGTGTAGAATAATATTTTTCATGTCGAAAACGCAGAAAAGCACTAATATCTCTGCAAAATTAATAAATTTGCAGGTGAAATTAGTTCAATAGTAATTATGAATTTTATCAAAACCGATATTGAGGGTGTGTGGATCATAGAGCCGCGCCGTTTCGGCGATTCCAGAGGTTATTTCATGGAATCGTTCAAGAAGTCAGAGTTTGAGGCAAATGTAGGCTCTGTTGATTTTGTGCAGGACAATGAGTCGTTCTCGACCAAAGGCGTGCTCCGCGGACTTCATTTTCAGAAAGGGGAGTTTTCTCAGGCAAAGCTTGTCAGAGTGTCGCAAGGCACGGTGGTGGATGTGGCAGTGGATCTACGGGGTGGATCGCCTACGTATGGGCGCCATGTGGCCGTCGAGCTATCGCAGGAGAACGCGCGTCAGCTGTTTATCCCCCGGGGATTCGCGCATGGCTTTGTTGTCCTTTCCGGAACTGCCCAGTTCCAGTATAAGGTTGACAATGTTTACGCACCCCAGTCGGAGGCTACGTTGCGGTTTGATGATCCGGCACTCGGCATCGACTGGCGGCTTCCGTATTCGGAATTGTTATTGTCGGAAAAGGATCTGCGAGGAATGTCGCTCAGCGATATTGATCCATTCTGATCTTGACCGCAGATATATAAAAAGAAAGCCGACTATGACAGCCGGCTTTCTTGGTCTTAACGGTATAAGGTTTTATTCTAATTCAACCGATAGTTCCTTGCCTGATGACAGGATGGTGACGGTTCCGCTTATCGAAGCCTCGTCGCCGGTCACGTCCCAGACCTCGATAGGCTCTTCGCTCCGGTAAGTGGAGGCTGTCAGGATATACTCAAGGAAATCCGGGCCTTCCTGTCGCTGGGTCAGGTACATGTAGGATTCATCGGAATCGCCGTATTTGTCCAATGTGGATTTGTAGGCGTATTTCCCGGACATGACGCCGTTTTCAAGGCTTAGGATGGCGACGATTTCGTATTTTCCGCCAAGCTTGCCGGTGAATCTGCGGTTCTGGAATCCCTCCTCTCCCGGATCGTCCGAGAAAATAGGTTCTTCCGACACTTCTACTTCGGATACGCTTACCGTTTGGATTTCGGTGAGTTCTGACGTTTCGGTCGGCCCGTCGGATGATGAACTGAACATGTTGTCGAGAGTGTGCCGGATTCTTTCGATCTTATCACACGACGAGAGCGTGCATGCCATCAAAGCGACAATTGCCGCTGTCAGAATATTTCTCATTTTCATTTTTCGGGAGTGTGGTTATGTACATCGAGATCAAGCTGCTGTGCAGGTTTGGCGCTCCAGCTGAGGAACTTCTGGAAGGGGAGCAGCATGATTACGACGAAATCGCGGAACACGGCCAGCATCGGAGGGAAGTAGTAGGTGCCGATCAGGATGAAGATGAATGATCCGAACCCTTGGGTGAATAATCCGTAAAGAGCAATGAGTACACCGATAAAATAGGAGATGAATGTCACGCCGTCAATGAAGAAAGCGAAAAATATTCTCTTCAGCCAAGTCAGGAACGGCCAACGGGTCTGTATCTTATCGATGCTGAGAGATGAATTTTCGGAATTTTCGTTCAATCGGATCATGGCCTTTTTCCAACATCCGAACGGGATGATGAACAGAAGGTAGAATAATGAGAAGAAGAATTGCTTGATAGCATTTAGCAACTGCTGGACAAATGTTTTTTCCATGATAAAAGAATTTTTATTGTTTAATAATTGGTTGTATCTGTCAATCACAAATGTAGATAAAAAATTACCCCCCCCAATTTATTAACCAAATTTTGCGAAATTTAACTATGTGCGGTCTTTGATCCCTCGCTGTGGCTCATTGATCGGACTGGATTTTTGCCGATGTCGGGGGCAAGGAAATAAAATGGAAAATGTTGATAAAAAGAGTCGTAAATTATTTGGTAATTAGAAAATTAGTGAGTAACTTTGCATCGCTTTTTAAGCATAAATAGGACTCTGATTGTTGCTAATCCTTTGAGGGATAATGCGATAATTGGGTCTTGATATGTGTGAGAGCAAACGAAAGAGAATAAAGAACAAACAGATTTAATAAACCGAAAAGTAAAACAAGAACTAAGATGCCTACGATTCAGCAATTAGTAAGAAAAGGACGTGTAGCTCTTGAGGATAAGAGTAAGTCGCCTGCATTGGATGCATGCCCGCAGCGTCGTGGCGTGTGTGTGCGCGTCTACACTACAACCCCCAAGAAACCTAACTCGGCAATGCGTAAAGTGGCCCGTGTGCGCCTGACCAACGGTAAGGAAGTGAACTCCTACATCCCCGGAGAAGGTCACAACCTGCAGGAACACTCTATCGTGCTCGTACGTGGCGGTCGTGTTAAGGACCTCCCTGGTGTACGCTACCACATCGTTCGCGGTACGCTCGATACCAGCGGTGTGAAAGACCGCACACAGCGTCGTTCGAAGTACGGTGCAAAACGTCCGAAAGCCGCTAAGAAATAATAATAGCGACAATCTTACGAACTCCCGTCGGTCCGGGGAGAGAAAGCAGGATCGGAAAATAAATTATTAAAACGAGTTTTTTAACTTCGCTTTTTGATTTATTGGAAGGCTAATTCGATGGTTGAGTAAATGGCGCGTTGGAGAACGGCCGTTGAAGATGAAAGAAGCAGCAACCAAGCAAACAAAAAACGACAAATCAGTAAACTGACAAATGAGAAAGGCAAAACCTAAGAAACGGATCGTGTTACCTGATCCCGTTTTCAATGATGTGAGAGTGTCAAAGTTCGTCAACCACCTCATGTATGACGGCAAGAAGAACACCGCTTACACAATTTTCTACAGCGCCCTTGAGACTGTGAAGTCCAAGTTGCCCAATGAGGAAAAAACGGCACTCGAAATCTGGAAAAAAGCCCTTGAAAATATCACACCTCAGGTAGAGGTTAAATCCCGTCGTGTCGGCGGTGCCACCTTCCAGGTGCCCACGGAAATCCGTCCCGACCGCAAGGAGTCAATATCGATGAAGAACCTTATTCTCTACGCACGCAAACGTGGTGGCAAAACGATGGCCGACAAACTGGCTGCAGAAATCGTTGACGCTTTCAATGACCAGGGCGGCGCATTCAAACGTAAGGAAGACATGCACAAGATGGCCGAAGCCAACCGCGCTTTCGCTCACTTCCGCTTCTAATCATCAGCAATTTCATTGATAACAATTGACAAGCAATTAAAATGAGCAAAGCAGACGAACAATTGAAATTTACCCGTAATATCGGTATTATGGCTCACATCGATGCCGGCAAGACAACGACATCGGAGCGTATCCTTTTCTATACGGGTCTGACTCATAAAATCGGCGAGGTGCACGATGGTGGCGCTACCATGGACTGGATGGAACAGGAACAGGAGCGCGGTATCACTATCACATCTGCCGCTACAACCGCTTTCTGGAACTACGACGGAAACAAATACAAGATCAACCTTATTGACACCCCCGGACACGTTGACTTCACTGTGGAAGTTGAACGTTCTCTCCGTGTGCTCGACGGTGCTGTCGCTACTTTCTGTGCAGTAGGTGGCGTTGAGCCTCAGTCTGAGACTGTGTGGCGTCAGGCTGACAAGTACAACGTTCCCCGTATCGGTTACGTTAACAAGATGGACCGTTCGGGCGCTAACTTCTTTGAGGTTGTACGCCAGCTGAAGGATGTTCTCGGTGCCAATCCCTGTCCTATCCAGATTCCTATCGGTGCTGAAGAGACATTCAAAGGTATCGTTGACCTTATCCGCATGAAAGCTATTTTCTGGCATGACGAATCGATGGGTGCTGACTACACCTTCGAGGAAATCCCTGCAAATCTTCAGGCTGAAGCTGAAGAATGGCGTGATAAAATGCTTGAGAAGATCGCTGAGTTCGACGATGTCCTGATGGAAAAATATTTCGACGATCCTTCCACCATCACAGAAGAAGAGATCCGTCGCGCTATCCGCAACGCTACTCTGAAGATGGAGATCGTGCCGATGACTCTTGGTTCTTCGTTCAAGAACAAGGGTGTTCAGCCGCTTCTCGACAATGTCTGCGCTTACCTGCCCAGCCCTGTCGACAATGGCGCTATCGAAGGTCACGATCCATCTGATCCTGAAAAGGTAGAGGTTCGCGAACCCTCTCCCGAGGCTCCTATGTGTGCGCTGGCGTTCAAGATCGCCACTGACCCGTATGTTGGCCGTCTGACATTCTTCCGTGTTTACTCCGGTGATGTTGTTGCCGGCTCTTATGTGCTCAACGCACGTTCGGGTAAGAAAGAACGCGTATCACGTCTGTTCCAGATGCACTCGAACAAACAGAACGCTAAAGAAGAGATCGGCTGCGGTGATATCGGTGCAGGTGTAGGCTTCAAAGATATCCGTACCGGTGATACTCTCTGCGATGAGAACCATCCTATCGTTCTTGAGGCAATGGAATTCCCCGAACCTGTGATCGGTATCGCTGTAGAGCCTAAGACTCAGAAAGACCTCGACAAGCTCGGCGTTGGTCTTCAGAAACTTGCTGAAGAAGACCCGACCTTCCGCGTACAGACCAATGAGGAAACCGGCCAGACCGTTATCTCGGGTATGGGTGAGCTTCACCTCGATATCATTATCGACCGTCTCCGTCGTGAGTTCAAGGTTGAATGTAACCAGGGTCGTCCGCAGGTAACTTACAAGGAAGCAATCACCGCTCCTGTTGAGCTCCGCGAAGTGTTCAAGAAGCAGACCGGTGGTCGTGGTAAGTTCGCTGACATCATCGTTCGCGTTGAGCCCGTTGACGAAGGTTTCGAAGGCAACCTTCAGTTCGTTGACGAGGTTAAGGGTGGTAACATTCCTAAGGAATATATCCCCTCTATCCAGAAAGGTTTCCAGACCGCAATGAAGAACGGTGTTCTCGCCGGCTACCCCGTAGAGCAGCTTAAGGTGACCGTTATCGACGGTTCTTTCCACCCGGTTGACTCCGATCAGCTCTCATTCGAGCTCTGTGCTATCCAGGCATTCAAGAAGGCTTCTGAAAAGGCAGGTCCTGTTCTTCTCGAGCCTATCATGAAGATCGAGGTTGTCACTCCGGAAGAATCGATGGGTGACGTGATCAGTGACCTTAACAAGCGTCGCGGTCAGGTTGAAGGCATGGAGACAAGCCGTAGCGGTGCCCGTGTGGTTAAGGCTAAGGCTCCTCTTGCAGAGATGTTCGGTTATGTTACCGCTCTCCGTACGATCACTTCAGGTCGTGCAACCAGCACCATGACATTCAGCCACTATGCAGAGGTTAGCTCTTCGATCGCACGCAACGTGCTGACCGAGTGCCAGGGACGAGTTGACTTATTGAAATAAAAAATAAATCCAATCAACAATATGAGCCAGAAAATCAGAATCAAATTGAAATCTTACGACCATGACTTGGTTGATAAGTCGGCTGAAAAGATTGTGAAGACGGTAAAGAGTACGGGCGCTGTTATCAGCGGCCCGATACCTCTGCCTACTCACAAGCGTATCTTCACCGTCAACCGCTCGACTTTCGTTAACAAGAAATCGCGCGAACAATTCCAGCTTGCCAGCTACAAGCGTTTGATCGACATCTTCAATTCAACAGCCAAGACTGTTGATGCGCTGATGAAGCTCGAATTGCCCAGCGGCGTTGACGTAGAGATCAAGGTCTAAGAGGATCGATAAGATTAATATAAGAAAATACAACCCAAACATTTAAAAATAAAGAGAAATGCCAGGATTATTAGGAAAGAAAATCGGAATGACATCCGTTTTCAGTGCCGACGGCAAAAACGTGCCGTGCACTGTTATCGAAGTAGGTCCTTGTGTTGTTACTCAGATCAAGACAGTTGAAAGCGACGGTTATGAGGCTATCCAGCTCGGCTTTGAGCAGAAGAAGGATAAGCACACCACCAAACCGATGGCCGGACACTTCAGCAAGGCTGGTGTAGCACCGCAACGGCACTTGGCCGAGTTCAAAGGGTTTGAGGGCGAGTACAAGCTGGGCGACACTATCACCGTCGACGGCCTTTTCGCAGAAGCAGACTTCGTTGACATTCAGGGAACATCAAAAGGTAAGGGATTCCAGGGCGTTGTTAAGCGTCACGGATTCGGTGGTGTAGGTCAGTCGACCCACGGCCAGCACAACCGTCAGCGCAAGCCCGGTTCAATCGGTGCCTGCTCTTATCCTGCCAAGGTCTTCAAAGGCATGCGTATGGCAGGCCAGATGGGCAATGAGAAGGTTACAGTACAGAACCTTCAGGTGCTTAAAGTTCTGCCCGAGCACAATCTGATGATGATCAAGGGTTCAATCCCCGGAAGTAAAGGTTCAATCGTAATAATTGAGAAATAATGGAACTCGCAATATATAACATAAAAGGAGAAGACACCGGCCGCAAAGCACAGCTTAACGACGAAGTGTTTGCAATCGATGCCAACGAGCACGCCGTATATCTCGATGTTAAGCAGTATCTGGCTAACCAGCGTCAGGGCACCCACAAGTCGAAAGAACGCAGCGAGGTTTCGGGTTCAACCCGTAAGCTTCACAAGCAGAAGGGTGGCGGCGGCAGCCGTATCGGTGATATCAACTCGCCTGTTCTCGTGGGTGGTGGCCGTGTGTTCGGTCCGCGTCCCCGTGACTACCGTTTCAAACTTAACAAGAAGGTTAAGCAGCTTGCACGCAAGTCAGCGCTGACATACAAAGTTCAGGACAATCAGATCAAAGTTGTTGAAAACATTGATTTCGCTGCTCCGAAAACTAAAGATTTTGTAAATTTTGCTAAAAATCTTGAAGCAGAGGGCAAAAAGCTCCTTCTGGTTTTAGCAGGTCAAAATAAAAACGTATATTTGTCAGCTCGTAATATTCCGGGTGTGCAAATCATTGCCGCATCGGATATTAACACATATGCGATCATGCACAGCAACGCTATCCTCCTGACGGAAGGTAGCCTTGATGTAATTAATAATCTTTAACCAAAAGGAGAAGTTTCAACAATGGATATCACAATCGAACCCATAGTAACAGAAAAGGCAACGAAGCTTACCGATAAGCTCAACCGCTACACGTTCCGTGTTTCTCCCGACGCCAACAAGTATCAGATCAAATCCTTGATCGAGAAACTTTACGACGTGAAGGTTGTTAACGTCAACACTGCTGTTGTGAGAGGCAAGAACAAATCGCGCTGGACCAAGAGCGGCCTGCTCAAGGGCAGCACATCGTCCTATAAGAAAGCCTACGTGACCGTCGGCGAAGGACAAACTATTGACTTTTATAGCAATTTATAATAGAAAATGGCAGTAAGAAAATTCAAGCCCACTACACCGGGGCAAAGACACAAGGTTATTGGCGTATTCAAAGGTACAATCACTGCTACTACGCCAGAGAAATCTCTTACAGTCGGCAAGCGCTCAACCGGAGGTCGTAACTCCGAAGGCCACCTTACAACCCGTTATATCGGCGGTGGCCACAAGCGCAAATATCGTATGATCGACTTCAAGAGAAATAAAGACGGTGTACCCGCCGTTGTGAAGAGCATCGAATACGATCCGAACCGCTCGGCTCGTATCGCGCTTCTTTACTACGTAGACGGAGCAAAAGCCTACATCATCGCGCCCAATGGCTTAGAAGTTGGCACAACAGTTGTCAGCGGACCGGATGCGGCACCTGAGGTTGGAAATGCTCTTCCTTTGAGCAAGATCCCCGTAGGTACGCTTATCCACAACATTGAGCTTCGTCCCGGCCAGGGAGCATTCATGGCTCGTTCGGCAGGCACATTCGCTCAGTTGGTATCCCGCGAAGGCAACTATGCAATTATCAAATTACCTTCAGGAGAGACCCGTAAGGTTCTCTCGGCATGCAAGGCTACGGTAGGCGTTGTCGGCAACAGCGAACACTCGCTGGAGCGCAGCGGCAAGGCTGGACGTTCACGCTGGTTAGGCCGTCGTCCTCACAACCGTGGTGTTGTCATGAACCCTGTCGATCACCCGATGGGTGGTGGTGAAGGACGTCAGTCCGGAGGTCATCCGCGTTCACGCAAGGGTCTGTACTCTAAGGGTCTCAAGACACGTGCACCGAAGAAAGCTTCTTCGAAGTACATAATTGAAAGAAGAAAAAAGTAATCTGATTAATTAAGCAAACTTATGAGTCGTTCATTAAAAAAAGGCCCGTATATCAGTGTAAAGCTTGAAAAGAAGGTCGAAGCGATGGAAGCAAGCGGCAAGAAGTCGGTTATCAAGACTTGGAGCCGTGCGTCCATGATCGCCCCCGAATTCGTCGGCCACACTTTCGCAGTGCACAATGGCAATAAATTCATTCCCGTCTATGTGACAGAAAACATGGTAGGACACAAGCTCGGAGAATTTGCTCCGACCCGTAACTTCCGTGGTCACGCAGGCAACAAGAAATGATCGGGCCCTAAAGTAATTTTTTAGAAAAGAAAAGAATTAAATACAATGGGTGTAAGAAAAAGACAATCCGCCGATAAAAGAAAAGAAGCGCTCAAGGATGTGGCTTTCGCCAAATTGACCAACATCCCCTCGTCGCCGCGCAAGATGCGTCTTGTTGCCGACATGATCCGTGGTGTTGAAGTGAACCGCGCTCTCGGTATTCTCAAATTTTCCAATAAGGAAGCTGCGGCAGTGCTTTATAAGCTGCTCAAGAGCGCAGTTGCCAACTGGGAAGCTAAAAACAATCAGCAGGTAGAAGCCGGCATGCTGCGCGTCAGCACAGTTTTCGTTAACTGCGCTCCTATGCTGAAACGTCTGCGTCCCGCTCCCCAGGGCCGCGGCTACAGAATTCGTAAACGTGCCAACCACGTGACATTGATCGTGGACACAATTGATAACGCAAAATAATAGATGCAAACATGGGACAGAAAGTTAATCCAATCAGCAATCGCTTAGGCGTAATTCGTGGCTGGGATTCAAACTGGTATGGCGGTAAGAAGTACGGCGATGCCATTCTCGAAGATTCCAAGCTGCGCAAGTATCTCAATGTGCGTCTTGCAAAATCAAGTGTTTCGCGCATCGTTATCGAACGTAACTTCAAGTTGATCACGATCACCGTATGCACCTCGCGTCCGGGTCTGATCATCGGTAAGGGTGGTTCGGAAGTAGACAAGCTCAAGGAAGAGCTGAAGAAGATCACGGACAAGGATGTCCAGATCAATATTTTTGAGGTTAAGCGTCCTGAACTCGACGCTCAGATCGTGGCCAGCACTATCGCTCGCCAGATCGAGGGCAAGATCGCTTACCGTCGTGCAGTGAAGATGGCAGTAGCCTCGACAATGCGCAGCGGAGCCGAGGGTATCAAGGTTCAGGTAAGTGGCCGTCTGAATGGTGCTGAAATGGCACGTTCGGAGATGTTCAAGGAAGGCCGTACACCGCTGCACACACTTCGTGCTGACATCGACTATGCATTGGTTGAAGCACACACAAAGGTAGGTGTGATCGGTGTTAAGGTTTGGATCTGCCGTGGCGAAGTCTATGGCAAGCGTGATCTGGCTCCTTCTTTCACAAACAACGGCAAGGAAGGCCGCATGGGTTCCGGCAACGGCCGCAACGGCGGACGCGGACTCGGTCGCAAAGCTAAAAACAATCGTTAAACCACCTCAAGTAGTAAACAACAATGTTACAACCTAAGAAAACTAAATTCCGCCGCTCGCAGAAAGGCCGTATGAAAGGCAATGCACAACGCGGCAATCAGTTGGCCTTCGGTTCGTTCGGCATTAAGACTTTGGAGTCGAAATGGATCACCGGACGTCAGATTGAGGCGGCTCGTATCGCAGTGACCCGTTACATGCAGCGTCAAGGCCAGATCTGGATCAGAATATTCCCTGACAAGCCTATCACCAAGAAGCCGGCAGAAGTCCGCATGGGTAAAGGTAAAGGTGCTCCGGAAGGATTCGTTGCTCCTGTTACTCCGGGCCGCATGCTGATAGAAGTGGAGGGCGTTAGCTTCGATATCGCAAAAGAGGCACTTCGTCTCGCAGCGCAGAAGCTTCCGGTTACCACCAAGTTTGTAGTACGTCGTGATTATGATCCTACTCAAAACGTGTAAAGCATTATGAAAAAAGAAGAAATCAAAGAAATGAGCACGCAGGATCTGAAGGATCGTCTGGAGCAGATGGAGCAGGAATATGCTCAGCTGAAGATCAATCACTCGATCTCACCTCTTGACAATCCGGCTAAAATCACTGCTGACCGTAAAATGATCGCACGCGTCAAGACAGAACTGCGTCAGCGCGAGCTTAACAATAAATAATCCCAAGAAAAGAACAAATGGAAAAGAGAAATTTGAGAAAAGAACGTATTGGGGTTGTGTCGAGCAATAAGGGTGACAAGACCATCACCGTAATGGTGAAATGGAAAGAGAAACACCCCATCTACGGCAAGTTTGTCAACAAGACAAAGAAATATCATGCCCATGATGAGAAAAACGAGTGCAGCATCGGCGACACCGTGCGATTGATGGAGACTCGTCCGCTGAGCAAAACCAAAAGATGGAGATTAGTAGAAATAATCGAAAAAGTTAAGTAAAAGATATGATACAGACTGAAAGCCGTTTAACCGTTGCTGACAACAGCGGAGCCAAAGAAGCCTTGTGCATCCATGTGCTGGGAGGAACCGGTCGCCGCTATGCAACTGTTGGCGATATCATCGTGGTTTCGGTGAAGAGCGTGATCCCCTCGTCGGACGTAAAGAAAGGTACTGTGTCGAAAGCAGTGGTTGTCCGCACGAAGAAGGAAATCCGTCGTGCAGACGGAAGCTATATCCGTTTCGATGACAATGCTTGTGTGTTATTGAACAATGCCGGTGAATTGCGCGGAACGCGTATCTTCGGACCGGTGGCCCGCGAACTCCGCGCCACCAACATGAAGATTGTTTCGCTGGCTCCAGAAGTACTTTAACCCCGTTAGAAACACATTAAGTAATGACTAAGTTAAATATAAAGAAAGGCGATAACGTCTACGTGCTCAGCGGCGAAGACCGTGGCAAGACAGGCCGAGTGCTGAAAGTTCTCGTTTCAAAGGGCCGTGCCATCGTTGAGGGCGTCAACATCGTAACCAAAGCAACGAAGCCCAATGCCCAGCATCCTCAGGGAGGTCTGGTGAAGATGGAAGCTCCCGTTCACATTTCAAACCTTAGCCTTATCGACCCGAAGTCGGGCAAGCCGACACGCGTGGCCTATCGTATCAACGAGGCCGGCAAGAAGGTGAGAATCGCTAAAAAATCAGGAGAGGAGATTAAGTAATGAGCACAACAACACTTAAGAAAGACTACAACGAGCGTATCGTTCCGGCTCTTGAGAAAGAGTTCAATTATAAGACTGTCATGCAGGTACCGCGCCTGAAAAAGATCGTGATCAATCAGGGTCTTGGCGAGGCAACTCAGGACAAGAAGATCATCGAGACAGCGATCAACGAGCTTACTGCCATCACCGGTCAGAAGGCTGTTGCCACTCTGTCGAAGAAGGATATCTCTAACTTCAAGCTTCGTAAGAAGATGCCCGTGGGTGTTATGGTTACTCTCCGTCGCGACAAGATGTATGAGTTCCTGGAACGTCTGATCCGTGTTGCTCTTCCCCGTATCCGTGACTTCAAGGGTATCGAGGGTAAGCTCGACGGCCGTGGCAACTACACACTGGGTATCACCGAGCAGATCATCTTCCCCGAAATCAACATTGACAATATCAGCAAGCTTCTCGGTATGAACATCACGTTCGTAACATCGGCTAACACTGATGAAGAGGGTTATGCATTGCTCAAGGAGTTCGGACTTCCGTTCAAGAAAAAATAAAAACTAATAGAAAGACATCTTTGACATGGCAAAAGAATCAATGAAAGCCCGTGAGGTCAAGAGAGCGAAGCTTGTTGCAAAGTATGCAGCCAAGAAGGCAGCTCTCAAGGCAGCCGGCGATTATGAAGCCCTTCAGGCACTGCCCAAGAACGCATCGAGCGTCCGTCTGCACAACCGTTGCAGCATCACCGGCCGTCCCAAAGGTTACATGCGCCAGTTCGGCCTGTCGCGTATCCAGTTCCGCGAAATGGCCTCAGCCGGCCTGATCCCCGGAGTAAAGAAGGCAAGCTGGTAATAGAAATCGATTAGAAACAGGATAAGGATCCCGACAATCGATTTATTACCGGCGATTATCCACCGGGATAATACAACGAGTATTAAATATTGTTCGGAACGACCGAATCAATTTAAACATTAATAAAAATGACAGATCCAATAGCAGATTATCTGACAAGATTGAGGAACGCCATTAAAGCCAACCATCGTGTTGTTGAAATTCCCGCCTCAAACTTGAAAAAAGAAATCACGAAGATTCTTTTTGAACAAGGCTATATTCTTAATTATAAGTTTATAGAGGGTGAGACCCCCGCGGGCATGATCAAGATTGCCCTTAAGTATGATCCGGTAGACCGCGTCAATGCCATCAAGGCACTGAAGCGGGTTTCTCGTCCGGGTCTTCGCCAGTATACTGGCTACAAAGATATGCCGAGAGTGTTAAACGGATTGGGTATCGCCATCCTTTCTACATCGCAGGGCGTGATGACCAACAAGCAGGCCAGCGAGAAGAAAATCGGAGGTGAGGTACTGTGTTATGTATATTAAAAAGAGGAGGATACGAATATGTCAAGAATAGGTAAAGCTCCCATTGAACTTCCTGCAGGCGTAAGCGTCAAGGTGGAAGGCAACGTAATCACAGTCAAAGGTCCCAAGGGAGAGCTGAAGCAGGCTTTCAATCCGGATCTCACAATCAATGTCGAAGGCAATCATCTGACGGTGAGCCGTCCGAGCGATGACCGCGAGCATCGTGCTCAGCATGGTCTTTATCGCGCTCTGATCCACAATATGGTTGTCGGTGTGTCGACGGGCTATCGCAAGGAAATGGAATTAGTCGGTGTAGGTTACCGTGCAAATGCTACCGGTCAGGTTCTGGAGCTTTCGCTTGGTTTCTCACACGCTATATATATCAAGCTCCCCCCGGAGATCAAGGTAGAGACCAAGAGCGAGCGTAACAAGAATCCTCTCATCATCCTCGAGAGCGATGACAAGCAGCTCCTTGGCCAGGTGTGCGCCAAGATCCGCTCACTCCGCAAGCCGGAACCCTACAAGGGCAAAGGTATCAAGTTTGTGGGCGAGGTTATCCGCCGCAAATCAGGTAAGTCAGCCAGCGCGAAATAATCTTTAAATTGAATCCATCATGATCTCAAAGATACAGAGAAGAAATAAAATCAAGGCCCGCATCCGCGGCAAGATTTCGGGCACAGCCGCCCGTCCGCGCATGACCGTTTTCCGTTCTAACAAGGCTATCTATGTCCAGCTGATCGACGACCTCGCAGGCAACACGCTTGTTGCAGCCTCATCGAAAGGTCTGGAGGGTGGCACCAAGAGCGAAATCGCAGCCAAGGTAGGCGCTGCCATAGCCCAGAAGGCTCTCGCCGCCGGCATCAATGAAGTAGTTTTCGACCGTAACGGCTATCTGTTCCACGGTCGTGTCAAATCACTTGCTGACGCAGCCCGCGAAGGCGGTCTTAAATTCTGACAATCATGGCCAAGAGAAATAATAAAGTTAAGTCGACCAACGACATCGAGCTCAAGGACCGCCTTGTAGCCATCAACCGTGTGACGAAGGTCACCAAGGGTGGCCGCACGTTCACTTTCGCTGCCATTGTAGTGGTAGGAAACGAGGACGGCATCGTAGGCTGGGGTCTTGGCAAAGCCAACGAGGTTACCGCCGCTATCGCCAAGGGCGTTGAGGCTGCGAAGAAGAATCTCATCAGCGTGCCTGTTCACAAGGGCACAATCCCTCACGAGCAGGAAGCCAAGTTCGGCGGTTCGCGCGTCATCCTGAAGCCCGCATCACACGGTACTGGTGTAAAGGCAGGCGGTGCTATGCGTGCCGTTCTTGAGAGCGTGGGCATCACCGACGTGCTTGCCAAGTCGAAAGGTTCGTCGAACCCCCACAACCTTGTGAAAGCCACCATCGCCGCTCTCGACGAGATGCGTTCGCCCGCAATCGTGGCGCAGAACCGCGGCATCAGCGTGAGCCAGGTGTTCAACGGCTAATCCTCACTCTTATAAGCTTACACACAATGGCAAAGATAAAAATCACCCAGATCAAGAGCCGCATCAACTGTCCGGCTGTGCAGAAGCGCACCCTGGACGCTCTCGGCTTGAAGAAAATGAATCACACCGTAGTCCTCGAGGACACCCCGAGTGTGATGGGAATGGTCAATAAAGTACGTCACCTGGTCAGCGTGACCAACGCATAAAGAACAAGCATTATGGAATTAAACAATCTCCGTCCCGCCGTTGGTTCTGTGACCCGCAAAACCCGTATCGGCCGTGGTCCCGGCTCCGGCAAGGGTGGGACATCAACCCGTGGTCACAAGGGCGCAAAATCGCGTTCGGGCTATAGCCGCAAGATCGGTTTCGAAGGTGGTCAGATGCCTCTCCAGCGCCGTCTGCCCAAGTTCGGTTTCAAGAATATCAACCGTGTAGAGTACAAGGCTGTCAATGTAGGCGACCTCGAGACTCTCGCAGCCGCAAAGAACCTTGAGAAGATCGGTATCGAGGAACTCCGCGCAGCCGGCGTGATCAACCGCCGCCAGCTCGTCAAGATCCTTGCCGACGGCGCTCTTACCCGCGCTATCACGGTCGAGGCGAATGCTTTCTCAAAAGCCGCCGAAGAGGCTATCACCAAAGCCGGCGGTACCATCGTTAAAATCTGAACGGAATGAGATTTGTCGAAACCCTGAAAAATATCTGGACTATCGACGAATTGCGCAAACGCATCCTCGTCACACTCCTTCTGGTACTTGTGTACCGGTTGGGGTGTTACGTGGTGCTTCCCGGAATCAGCCCTGCTGATCTTGACGCCCTCTCTAAGTTTACGAACAAGAGCGGACTGATGCAGCTTCTGGATATGTTCTCGGGCGGTGCGTTCTCGCAGGCTTCGATTTTCGCTCTCGGTATCATGCCCTACATCACAGCGTCGATCGTGATCCAGCTTCTGGGCATGGTGCTTCCTTCTTTCCAGAAAATGCAGAGAGAGGGTGAGAGCGGCCGCCAGAAACTCAACCAATACACGCGTTATCTGACAGTGCTGATTCTGCTTCTGCAGGGTCCGGCATATCTGGTGAACCTTCAGATGCAGGTTGCAGCCGCCGGCTCCAGCGCCCACATGGGTTTCTGGACTGTGGCTTACCTGACGCTGATCCTTGCTGCCGGCTCCATGTTCATCATGTGGCTCGGCGAGCGCATCACCGACCGCGGTATCGGCAATGGAATCTCGTTCATCATCCTTGTAGGTATCATCGCACGTCTCCCGGGAGCTCTCAAATTTGAGTTTGTGAGCCGTCTGCCGGGAAGCACCGGCTCACAGGGCGGACTGATCATGTTCGTCGTGGAGATCCTGCTTCTCTTCGCGGTGACCGTAGGAGCTGTCCTGCTGGTGCAGGGCACACGCAAGGTGCCTGTGCAGTATGCCAAGCGCATGGTTGGCAACCGTCAGTATGGCGGCGCACGCCAGTACATCCCCCTGAAGGTTAACGCCGCAGGTGTGATGCCTATCATTTTCGCACAGGCTATAATGTTCATCCCCATCACTCTCGCAGGCTTCGGCTCGCAGGAGGGTACAAGCGGATTCTTCGCAGCTTTCTCGGACATCAACGGTTTCTGGTATAACCTCGTGTACTTCCTCATGATTGTGGCGTTCACGTATTTCTATACCGCAATCACCGTGCGTCCGACCATGATGGCTGAGGATCTCAAGCGCAACAACGGTTTTATCCCCGGTGTGAAGCCCGGCAAGAAGACAGCCGAGTATCTCGACTCGATCATGTCGCGCATCACTCTTCCCGGTTCGATATTCCTCGGCATTGTGGCAATTCTTCCGGCTTTCGCACGTTTCTTCGGCATCAGCCAGAACTTCGCCCAGTTCTTCGGCGGCACTTCGCTGCTGATCCTCGTGGGTGTTGTTCTCGACACTCTGATGCAGATCGAGAGCCATCTGAAGATGCACCACTATGACGGTCTGATGCGTGATGGCAAGATCAAGGGTCGCACCACAGGCGGCGCCTATTGATGGGATCATGCAGCGCGAACGCAAAGTGTCCAACAACCGTAGAGACTGACTGCAATGGTTTATCTCAAGACACCTGAAGAGATCGAGAAGATGGAGCGTGCGTCGACGCTCGCGAGCCG
>OFFE01001069.1_pt1 | contig 21087 bp, 10 predicted proteins | sample 1521371 | NCBI WGS metagenome assembly OFFE01 (sample SAMEA3504131, study PRJEB24116) | mouse gut metagenome | biome: mouse gut; feature: mouse-associated habitat; material: faeces | place: Denmark | collected 2011 | reverse complement strand
ACCTTCCCCTGATGACAGAGACCGGTACTTTCGTGATCAATGGAGCAGAGCGTGTCATCGTAAGCCAGCTGGTACGTTCCCCGGGCATCTATTACGCCATAGGGCATGACAAGCTGGGAAAGAAGCTGTATTCCTGTACGGTGATTCCCAACAGGGGTGCGTGGCTGGAGTATGAGACGGATTCCAACGATGTCTTTTATGTGCGTGTGGACAGAACCCGTAAGGTTCCTGTGACCGTGCTGATTCGTGCGCTGGGGATTGGGACCAACGATGAAATCCGTGAGGTATTCGGGGACGAGCCGAAGATTGAGGCCAGCTTTGCAAAGGATACCGCCGAGAACTATCAGGAAGGCCTGCTGGAGCTGTATAAGAAAATACGTCCCGGGGAGCCTTTGAGCGTGGAGAGCGCGGAGAGCCTGATTAACGCCATGTTTTTTGACCCCCGCAGATATGATCTTGCAAAGGTGGGCAGATATAAGTTTAACAAGAAACTGGCGCTCAGGAACAGGATTCGAGGCCATATTCTGGCAGCGGACGTAGTGGATCCTTCCACCGGCGAGGTGTTGGCGGAAGAGGGTACAAAGATAGACATGGCGCTGGCGGATGCCATTCAGAATGCGGCGGTTCCCTTTGTATATATTCAGACAGAGGAGAAGAATGTGAAGGTTCTCTCCAATATGATGGTTGACCTTACCAGCTTTGTAGACTGTGATCCCCATGATTTCGGCATTAAGGAGAAGGTTTATTACCCGGTCCTGGCTCAGATCCTGGAGGAGTTTTCCGATGACCCCGGGAAGCTGGCGGAAGCGATCAAGAAGAATGTGCATGAACTTGTGCCAAAACATGTGACCAAGGAAGATATTATTGCTTCCATTAACTATAATATGCATCTGGAGTATGGGCTTGGAAACGATGACGACATCGACCATCTGGGCAATCGGCGTATCCGTTCCGTGGGCGAGCTGCTCCAGAACCAGTACCGCATCGGCTTATCCAGAATGGAGAGGGTGGTGCGTGAGCGTATGACCACCCATGACGCGGACGAGACTTCGCCTCAGGCTCTGATCAACATTAAGCCCGTGACGGCGGCCGTAAAGGAATTCTTCGGTTCCTCACAGCTGTCCCAGTTTATGGACCAGAACAACCCGCTGGCAGAGCTGACCAACAAGCGCCGTCTGTCCGCACTGGGACCCGGAGGCCTGTCCAGAGACCGTGCCGGATTTGAGGTTCGTGACGTACACTATTCTCATTACGGCAGAATGTGTCCTATCGAGACACCTGAAGGACCCAATATTGGACTGATCAACTACCTTGCCAGTTATGCCAGAATCAATGAATACGGTTTCATTGAGGCTCCCTACAGAAAGATAGACAAGACGGATCCGAGGAATCCCATTGTCACCAATGACGTAGTCTATATGACGGCGGACGAAGAGGATAATTACCATGTGGCGCAGGCCAGTGAGGCGCTGGATGCGGAAGGGCATTTCGTGAGAAATACGGTTTCCGGACGTTTCCGGGACGAGACTTCCGAGTATCCCCGCTCCATGTTTGACTACATGGACGTTTCGCCCAGGATGGTATTCTCCGTTGCCACGGCCCTGATTCCGTTCCTGCAGAACGATGACGCGAACCGTGCCCTGATGGGATCCAACATGCAGCGCCAGGCGGTGCCGCTTCTGACCACGGAAGCGCCTGTGGTGGGTACCGGCATGGAACCCAAGGTGGCTGTAGACTCCGGCGTGTGCGTGGTTGCGAAGAAGCCCGGAACCATAGATTATGTGTCGTCGGCTCTGATTCGTATGACCTATGACGACGGAGAGAAGGCGGAGTTCCATCTGACCAAGTTTGCGCGCAGCAACCAGTCCAACTGCTACAATCAGAAACCCATTGTGTTCAAGGGAGACCATGTGGCGGCGGGACAGGTGATTGCGGACGGCCCTTCCACTGCCATGGGCGAGCTGGCCCTGGGTAAGAATCCGCTGATTGGATTTATGACCTGGGAGGGATACAACTACGAGGACGCCGTTCTCATGAGCGAGCGCTTGGTTCAGGATGATGTGTATACGTCTGTCCATATTGAGGAGTATGAGGCGGAAGCCCGTGACACCAAGCTGGGACCCGAGGAAATTACCCGTGACGTTCCCGGCGTGGGCGACGATGCGCTGAAGGATCTGGATGACAGGGGTATCATTCGAATCGGTGCGGAGGTGCGCGCCGGAGATATCCTGGTCGGCAAGGTTACGCCGAAGGGGGAGACGGAGCTGACTGCCGAAGAGCGGCTGCTGAGAGCCATTTTCGGAGAGAAGGCAAGAGAAGTGCGTGATACTTCCCTGAAGGTTCCTCATGGAGAATATGGTATTGTAGTGGACGCAAAAGTGTTTACAAGGGAGAACAGCGATGAACTTTCTCCCGGTGTGAACCAGGCGGTCCGCATCTATATAGCACAGAAGAGAAAGCTTTCCGTAGGCGACAAGATGGCAGGACGTCACGGCAACAAGGGTGTGGTTTCCAGGGTGCTGCCGGTGGAGGATATGCCATACCTGCCCAACGGGCGTCCGCTGGACATCGTGCTGAATCCTCTGGGCGTGCCTTCCCGTATGAATATCGGGCAGGTGCTGGAGATCCATCTGTCCCTGGCGGCCAGGGCACTGGGCTTTAATGTGGCCACGCCTATTTTTGACGGCGCTAACGAGAAGGATATTACGGACACACTGAATCTGGCAAACGATTATGTCAATTTGGAGTGGGAAGAATTTGAAGAGAAGCATAAGGATGTGCTTCGCCCTGAAGTACTGCAGTATCTGTCCGACAACCGTGAACACAGGGAGCTGTGGAAGGGCGTGAAAATATCCGGCGACGGCAAAGTACGCCTGAGAGACGGCCGGACGGGAGAGTATTTTGACAGCCCCGTTACCATCGGGCACATGCATTATCTGAAGCTGCACCATCTGGTGGACGACAAGATTCACGCCCGTTCCACCGGCCCGTACTCCCTGGTGACCCAGCAGCCGCTGGGCGGTAAGGCGCAGTTCGGCGGACAGCGTTTCGGAGAGATGGAAGTCTGGGCCCTGGAGGCTTACGGCGCATCCTATACGCTGCAGGAGATCCTGACAGTGAAATCCGACGATGTCGTGGGACGTGTGAAGACGTATGAAGCGATTATCAAGGGCGACAATATTCCGGAACCCGGTATTCCGGAATCCTTCAAGGTGTTGCTGAAGGAGCTGCAGGCGCTTGGATTGGACGTGCGTGTTCTCCGCGAAGATCAGACGGAAGTCGAGATCATGGAAACCATCGATTACGGCGATACGGATTATCGCTACGAAATGGGCGATGACCGTAAGTACGATGACTATGATAACGGTTCTCTGGGAGAGATGGGGTATCAGGCCCAGGAGTATGATGATGAGAGCGGTGAATTCATCGATTCGGAGGATGAGGATGACGACGACGATGATTTCAGTGACGTGGGATTTGGGTCGGAAACCGATGAATTCGACAATGCCGATGAATTCTGACAGTGACGGCGGCTGCAGGCTGAGACGAAACGGAGCAGCCTGCAGAAGCGCGCTGCTTTAGCACGATGCATAAATGAGTAAAGATATAGAAGGGAGTGCCAATCATGTCAGAAACCAAAAATGAAGCGGCTGCATATCAGCCCATGACATTTGACGCCATTAAAATTGGTCTGGCTTCACCGGAGAAGATCCGGGAATGGTCACACGGCGAGGTAATGAAGCCGGAAACCATTAACTACAGAACACTGAAGCCCGAGAGGGACGGCCTGTTCTGTGAGAAGATATTCGGACCCAATAAGGACTGGGAGTGTCATTGCGGTAAATATAAGAAGATCAGGTACAAGGGCGTTGTTTGTGACAGATGCGGTGTGGAAGTTACCAAGGCCAGTGTGCGCAGAGAGCGCATGGGGCATATTGAACTTGCGGCTCCGGTATCTCATATCTGGTATTTCAAGGGCATCCCCAGCCGTATGGGACTGATTCTGGATTTGTCACCCAGGGTACTGGAAAAGGTACTCTATTTTGCGTCTTATATTGTACTGGATCCCGGTGAGTCGGGATTGGATTACAAGCAGATTTTGTCCGAAAAGGAATATCAGGATGCCAGGGAGATGTACGGGAATAAATTCCGTGTGGGCATGGGAGCGGAGGCTGTCAAGGAATTGCTGCAGGCAATTAACCTGGATGAGGAGGCCGACGAGCTTCGCACAGGGTTAAAGGATTCTTCAGGACAGAAGCGTGCCCGTATTATCAAGCGCCTGGAGGTGATAGAGGCTTTCCGCGAATCGGGGAATATGCCTGACTGGATGATTATGGACGTAATACCGGTAATCCCTCCCGATATCCGCCCAATGGTTCAGCTGGACGGCGGACGTTTTGCCACATCTGACTTAAATGATCTGTACAGAAGGATCATTAACAGGAATAACCGCCTGAAGAGGTTGCTGGAGTTGGGCGCACCGGATATCATTGTACGCAACGAGAAGCGCATGCTCCAGGAGGCAGTGGATGCCCTGATTGACAACGGCAGGAGAGGCCGTCCTGTCACGGGTCCCGGAAACCGGGCGCTGAAATCCCTGTCCGATATGCTGAAGGGTAAGACGGGGCGTTTCCGCCAGAACCTGCTGGGCAAGCGTGTGGACTATTCCGGCCGTTCCGTTATCGTGGTGGGACCGGAGCTGAAGATTTATCAGTGCGGCCTGCCTAAGGAGATGGCGATTGAATTGTTTAAGCCCTTTGTAATGAGGGAGCTTGTGGCAAAGGGAATCAGCCAGAATATCAAGAATGCCAAGAAACTGGTAGACAAAATGGACACCCAGGTGTGGGATGTGCTGGAGGAGGTTATCAAGGAGCATCCCGTGATGCTGAACCGCGCCCCTACTCTGCACAGGATGGGAATCCAGGCATTTGAACCCATTCTGGTAGAAGGTAAGGCGATTAAGCTGCATCCCCTTGTGTGTACGGCATTTAACGCGGATTTTGACGGCGACCAGATGGCTGTCCACCTTCCGCTTTCCGTGGAGGCCCAGGCCGAATGCCGGTTCCTGCTGCTGTCGCCCAACAACCTGCTGAAGCCTTCCGACGGCGGTCCCGTGGCAGTGCCTTCCCAGGATATGGTATTGGGCATTTATTATCTGACCCAGGAGAGGCCCGGTGCCCTGGGTGAAGGGAAGTTCTTCAAGAGCGTGAACGAAGCCATTCTGGCTTATGAGAATAAATACTGTACTCTGCATTCCAGGATTAACGTACGTGTGTCCAGGAAGAACGCAGACGGCGAAGTGGTTACCGGAAATGTAGAATCCACGTTGGGCCGTTTTATTTTTAACGAGATATTGCCGCAGGACCTGGGGTTTGTGGACAGGACCGTGCCTGAGAATTTTCTTAAGCTGGAAGTGGATTTCCATGTGGACAAGAAGGGCCTGAAGCAGATCCTGGAGAAGGTTATCAATACCCACGGGGCTTCCAGGACAGCGGAGGTGCTGGACGACGTGAAGTCCATCGGCTATAAATATTCTACCCGTGCTGCCATGACCGTGTCCATTTCCGACATGACCGTGCCTGCCAGGAAGCAGGAGATGCTGGAGGAAGCCCAGGCTACCGTCGACCAGATTTCCACCAATTTCCGGAGAGGCCTGAGTACCGAGGAGGAGAGATACCGGGCGGTGGTTGAGACCTGGAATGAGACGGACAAGAAGCTGACAGAGGTGCTGCTGGCAGGCCTGGATAAGTATAATAACATTTTCATGATGGCTGACTCCGGCGCCCGTGGTTCCAACCAGCAGATTAAACAGCTGGCGGGTATGCGCGGCCTGATGGCCGACACGACGGGACGTACCATCGAACTGCCGATTAAGTCGAATTTCCGTGAAGGATTGGACGTTTTGGAGTATTTCATGTCCGCCCACGGCGCCCGGAAGGGATTGTCCGATACGGCGCTGCGTACGGCCGACTCCGGTTACCTGACAAGGCGAATGGTGGATGTGTCCCAGGAGCTGAGCATCAGGGAGATTGACTGCAGTGAAGGCAGGACTGAGATTCCGGGTATGACGGTGAAGGCTTTCGTGGACGGTAAGGAGACCATCGAGGGACTGAAAGACAGAATCATGGGAAGATATTCCTGTGAAGACATTTATGATAAGGACGGGGAACTGATTGTAAAGCACAATCATATGATTACGCCCGGCCGTGCCGCCAGGATTCTGAGCGAGGGTGTGAACGAAAAGGGTGAGCCTGTGGATGCCGTGAAAATCCGCACAATCCTGACCTGCCGTTCCCATGTGGGAATCTGTGCAAAGTGCTACGGTGCGAATATGGCTACCGGCGAGGCCGTCCAGGTGGGTGAGGCGGTAGGTATCATTGCCGCACAGTCTATCGGTGAACCCGGTACCCAGCTGACTATGAGAACTTTCCATACCGGCGGTGTGGCAGGTGATGATATCACACAGGGTCTTCCCCGTGTAGAGGAGCTTTTTGAGGCCAGAAAGCCCAAGGGACTTGCCATCATTGCCGAGTTCGGCGGCAGGGCGGAGCTGCGCGATACCAAGAAAAAGCGCGAAGTGCTGATAACCAACGAGGAAACAGGAGAGAATAAGGCTTACCTGATCCCTTACGGTTCCCGTATCAAGGTGCTGGACGGGCAGATGCTGGAAGCCGGCGATGAACTGACAGAGGGTAGTGTCAATCCGCACGACCTGCTGAAGATCAAGGGAATCCGCGCCGTACAGGATTACATGCTCCGTGAGGTGCAGCGCGTGTACCGACTTCAGGGCGTGGACATTGCGGATAAGCATATCGAAGTGATCGTGCGCCAGATGCTGAAAAAGGTGCGTATTGAAAACAGCGGTGATACCGAGTTCCTGCCCGGAACGCTGGTGGATGTGCTGGAATATGAGGACATGAACGAGGCTCTCTTTGCGGAGGGCAAGGAGCTGGCCGAAGGGAAGCAGGTACTGCTGGGCATTACCAAGGCTGCTCTTGCTACCAATTCATTCCTGTCCGCGGCATCCTTCCAGGAGACTACCAAGGTACTGACGGAGGCGGCTATCAAGGGTAAGGTGGATAACCTTATCGGCCTGAAAGAGAATGTTATCATCGGTAAGCTGATACCTGTAGGTACCGGTATGAAGAGATACCGCAGCATTCGGCTGAATACGGATGAAAACGAGAAGGTTCGGGCGGCAGAAAACGATGAATCGGAAGCAGCTTCCGTTGAACAGGGGGCAGATATCCGGGAGTCAGAAGAAATCGGCGGCGCCAATGACGGGGATGTATATGATGAATCCCGGGAGCCGGAAGAAGGTATGAGCGACAGCCCGGAGGATGACGGGGAAGGCGTAAGCGGCAGCCCGGAGGATGACGGGGAAGGCATAAGCGTCAACCCGGAGGATGCGGAAGACGATGCGTCGGAAACAGAGGAATCGGAGAATCCGGACGAACTGGCGTTGGTCGGAACCAGGGAGTAAGCCTGAGAGACAGCGAGATCCGAAAAGGCTTCGCCCGTTTTGCAGGACCGATAGAAGGAAGCGGCACAGGGCCGGAAAGACATGTCGGTTGTCATGCACGGAAGACGGGACAGAAAACGGCAAATGAATATGCTCAATGTATAAATGAAAAGCAGGAGGGTGTGGTTAATTTAACGGCACCCTTTTGCTTTAAGCAACTTAAGGCTTATCACACAGCACTGCCATGAATAAACCGTGTAGTACAGGGGGCAGGTGAAGGGGCAGGCTTGTGCCCATTGATGATAGGGCTGTGTGGGAGTTTTTGACAAAGCAGTTCCGGAGCGGGAAGCCGCCGGGATAAGGAAGTCCTGATATAAGAAAAGCGGAGGCAGAATATGAAGATTTTGGTGACAGGCGTAAAGGGACAGTTGGGACATGATGTGGTAAACGAGCTGACGAAGCGCGATATCGAGGCAGTGGGGGTGGATATTGAGGAGATGGATATCACGGATCCCGTTAGTGTGGACAGGGTCATCAAGGAGACGGCTCCGGATGCCGTGATTCACTGTGCGGCATATACGGCAGTGGACGCCGCGGAGGAGAATGAGGAGCTTTGCCGGAAGGTCAACGCGGATGGGCCGCAGAATATTGCAAATGTATGTAAGGAACTGGACATCAAAATGATACAGATCAGCACGGACTATGTGTTCGGCGGGGAAGGTACCCACTTCTGGAAGCCGGAGGATGCATGCGAACCCCAGAGCGTATATGGGAGGACAAAATACCAGGGGGAACTTGCGGTAAGAAATACGCTGGAGAAATATTTTATCGTCCGCATTGCCTGGGTATTCGGCATTAACGGCAAAAATTTTGTGAAAACCATGCTGAATCTGGCGAAAACCCATGATACCATACGGGTTGTTAACGACCAGTTTGGTTCGCCTACCTACACCTATGATCTGGCCAGACTGCTGGCGGACATGGTGGTTACGGACAAATACGGTGTCTATCACGCCACCAATGAGGGAATCTGCTCCTGGTATGAATTTGCCTGCGCTATCTTTCAGGAGGCAGGGATCAGCGTGAATGTGGTTCCCGTGACGACCGCGGAATACGCCGCAAAGGCAAAGCGCCCGGCCAATAGCCGTATGGACAATAATAAGCTGACGGAGAACGGCTTCGAGAAGCTTCCGGCATGGCAGGATGCGCTGGCGAGATATGTGGCGCTGCTGACGGAGAATTGACGCAAGGTTTTTGAAATCTTGTATGGGGAAGACTGGCTGTGCAAGATTTGCCGGGAGGAGAACGATATGCTGCTGAAAACAGCAATCTGCGAGGACAATCCGACACAGGCGAAGAATATGAGGCGCCTGCTTTCCCTGTGGAGCAGGGAACGGGGGCAGGCGGCAGTGATACAGGACTATGACAGCTGCGAAGCTTTTCTGTGGGACTGGAACCAGAAGATGGATTTTGACCTGCTATTGCTGGACATCGACCTGGGCGGGGAAATCAACGGGATGGAACTGGCCAGGCGAATCAGGGAGAAAGATGACGAAGTTGTAATCATATTTGTAACGGGCCTGCCGGAGTATATGAGCCAGGGATATGACGTGAGAGCATGCCATTTTCTGGTGAAGCCTGTAGAGGAGGGGAAGCTGCTGACTGTACTGGACAGGGCGCTGAAGGAGCTTGCAAAGAGGGAGGAGTATCTGCTTCTGGAGGAGGGAGCGGAAGCCTGGAAGATTCCTGTCAGCCGTATTCTGTACGTGGAAGCTTTTTCCCATACCGCCGCGCTGTATCTGGTGCCTGAAAGCGGAGAGAAAGCCGTGTGCAGGGAAGTGAAAATGTGCCTGGGCGATCTGGCGGAACGTCTGCCGCAGGCAGGCTTTATCCGCTGCCACCGCTCCTATCTGGTATATTTACCCTATATCCGCAGGATTGGCAGGGTACAGGCCTTTTTGGATTACGGAGCCGAGGTCCCTGTCAGCAGAGGAAAACGGGAGGAAGTGTATCGGGCATTTATGGAGTATCATAAGGGAAAGCTGGAGGACGACAGCCTGCCGGGCATTTGACAGTACGCCTCTATATCCGTCAGACCGCCTTCCCGTGGAAGCCCGGGACGAATACGTGCAGCGACTCCGGCGGTAAAGAGTTCCCGGACGGCGGTTTTGGCTTGGTCGGGGCAGCGCCTGACAGCGGAATACTGTGCGGAACAGCAGAATTTTGGGAACAGTTCAGACAGGGCGCAATTTTGACTTCGAGAGAGAGGCTGTCTGAACCGTTACGAATTTTGGCACGGCTTCCGGAGCGCAGCGGTGAATATGGGGATATGAGGAAGCGGCGATTACCAGGGAAGAGGGATAAAGGATTAAGGGAAGTTATGGTTAGGCGTATAGGCAGGTATTTTGCGGAACGGAAGCTGGGTTCCCAACGTGCCCTGACAGAAAAATATTACGGGGAAGTTCAGGCGATGTACCGGCAGATGCGGACCTGGCGGCATGATTACAAGAATCATCTCCAGGTGATGAAAGCCCATCTGGACATGGGAGAGTACCGTGAATTATCCGATTATATCAGGCGCCTGGATGAGGAATTGACAAGCATAGGCAAGTTTATAGAGACCGGGAACCTGGCGCTGGATGCCATCCTGAACGGCAAGATTGCCATGGCGCGGGAGAAGAAAATCGAGGTAAATGTGAAGGTGGTGCTGCCTCCAAAGCTGCCGGTGGCGGATTATGAGCTGTGTGTCCTGCTGGGGAACCTGTTGGACAATGCCATAGAGGGCTGCGAGAGCCAGCAGGAGGGTGAGAAGCGCTTCCTGCGCATCTATGTGGGATTATTTCGGGAGCAGCTCTATGTGTCCGTAAGCAATTCTCATGACACCCGCATGAAAAAAGAAGGCGGCCGCTACCGCTCCACCAAGTCGGAGAGCCGGGGATTTGGGATTTTGAGCATCGACAGCATTGTATATAGATGCCATGGATATGTGAATCGAAAGAGCGATGAGAGCATATTTGTCACGGAGGTGATGCTGCCGTTTTAGCAGGGAAAGGATTTGAATGCCCTTGTCCAGGGGAAACATGACAGGCGTTGAACGATCAGGCGCCGATATAAAGAGGAGCAGGCTGAAGGGATGGCCTGCTCCTGCGCTGTCTGGAAGCCGTTTGCGGGTTTCCGGCGGTTCCTGTTTTACATACGCCCGGAACTGCGGCTGACTGACAGCAGCTTCTGGCGCATTTCGTCTTCGATGCGCACCAACTCCTGCTCGGCGCTTTTTCTCTTGGCGCGTCCGTCCTCCTGAATCTTCATGACCTCGTCCAGGGTGCTGATGAGGGTCTTGTTGGTGGCGGTGAGGGTCTCAATGTCCACGATTCCCCGCTGGCTCTCCCTGGCGGTTTCGATTGTGGCAACCTTCAGCGTCTCGGCGTTCTTCTTCAGCAGCGCATTGGTCATATCCGTCACTTCCTTCTGCGCCCTTGCGGCTTCGGAGGAATGGTTCAGGCCTATGGCAATGACCATCTGGCTCTTCCACAGGGGGATGGTATTGACCAAAGTGGACTGGATTTTCTCGGACATGGCGGTATCATTGCTCTGAATCAGCCGGATTTGGGGAGCCATTTGCATGGAAATGGTCCTGGTAAGCTCCAGGTCATAAATCTTCTTTTCAAAACGTTCGCACATAGACGCATAATCGTTTGCAGCCTGGGTATCTTCAGGCAGTCCGGTCTGTTCGGCTTTGGCAAGGAGCTTGGGAAGTTCTATCGTCCTGGCCTGTTCCAGCTTCTGTTTGCCGGCCAGGATATACATGGATAATTCCTTGAAATAATTCAGGTTCAGCTCATACATCTTATCCAGCATGGCGGCGTCCTTGAGCAGGGTAATCTGATGCTCCTCCATCACCTTGCAGATGCGGTTGATATTGCCTTCCGCCTTGTCATATTTGATTTTCAGGTTATCTAGTTTATTGGTACTCTTTTTGAAGAAACCCAGGATGCCTTTCTCTTCTTCCTCGTTGTCGAATTCCTTCAGCTCCGCTACCACGCCTGCCAGCATCTGGCCGATTTCTCCCATGTCCTTGGTGCGGACGTTGTTCAGGGCATTTTCGGAAAAGTCGGCTATTTTCTTCTGGCTGCCTGCGCCGTACTGCAGAACCAGCTGGGTATTGGTGATGTCGATCTGAGAGGCAAAATCATTTACCATTTTCTGCTCCTCAGGCGTCAGCACAACCTCGGGAGCCGCAGGGGCTTCCTCCTGTACGGCGGGCGCCTCCGGCTGGGGCTGGGCTCCGAAGGGCTCAAAAGTCAGGGACGGGGCTTCCTTTAACATTGCATCCAAATCATTGCTCATTTTATCATTCCTCCATCTGTCTTTATATACACACGAATATCCGGCTGCAGCTATCCATACCGCATTGCGGAAATGTCAGGCTGCGTTTACGGACGTCCGTCAAAGCCCGCAAAATCCATTTCCCTGGTCAGGCCTTCCTTTGCCAGCATGGTTTTCAGGACCTGGGCGTCGGTGGTTACGTCAAATACAGTATCCTGGAACAGGCTGTTCAGCAGTTCACGAAATGCCTGATTAATCGTGTCCAGGGTGTTCTCGATTTCCGCTTTGGCTTTTATGATGTCAGGGCCGGGGGAACTGACTTTGTCGAAGCGTTCATAGGATTCCACCAGCTTTAAGGTGGTGGGAAGGTAGTAACTCATCAGCTTGTGCATGCGGTCGGTCTGCTCCGGATGCTGCCGTACACTTTCAAAGATGTCTTTCAGCAGGTTTTCCAGGCAGAAGAGCTTGGCGGAGATGACTTCTCCCGGAATCCTGTCGTTCAAGTCACGCAACTTGCGGATGTATTCCATGCCTTCGTCCGCCATGGTGTGAATTTCCGATTCCTGCGCACGGGAAACCTTCGGCGCGGGCTGCTGTTCCGGTTCGGAAGGCTTTTTGTCCTCCAGAGCCTTTCTGGATTCCACTTCCCGGAGACGGCGGTTATTTTCCGCTTCCAGATACTGTCTGTAAACCACGTCATTGAGCATGAAGCAGGTCTTCTGCTCGTCCAGATGCCCTTCGGGAAAGATGCCCAGGTCAAGCATTTTCTGGAGATCACGCGTCACAAAATTTTTGCTTTTTCCCGTGCCTCTTGCCAGATTCTCAATCTGCCCGTATACTCTGTAGTCACAGAGCTGCAGATAACGCTCCGCACGTTTTAAACGTTTCTTCTGTCCGATGCCCAAGCGAACCATGCTGTAGAAACCGAAGAGGAAAAGCAGATTTGCGATCCAGCCGCCCAGTGTGGTTTCGCCGACCATGAGGGCAAGGAAACGGATTAAGGTCACTATACCGGTGATGCCCAGGCCGATTCCTCCGAATACCTGGTAGAGGACATTGGACACATTGCCTACTTTCCGTATTCTGATGGAAGGGAGGTTTTTGCGCCGGGCCTGTTCCTGCTGCCTTTGCTGAAGAGCCTGCCATTCCTGCTGTTTTTTCCGTTCGCGTTCCTGGGCCCGCTGCTGCCATACCGGCATGTTTGCCTGGGAATCCTGAGGGTGACGGCCGTATGTATGACCGGATTGCCCGTCGGCATCATCCGGACGGTTCTGCGTATTTCCGTTATTGATAAAAGATACATGCTTTCCGACTTCGCCCATGGCATCCGCTACGGTCTGGGATACCAGGTCATTGAGATTCTTAAAGTCCCCGCTCTGCAGAGCCTCTGCCAGGGCACTTTTCATCTGCTCCCCGGTAGCGCTCCAATTACGATTGTTGCTCATTTTATTCAACCTCTTTCAGCTGTCAGCCTGGTCTTGGTATGGGTTACAGGAACCGCTTCAAAGGGCCTGTAACCTAAGGTCTGTTACAGGAACCGCTTCGAAGGGCCTGTAACCTAAGGTCTGTTACAGGAACCGCTTCGCGAACCCTGTAACCTAAAATATATTATGGCACATCCGGTAGAGTTGCGCAACTGTTTCTTCGAATCTAAAGAGAAAATTCAGAAAGTGGATATTTCATAAACATAGACGGCGTAGTAGCTGTCATCTGTCTCAAAGGGCGTCTCGTTTAACAGTGTAAGGCCCTGTTCTTCCGCGTTTACAATATAAGCGGCAGAGAGAATGTATCTTCCGCCCATGTCGTAGAGCGCCTTTGCGTTGAGCCTGTAGTCCTGGAAGTAGAATTGGTGCTTTTCAATGGTATAATATCCCGGACATTCCGAGCTGAAGAGGTAGCATCTGTTCCCCCATCCGTCGTAATACTGCCGCAGGTATTCGCTTTTCTCCAGTTCGGGTGAAATGACCCGGCGGAACTGTCTTTTATAGTCAAGGGAGTAGTTGTTGGAATATCCGTCCAGGCAGTAGAAGCCGTGGTACAGCGCGGCGGCAGGGTCGATGCCCAGGCTGGCTACCCGGTATTCATCGAGGCTTTTTCCGGTATGGGAGTCCAGAAAGCCCTTCACCTGTTCCATGACGCCGACAGCGTAGTAATCCCTGTAGCTGAGCATTGCGTAATCCGGATGGATCAGCTTTTGCAGATTCATTTTAAACTCGCCGGAGTACAGGCAGAAGAGGGCTGTGGCGCCGAAAGCCGCTGTGGCCGGAAGCAGGCAGAACGCGTATTGCAGGCGATTCCGGCAGAGGGCGTGAAGGACGGACAGCCCGCAGGCCGCCGCCAGATACCACAGGCAGGGAGAGCAGCCGGTCCAGCTGAAAGGCGCCCAGGAAAGACAGGCGGGAGCGCAGGCTTATACCTGGGGCGGAACTCCAGAGGGCAGACAGGAGGGCAAAGAAAACATTCCATCCGAAACAAAAGCCAATGGTGGCCAGCAGGGACTTCATCCGCCTGTTTCGGACGGAATCCACGGCACCCTGGCCGGGATAAAACACGGAGATACAGCCTGCCGCTGCAGCGATTAACGCACACGCCAAAAGCAGGAGGTGATATCCCTCCCCATGCTGGACACCCTCCAGCAGGCCGCTTACAAGCACCTGGAAAAAGGAATGCGCTTCCAATGCATATTCCGATTTGTGGGTTGCCGGATTCTCGCCCGTGCCGAACAATTCGCTGAGAAGCAGCCGGTTTTCCGCAAGATATACGGCGAGAAGGAGAAACCAGGAGGCTGTCAGGCGCAGAAGGCTTTGCCTGCCGCCTGTGCGGCGGCGTGAAAGCAGGCTCAGGAGAATCCAGGCCAGGCCCATCCCCAGGACGCCGAAGCCCACCAGCACAAGGGAGGAACACAGGGCATAGAGGATGAGGTAACAGAAGGAGACACATAAATGCTTTCCCTTTTTGATCTGAAGGGCAGACCAGAACAGCATGGGAATGCCGAATTCCGCCAGGCCGTATACCGCCAGGAACGGGATGCAGCTGTAGAGAAAGGCTGTCAGTGCGGCAATCCATCTCTCCCCGCCGGATTCCCTGACAAGCAGATACATTCCGGCATAGCCCCACAGCTTCCCGAACATACCCATAAAAAAGAGGGCGCCGCAGTAGTTTTCCGTCAAAAACAGAACCAGGGCCAGCGGCGCGGGGACGGTCAGCGCAGTTTTGGAGGCGCCGTTCATAAATTCGGCAATGGTGCCGTCCTGAAATAAATGCCTTGCCTGCAGGATATAGGCAATCATCTCCCCGTCCAGCTGGTCCAGATAGATATAGACGGCATCTTCGCCCAGTAGGATGCAGGGCAGCAGCGTGAGCAGTACGCCCAGTAGTCCAAGCCCCGGCCAGAGCTTTCCTGTCCCGGGCAGGCGGTGTTTTACGGTCATGTCCCACACTTCCTTTCTTCAAACAGATTCTCCCTGGTTATATTGTGCAGCCATTTTCCGCTGCGGTAATGTCGGATAACCCAGGGCCATTTGACAAATTCGTCCGTACACAGCAGAAAGTAGACCCACATCACGGGAAGCTTCAGCACGAAGGCTGCCAGAAAGCCCAGCGGGACGGCATAGCACCACATATCGATGGTGTCGCAGATAAAGCCGAAGCGGCTGTCCCCGCCGGCGCGGAATACACCGGCAATCAGGGCAGTATTCACGGCGGCGCCCATGACGTAATAGGTATTGATCAGCAGCATGTACCGCAGATAATGCATGGCGGTCTCAGTGAGTTCGGCGTATCGCAGCACGAAGGGCGTGGCGGCCAGCACAACCAGCCCTCCCACGGCGCCGGCAAGGACCGTCAGCTTCATCAGTTTTCCGGCGTCTGCACGGGCATCTTCCAACCTGTTTTCTCCGATGAGGTTTCCCAGCAGGATGCCGCCGGCGCTGGCCATGCCGAAGCACAGGATGGTGCCGAAATTCCGCACCACAACCACAAAGGAATTGGCGGCCACGGCATCCGTTCCCATATGCCCCATGATCACGGAATACATGGAAAATGCCACGCTCCAGGAGATATCATTTCCCAGGGCGGGCAGCGATAATCTGACAAAATCGGAGAACAGTACTTTATTTTTCACAAATAAATACCGGAAGTCCAGCTTGATGTCTTTGCTGAGGAAAGACACCGCAAAACATGCGGCCAGCTCGATAAGCCTGGACAGGGAGGTAGCGATGGCCACACCTGTGGCTCCCAGCCTGGGGGCGCCCAGGAGGCCGAATATAAATACGGCATTTAAAATAATATTTATTGAAAAAGCGAGTATATTCATGGCTGTGCTGATCATGACCCGGCCGATGCTGCGCAGGACAGCCAGGTACACTTCCGTAATGCCCCAGCACAGATAGCTGACGCTCATCCATCGCAGATAGGACGCGCCGATGGAAATCAGTTCCGCGTCTTTGGTGAAGATGTGCATCATGCCTTCCGGAACGAGCAGCGCCAGGCCGGCGAAAGCCAGCGAGAAGCACAGGGAAAAGCGAAGCGCAATGCCCTCCACCGCCTGGATAGCCCGCATATCCCCCTTGCCGTAATACTGGGCGCAGAGCATGGTGGCGCCGGTGCCCAGCCCATAGAAGACCATAAAGAGTACATTGGCATACTGGGCCGCAAGGGATACGGCAGAGATGGAGGACTGTCCCACGTAGTTCAGCATCACCACGTCTGCGGAGCTGACCGCGGCGCTCAAAAGGTTCTGGATGACGATGGGCAGCACCAGTTTAAAGATCTGTCGGTAAAAAGGATCGTTTTTGATTCCGTAATTTTTTTCCATGGTATTCCTCCGTGGACCCGCGGCGAACCGGGGCGTAAATATGCTTTCTAAACCGTTTTATGATACCATATCCGGAGAGGAAGTGCAATCGTAACAGTTCAGACAGCCCTTCTCGCGAAGTCAAAATTGCGCCCTGTCTGAACTATTACATGCAATCGGGTTTTGGGGAGAAAACGGGCACAAAATACTTCACAACTTCCTGAAAATATGGTAACGTAATAACAGGATTTGATTTATTACACCGGAGTGTGCCTGAAAATCCGTTCCCGCCGTCTGCTGCGGTGAAGCGGGTTCCACATTTACCGGAAATGAATTTTAAACACGCGCTGGCGGTCAAAAGGAGAAAAACATGGAGTTGGAAATAAAGTCGCTTGAAGAAGATTATGTAGTCATAGGATGGCAGCCCGTGGACAATGCGGAAAGCTATCGGATTTACTGGGCGGACAGGGATACGCCCTATATGCGTTATAAGCTGATGGCGGACATCGGGGAGACGGAATATACCCTTTATAAAGCCACACATATCCCCCATTACCTGAAGGTTTGTGCAGTTGTGGATGGCTGGGAGGTCCAGGCCAGCCCCATCCTGTGCACGCCGGTGAAGAAGGTATTCCGGGAGCAGCTGGAGCGGCTTAACCGGGGCCTGGCGGCGGTTAAGGCGGCGAACGGCGTCTTCCTGAGCTGGAGGCTGTTCCGGCAGGAGGTGTCCGGCAGCAGTGCTACGGGGCTTACCGGCACGGACTTCGCGGTTTACCGAAACGGGGAGCGGATTGCGCTGGTGACGGACAGTACCAACTACCTGGACAGGGAGGGTACGCAGGCGGACCGGTATCGTGTGGTTCCGGTACGGGACGGAAGAGAAACCGCCGAGGCCGGGGCAGGCAAGGAAGGCGGTGCGGCTGCGGGGGAGAAGCCTGCGGCAACATACAGGGAAGGATGTGACGGCAGCGTAAGCGTCCGGCAGCATCCCTATTGGGACATTCCCCTGCAGAAACCGGCAGGGGGCGTCACTCCCGCGGGCGAATCCTTTGATTATCATGCCAACGATATGAGCGTAGGCGACGTGGACGGCGACGGGGAATATGAGTATATCGTCAAATGGGACCCTTCCAATTCCCATGACGTCTCCCAGAAGGGCTATACAGGGAAGTGTTATATCGATTGTTACAAGCTGGACGGGCAGCTGCTGTGGCGTCTGGACATGGGCGTCAATATCCGTGCGGGCGCCCATTATACCCAGTTCATGGTCTATGATTTCAACGGGGACGGGAAAGCGGAGATGGCGGTAAAGACGGCGCCGGGGACGAAGATGACCCGCTGGGGGGCGGACGGCCGCGTGCTGGAGGAGCGTTTTATCACCATGCCGGAGGCGGATATACGGGCAGGCGTATCCCATGAGAGCAGTTTTGTGTGTTCCGCCGACGATTACCGTGAGCATATGGCGGAGGTTTTCATGCGCTGGCAGACGCATCCGGAGGTGGTGAAGGGGCGCTGGCCCGGGACGCTGGAGGAGTGTTTCGGGATCGGGAAAAAATATCAATATCCGCTCAACCGTGAGGATGCATACGCTTTGACAGATTATTTTATCCATACCTACGCACCCTCCAGAAGCGAGAAGAACCGCCTGGAGGCATTTGAGGGATTTATCTATGAGGGACCGGAGTATCTGACCATGTTTGCGGGGGACGGCAGGGAGCTGGAGACCATTCCTTTTAAGATGGGGCGCGTGGACGACGGCCTGATGTGGGGGGATTATGCCCTGAAGCGCATCGAACCCTGCAACCGGGTGGACAGGTTCCTGTCCGGCGTGGCCTATCTGGACGGAGAGCGGCCGTATCTGATCATATGCCGGGGGTACTATACCAGGACTACAATGGTAGCCTATGATTTCTTCGAAAACAAATTCCGAGAGGCCTTTTCGGTGGACAGCGGCTTCGTGCCCATGAAGAATCCCTTCCGGGACGATGAAATCCACGACATCTGCGGGGAGGACCCGGTGTACGGCAGTCTGGCGGGACAGGGGAACCACAGCCTGGCCGCTGCGGATGTGGACGGGGACGGCTGTATGGAGATTATCTACGGTGCGGCGGTTATCGACCATGACGGCTCTCTGCTGTATTCCAGCTATGGCACCAGGCCCGACGGCGTCAGGGCGAAATTCGGCCATGGGGATGCCATGCATGTGGCAAATATCGACCCTGACCGGCCCGGACTGGAGATCTTCAACGTATTTGAGGGCGGCGCGGCCGTGCCCTACGGCTATGCGCTTCGGGATGCGGAGACCGGGGAGGTCATCTTCGGGGAGTATGCCACCGTGGACCTGGGCAGGTGTATGATCGGCAAGATTGATGCGGATACAAGGGGGCTGCAGGTGTGGGTGAACGATACTTACGACTGCAGGGGGAACAAGCTGCAGGTTCCTCTCCTGGGTACCAACCAGAGCATCCGCTGGGCGGGGGATTTGACGACGCAGATTCTGGACGGGGTGCAGTATATCGGGACTACGCAGCCGGGGGTTATCAACGACAATATCCACGGCGTCATGCTTATGCCGGAGGGCACCATGACAAACAACGGCACCAAGGGGAATCCCTGCCTGGTGGCGGATATCTTCGGGGACTTCCGGGAGGAACTGCTGCTGCGCCTGGCGGACGATTCCGCCATCCGGATTTACATGAATACGGAGATTACGGATCATAAGCTGTTCACCATGATGCATGACACCCAGTATCGCTGCGGTGTGGCGTGGCAGAACAACTGCTATAACCAGCCCTGCTATCCGAAGTTTTACTATGCCGGCGATATGGACTTCCGTGACGTGCTGCCGGAGCTGGCGCTGCAGGGCGGCGACAGACCGGAAAAGCGAAATGAGGCAGCGGCCGACACAGCAGAAAAATAAAAGCATCGGTTCGATTCGGACACGGAACGGATGTAACTGAAAGCAGGAGAAATTGATTTGTGGAATAAGATAAAATCGGCAATCGGCAGATTGCCCTATAAATATGTGATTTATCTGTGCATCTTAAGCCTGATGGGCATTATGCTGATTGCCTTTGCCGCGTATATCTATCTGGATTATCAGGAGCAGCGCCAGGAAGCGGCCGGGAGGGAAGCGGACAATTCGGTAGCGCGGATTGTGAGCCAGGTAGACGAAAGACTGGATAATTTAAAACAGTATTACATTTCTTTCGTGGATTCGGATGATTTTAAATGGGTTCTGGAAAACGAGCTGCATTACTCGGATTACAAAGAGAGCAAGGCGGCTTTGGAGATTATGGCCGGAGAAAAGATCTTTATGGATTATATTGGCAGCTATTATCTCACGAATTTCCGGACGGGATGGGTGCTGGGCAGCACGGGCATATTTCCACTCAATGAGGTGGCGAACAGCGAAGCACTCTATGAACTGGCTGACAGGAACCGGGGAGTACTGGACAAAAATTACTGGCTGTACAATGAAATGACCGAGATCGAGAGGGTGAAGAATTATGCTTATCAGGTCAGTGTCAGGAAGGACGGCATCAGCCTGGTGATGTGCTTCTCCAATCTGCTGTCGGATCCCAACGCCCTGTTTGTGGCCAATCTCAATATGAACACCTGGAAGAAGTGGATCAGCCAGATGCTGGGCAGCAGCGAGGAGCTGGTGGTGCTGGATTCCCGGGGGGAGCCGGTTTATTCCACGGACGAGCGGCTGACGGAGAGCTGCAGGGAGCTGAGGGATGGGGGAAGCCTGGCGGGAAGGAGCAGGAAAGTGAAATTAGGGGGGGTATCTGACTATATGATATCCGCCGGGCAGTCGGACGTGCTGGGATGGGAATACTACATCTGCTATGACATGAACCGGGGACAGTATGCGGGCGCGAAGCTGTCGGGGGTGATCCTGCTGTCCATCCTGATTATTGTGGCCACCTGTTTTTTCATGACTTCATATACGATCTACCGACCGGTGGGCAGGCTGGTGCAGGGGGTGTCCGAGGTAGAGCAGAAGATCGACGGAAACGAACTGCAGTTTCTGGCAAGCCGGTTCGCGGATATGAAAAATGACAGACAGGTACTGGAAGCGATGATGTACCAGCAGAAGGAGAAGCTGCTTGAGCTGTTTGAACTGCGCCTGATTCGCGGGGAGGTGCGCACCGAGGACGAGTGGAGCGAGTACTTTGAGGGGCTGCATCTGCGGCGCTGCAAATACTTTGCCTCCGCGGTGGTGGTGCTGAACCTGCGGGACGAGAGCGAGACCCAGAGCAATGTGAATGAGGATGCCATCTGCCTGAAGCTGGTGGAGGCGCTGCCTGCGGAGCTGAAAGAGATGACCTGGATGCCCATTGTATACAATGCCTGCGCCATTTTCGGGCTGTTCGGGGAGGACGACGAGGCGGTTCTGCTGGACGCCGACGGGCGCCAGTACGCCGACGAGGCCGACCGTCACCTGCTGTACGTGGCCGTCCCCCGCGCCATGCACGGGCTGACTGTTCTCTACCGCGAC
>OFFE01001063.1_pt1 | contig 21195 bp, 14 predicted proteins | sample 1521371 | NCBI WGS metagenome assembly OFFE01 (sample SAMEA3504131, study PRJEB24116) | mouse gut metagenome | biome: mouse gut; feature: mouse-associated habitat; material: faeces | place: Denmark | collected 2011 | reverse complement strand
GGTCGCCTGTGTAAGCGTGAACGGTGGTCATGATACCGCTCTGGATAGCAGCGAAGTCATTGAGAGCCTTCGCCATGGGAGCCAGGCAGTTGGTGGTGCAGGAAGCTGCGGAGATAACAGTATCCTCTGCCTTCAGGGTGTCATGGTTTACATTGTAAACGATGGTAGGAAGGTCATTTCCAGCAGGAGCGGAGATGACGACCTTGCGGGCACCAGCGGTAACATGGGCGCTGGCCTTCTCCTTGGAGGTGTAGAAGCCTGTGCACTCCAGAACCACGTCAACCTTCAGCTCGCCCCAGGGAAGGTTCTTAGCGTCCGCTTCCTTGTAGATAGTGATGGTCTTGCCGTTTACGGTGATATTGTCCTCGCCTGCCACTACGGAATCAGCATATTTGTACTTGCCCTGAGAAGAGTCATACTTCAACAGGTGAGCCAGCATCTTGGGGCTGGTCAGGTCGTTGATAGCAACTACCTCATACCCCTCAGCATCGAACATCTGCCTGAATGCCAGACGGCCAATACGGCCAAAACCATTGATTGCTACTCTTACTGCCATTTTAGTTCCCTCCTAATATTTTTATGTGTTTCGGCAACCCTTGTCCGATTTTTGCGGGACATGCCGGATTGTCAAACTTTTATCAACAAGGCTATTTTACCCAATCTTGAAGGAGAATTCAAGATGTAAATGAAAAATAATTGCCATAATTTCGGAAATTTTACAGATTGTTTAGAAATAGGATAGCCAACAGGGCAAAAGATGATATAATAATGATCATAGGGTTCACGATACGGAAATCTAAAACCGAAAGGAGAACGCCATGCCAATCATAGCAGACTGCCACTTACATTCCTCATTTTCCGGCGATTCCCACACCCCCATGGAGGAGATGGTGCTACAGGGAATCGCACAGGGCCTGGAGACCATGTGCTTCACGGAGCATCAGGATTTCGACTATCCCGACCGGGAGGGGCTGGACGGGAATATCTTCCTGCTGGACACCGACCCTTACCTCTATGACCTGGCCCGGCTGAAGGAAAAATACGCCGGGAAGATACGCCTGCTCTTCGGAGTGGAGCTGGGGCTGCAGCCTGAAGCGCTGCGTAAGAACGCCGTCTACGCCAAGTCCTATGAATTCGACTTCATCATCGGCTCCTCCCATATCTGCCACGGCAAGGACGTCTATTATCCCGATTTCTTCCAGGGGCGCAGCAAAGAGGAGGCTTTGGGGGAATATTTCCAGTCCACGCTGGAGAATATCCGGAAATTCTCTAATTTCGATGTCTATGGGCATCTGGACTATGCGGTGCGCTATGCGCCGGGAAAGGACGAAGGATATTCTTATTCGGCATACCGCGACATCTTCGACGATATTCTGAAAGAACTGCTGGACAAGGGCAAAGGCATCGAGCTGAACACCGGCGGAATCAAGAAAGGGATGCGGGATTTCCATCCCTGCATGGACGCGCTGAAGCGCTATCGGGAGCTGGGAGGGGAAATCATCACCATCGGCTCGGACTCCCATGATACAGCCCATATCGGGGATTCCTTTGGCCGGGCGGCGGAAGTCCTGAGAGAATGCGGGTTCCAGTATTATTGCGTCTTCGAGAAGCGAAATCCGGAGTTCCATAAGCTTTAGAATCCGGAAACGGCTACCCTGAGCGCCGCACCCGGGCCTCCTCCCGGCCTGTAGCCTGGAGAACCCCAGTCCGTCCCGGCGCTCTTGCCGCTAATCGGCAGGAGGCTTCCTCCACTCCAGGTAAACCGAAAGCCGCCCCTCTTCCAGAAAGCGCTCCTTTTCCCGAAATCCAGCCTTCTCCAGCGCCCGCAGGGAACAGACGTTCTCCGCATAGGCAAAAGCGCCCAGTCTGCGGATTGCATAGCGGGAAAAGACCTCCTGGCAGAAAAGCCTGGCTGCCTGACTGCCCACGCCTTTCCCCCACAGACGCTTTTCAAAAATCAGGAAGCTGAACATGGCCATCTCTTCCTCAGCTTCATCGATGCCATAGCACCACACATCCCCCACGTAATCGCCGTCCGCCCCGATGCACATGCCAAAGCTGGTGGCGTCGGGCTGCCTGGATGCTTCGAACTGTCTCAGCGCCTCCTCCAGAGAGATGTCCTGCAGAGGAATCCTCTTCCTGATTTCTTCGTCCTGGGTCTTCTCCCAATAAATCCTTACATGCTCCGCCGTCCTGGGCCCGAGCACGACCTTGATGTCAGCCCTCTGACCGCTCACTCTTCGTTGTCCTCCTCCAGCACCTCGTTCAGCGCCTCCCGCGTCTCCATAATCTCATCGTGGTCTCCACCTTTCAGCGCCGCCTCAAAGGCCGTGATGTACCGGTCAAGCACGCGCCTGCGCTCCCCCAGGGTCTCCTCGTACATCCGCTCCGCCCTGGTCAGCACCAGCCGGTTCTCCTCGTAGTCCCTGGGCTGAATCTTCAGATAGGCCAGTTCCTCCATGCGCTTTCGGATTTCCTCCTCGGTCATCTCATTGTCCTGGCCCTTGATGACCATTTTCCGGCTCTCTCCCGTGGACACCACCGTGACCTCCACCTCCAGCAGGGAATTGATGTCGTATGTATAGGTCACGTCCACGGACTCCCGGCCTTTGGGCCCCTTGGGGATGTCGATTTCCAGCTCCCCCAGGAACAGGTTGTTCCTGGCAAAGCGGCTCTCCCCCTGCAGCACCCGGACGCGCACCTTGCTCTGATTGTCCCGGGCGGTGTAGAGCCGCTCCGTGTGGCTGGCGGGGATGACCGTATTGCGCTCGATGATGGGACAGAACCTGCCGTCCTCGTATTTCCCCTCATCGTATTCCACCACCACCTCGGTGCCCAGGGTAAAGGAGCACACATCTGTCAGGATGACCTCCTTCACCTCCTCCCTGCGCTCCTTCATGGCCGCCTGCACCGCCGCCCCCAGTGCCACGGTCTCGTCCGGGTTCATTCTGGTGTCCGGGAACTTGCGGAACAGCCGTATCAGGAAATCCCGCACGATGTTCAGCCTGGTGGCTCCGCCAATCAGCAGCACCTCGTCGATGTCCGAAAGCTTCAGCCCCGCGTCCGCCAGGCTCTTCTTCACAGGTTCCCTGATTTTCATCAGAAGCTCCTCGCAGGCCTCTTCGTACTCCTTATATGTAATCTTTTGCTCCAGGCTTTCTTCTTTATATAAAAAGCCCATGGAGACTACGTCATTGTCGTTAATGGCACATTTTGCCTTCTCCGCCTCCCGGAACAGGCGCACCTGCTCCTTCTCGGAAAGGTTCTGCAGCTGCAGCTTCGCCTTCTGCAGGAAAAGCTTCGCCATCGCCTCCGTAAAGTCCTCGCCGCCCAGATAATTGTCCCCGGCCACGGCACGGACTTCCAGGATGTTGTGGTACAGTTCCAGGATGGACACATCAAAGGTGCCGCCCCCTAAGTCGAACACCAGGAACCGGGTGTCCTTGGTCTTGTCATACAGGCCGTATGCCACCGCGGCGGCGGTGGGCTCCGAAATCATCCGCTCCACCTTCAGGCCCGCCAGCTCCCCGGCGCGCTTGGTGGCCTTTCTGCGCTTGTCGTCGAAGTAGGCGGGCACGCTGATGACAGCCTCGGTGACCTCCTCCCCCAGGAAGCTCTCCGCGTCCTCCTTCAGCGCGCGCAGCACCAGGCTGGACAGCTCCTCCGGCCGGAAGTGCTTCCCGCTCAATATGTAGTCCCGCTCCGTGCCCATGCTGCGCTTAAAGGTCTCCGCCACGGTGTCCGGGTAGAGGCTCATGCGCTCCCGGGCCGTCTCCCCCACGTACACATTCCCCTCCCTGTCCACGCTGACCACCGAAGGCGTGAGGCTCTTCCCCAGCCTGTTGGGAATGATCTTCGGCCCTTCTTCCGTAAAATATGCTATCAAACTGTTGGTCGTACCTAAGTCGATTCCTACTATCATGCTTACCTCCATGATGCCGCTGCAGGACGTATGAATCTAGCGAAAACGCCTGCCCCTTGCGGATATCAGCCCATTGAATACCAGTATAGCACAATTGCCGGACTTATTCACGTTAAAAATTCGGATTGGAAAAAATTTATACTTCCCCGCATATCTGCTCCGACTGCCGGTACTCGGACACGGTCTTCCCGGCCGCCTTGCAGGCCTTCTCCAGGGAGCACTGCAGCTCGCTCATGATGTTTTCTATAATCTCGATTATCTGGCTGGCGCTGCCCTTGGCTTCCCCCCGGGCTTCTCCTCGGGCTTCTCCTTCAACGATTCCTTCCATTCTGCTGTCCTCCATCATCTCTCTTATGGCCCGGCACACGTTATATTCTCCCTTCTCTTAAACAGCTGAGCCGGAATCACACCGTTTACCATCTCTCTGGACGGCATCGGCTCCTACGGCGATTTGTGGTGGGCCGGAATCAGTCATTCTCCCGCTCTGGACGCAGTCGTGCGGAGAATCAGACGCGCACTTGCTGAAAACGGCATCCCGTTTGACAGGAAGAAATTTTCTCCCCATATCACGCTGCTACGGAAGGCATCCGGTTCTTCCATGCCGCCCCTGAGCACTGAAAATGTTTCCGCAGCCGTGGAGTCCATCTCACTGATGAGGTCTGACCGTGGAAAGCGCGGCATGATATACACAGAGGCGGGGGCGCTGACGGCAGAAGGAGCTTCTGAATAATGACCGGCCAATCTGCCCCCACTCAGCCTTCACCTTCCCTCCGCGTACTTTGCCAGCTCATATACCCTTGCTTTGGTCAGTTCTGCCGCTTTCATCGCTTCGTCCAGCGGCTGCGCGCTTCCGCCCTCATGCTCCTGCCCGGCGGCCTGCACTTCCGCGTCCTTGGATGCGATCCATTCCATTTCCTCTTCCCGCAGGGCCTCCATGTCCGCCGTATCCAAATCTGCTTCCAGCAGCCTCCACACCACATTCAAGGTGTCATCCCACAGCCGGTACAGTTCCGCAGCGGACTCGTTCATCTCCGTCTGCGTAACGGCTTCCTTCTGCATCTTCTCCACTTCCTTTTCCCGCTCCTCGGCATAGGAAATCTCCATGGCGATCCTCTCGGAAAGGCTCTGCTCCACATAGACGCTGCTGGAGAAGCCCAGTTCTCCGTCCGCATTGTATAGCCCATAGAAGCTCAGCTCCTCTTCCTGGACAGCCTCCAAATCATAATATCCCACCCACTCCCGAAAGGCCTGGGGCAGATCGGCCAGCTTGGATCCCGGAAGATACAGATAGAATTCCTCCCCGTCCAGCCCATAGGCACCGGAATAAATATAGCGGACCCCATCGACGATTTCCTCTATCTCCGGCTCACGCTTGAAGGAGATGGTTGACAGGTTCATTTTGTACGTGAAGCCGTCCACTTTCTCCAACTGGTCGAAAGTCCCGGAAAACTCACAATAATATAAGGTGCCGTTCGGATAGCCATCCCCCGTAACCCCCATGTCCGCATCCTGATACAGCCCCTCGAAAGAACCGTCGCTGCGGATGCGAAGCTCCGTGAACCAGGCTCCCGCACCGCTGCTGAAATAGAATACCCTGTCGGACAAATCCTCGAAGCGGAACCCTGTCTCCGCGCCGTCCAATCCGCTCCCGGGCTGAGCAGTCTCCAGCCCCTCCGGCTGCCGTCCTCCCTCCTGGGGATTCTCCCCGGTAGCCTCTCCGCCGGACGGATCCTCCGAAGCACAATCCACAGACGGCCCCTCCCCGGACTGCCCTTCTCCAGCCTCGTCTTCCGAAAGCTTCACTGCTGTCGGCACCTGCGTGGAGCCCTCATCCGTCTTTCCGCAGCCTGCGGAAAGAAGCAGCACCATAACCGCCAACGGCAACATTATTTTCTTTTTCATAATCATACCTCCTATTCCGCTCTGGAAACGAACCAGCACTTCCCTCAGCCGCGGGGCGCCGGTCATGCGTCCTCCTGGCAAATCCCATTCCCTGAGGGCACAAACCGCATGGCTGAACAGTGCCGGCATCCTCCTGAGAAAATCTATACTTTCCCGCATATCTGCTCCGACTGCCGGTACTCCGACACGGTCTTCCCGGCTACCTTACAGGCTTTCTCCAGGGAGCACTGCAGCTCCTTCATGATATTTTCTATGATTTCGATTATCTGGCCGGCGCTGCCCTCGGCCTTTCCCGCTGCCTTTCCACGGGCCTCTCCTTCGGCGATTCCCTCAGCCTTTCCCGCCATCCTGCTATCCTCCACCATCTCCCTGATTGCCTGGCACATATCGTATTCTCCTTTCTCTGTCCTATATCTCTTACTGTTTTGGGCAAATCCCTTTATCCCCATCAACACTCCCAGGGTCTGGGCAGTCTCTTCGTCCATATTCTGATAGGCCGACTCTCTGTCCAGGAGCTCTTTCAGCCGCTCCTTGTCCCTGCGGCAGAACAAGATGGCGAACAGCTCCCGCAGCGATGTCCGGAAACCTGAGCAGTCCGCAAGCTCATTAGCACATACGAGGCGCATGGGATAATCCGCAAAGCAGTCCCTCCATGCCTCTTCGTCCCCGCGTCCCTGCGAATCCTCCCCGAAATCCATCATGTCCTTCAGGCTCCTGGGGCCGTCCCAGTCCTCCGCCCCATGGTACAGGCACAATGTGTAGACAGGCGCGAAACGCTCCTCTTTCCGCACTTCGCTCAGCCGCTCCCCATCCTTCGCATAGACCCGCTTCCCCTGTCTGGCCAGTTCCCGGTTCGCCCTCTGGGCTCCCCGTATCTGCTTCCCATATTCCCGGCAGTCGTAATCCATGACGCGCCAGGGCATGATGTAGTTCACATCGCTCTGGCTCTCCACTGCCAGGATTTTCAATTCCTTGCCGGACTTCAGCCGCCTCTTGATGTCGCGCGTCCGCTGATTGCCTTTCTCTCCCGGCTTCCCATGATATACTTCCGATGCCTCCGCCAGCTCTTCCGCGTCCACCACCTGCCGTCCCTTGAAATATAGCTGGTTGAACAGGTCGGCGAATCGTTTGTCGTCATCCAGATAGGACAGCATCGCGTTGTTCTCCGCTCCCATGAATCCTCCTTTTCGGGGCCGGGACCGCGGAATCTGGCTCCCCATCCCTGCCGCATTTTTCATTCCTTTCATGTCTACAGTTGCGCTTTTTCCAGTGAAAAACGGCAGAAATGCCATTTGACATCAGAAAGAAACAGAGTTTAGATAAATTGCTTTAGGGATAGGATAATACATGTGTGGGGGATTGTCAATAGTTTTTTGTCAGCGTCATCATCCCCCCAATACTATCATCATGCACAATGAGACAAGACTGTTGACCTGGTTTCGCCTTACGGCGAGGATTTTAACCCCATTATACAGACAATCAAATACCCCGCTGCAAGCAACGGGGTATCAATCTTGCAACGCTGCAGAGCAGCGGGGTATTTGACCCTCGCGGCATTCGCCAACTGGCCGTGCAAGCACGGCCGCTTGGCTCATTGCTCGCGGGAATAAATTTAGACTTGCACTGCCCGCACATTGGGCATAAAATATTAGAAGCAATAAAAAGTTCGCCTAACATGACAGTAAGGCGAACTTTTTTATATGAATGGCCTCACCCCCCAAACGCCACATGCCTGATAGCCAGCATATACTCGTCCCATGGCTGCACCTGCAGATTCCGCAACAGACGTTCCTCCGCCTCCTGGCGCCTCCCCGTCCGCAGCAGGAGCAGGATCCTAGCGCCCTCCAGCTCCCTGCACAGCGGGCTGGTACAGAAATGGCATATTTCGCATCTGTCTTCCGTATCCAGCAGTTCCTGCAGCTTCTGTGGCGTCTCTGTGTAATAGGCCGCCAGGAACTCCATCTGCAGGTGCCCTTTCTGTCGGTTATAGTATTTGCGCCTGCCCACAGTCCCTTCCCTGTCCAGCCAGGCCTGAAGCCTGGCCGCGTACCTTTTACCCTTCTCCTCATTCCCGCAGAGGATGCAGGCGAAGACGGCATCGCAGATCTTCCCCTCCATGGTCTTCTCTGTCAGGCCGTTGCGGAACATCCTCCCGAAGGCCCGCACCGCGCCGCCTTTGCTGCCGTACAGCAGCTCCCACCAGCCCCTGCAGCAATAATATGCCGGATAGGAGACCCTATTCCGTTTCCCGGCGCCGTCCGATGAACCCCTTTTCAGGAAATCCAGAACGGCTTCCCTGAGCCTGCCGCCAAGCTCCCTCTTCCACTGCCGGAGCGTCTGCCGCGCCATCTCCTTCTCCCCTGCGGCCAGGTACAGCTTCACCAGCCGCTCATGCCGCGTCCAGTTATCCTTCGCGTAGAACCGCTCATAGATGGACGCAGCCTCTTCCACCCTGCCCGCCCGCATGGCGAATTCGGCCAGGTTGTCGCCGAACCAGTTGCTCCTGCTCTCCCCCGCTGTCTCCTCGTACCGGCGATAGGCCTTATATGCCGCCCCGGCATCCCCCAGCAGGGCATAGAGGTTCCCCATGTCCGCGTAGATGACAGGGGACATCTCCTGATCCATGTACAGGATGGCCTTTTTCAGGCAGACCAGGGCCCGCTCATAGTCCCCCTGGTATTTGTAGGTGAAGCTTAAGCCGTTCAGGGCATAGGGGTTGGATGGGTTGATGTAGAGGGCCTTCTCGAAATCCTCCCTGGCCTCCTCCAGGCGATGGGCGGCCCTGTGGAACAGCGCCCGCTCCACCAGCATGAAATCATCGGGATAATGATATAAATATTCCGTCAGGATGGGAAGCCCCTTCTCGTAATATTCCTCCTTCCCCTCCTCCACATGCTTGAAGTAGCTGCGCCGGAATTCCTTCAGCTTCTCGTTGAGCCGGCTGATGTCCATGACCTCCTCCCGCATCTGGAAACGGTAGGCATCCAGGAGCACGCTGCCCGCTCCGTTCTTCTGGGCATCCTCATACACCTTGTCGAAATCCTCCCGCCGGTTCAAATCCAGATACACCTTGGCCAGGTACTCATAGGACTTCACGAAGCCGGGAAAATACCGCATGCACTGTCCGGCAGCCCTGACTACGCCTGCGGCGTCAAGCTGCCGCCTGTAGGCTTCCAGCATGGAGGCATACGCCGCGAAGACCTGGAATTCCTCTATCAGCCGCCGGCATACCTCCAGGCTCAGCTCATACTCCTCCATGGCCGTATAGATCTGAGCCATTTCCAGCAGGACGCCCACGTCCTTCGCGCTCCCTGTGAGGATGCTCTTGCCCTCCTCGATCGCCAGGGCGAATTTCTCCCTGTCCCTGTAGCCCAGGCTGTGGCAGCACTGCATCCGGATCAGGCGGGCCTGCCGCAGCCTGTCCCTGTCTTTTCTATCCTCATTCTCGTCTGCGCCGGCGTTTTTCGCCATCTTGGCCTCCAGGGCTGGCTCCCAGTGCCTGGTCATGGCTATGGCCTCCTCATAATCGGCCTCCTCCGTATAGAGCTTCGCCATGAGCCCGTAATACTCCGCCTCCTTTTCCGGAGGCAGCTTCCCCTCCAGCCCAAGGGCCAGCCGGATGCCCCGGGCGGTCCTGCCGTCCTGCAGGTAGCACCAGCAAAGCTCCAGGCCGCTCTCCCAGTCTCCGCGCTCCCGGTATCCGGCTTCCAGCCCCTTTTCCAGTTCGCTGTTGATCTTGGCCAGGAGCTCCATGAACCCATCGTCCGCCCCTGCTGTCAGCACCCGCTCCGCGCATTTCTTGGCCTCCCGGAAGCGCCCCTCCTCATAATGCCATTCGGCCAGCCGGGCGTTGGCCATGTAATGGCTGTCGTTCTCCGCCTTCAGCTCCTGGTAGAGTCCCGCCGCCCGCCTCCTGTAGCTGCCGTTGTCCTTCTGGCTCCAGAGGATTTCTGCGAAATTGTAGGAGATCATAGGATCCCCCGGGTATTCGGCCAGCTCCCTCTCCAGCAAGTCCACAGCCTCCCCGATTCTTCCCTGCCGCACCAGCACATTGGCCCGGCTCACCTCCACCACCGGATGCCGGATGCCCGTGGCGTCCGCCTCCTCCAGGCAGCGCTTAGCCTCCTCCAGCCTGTCCTCGTGCAGAGCCTGCCAGCAGCGGTCGTAACACTCCAGGAACCGGTCGTAATCCCCGTCCTCCGGCCCCCGGAACTGGGTGAAGTCCAGATCCTCCCCCCGTTCGCACCGGCCCGCGATGTAATATACGAAATTGGCCGGGAACCTCTCCCGCAGGAGCTTCGCGTCCTTCACGATGGCCAGCCGCCTGTCGAACAGCTTCCAGACTTCCGTGGGCAGCTTGAAATGCTCCGTCAGGAAGCGCAGCAGCTTCTCCCGGCAGTTCTCTTCCTCCTCCAGGGACAGGAACACATCATCGTCGAAAAGGGCCTTCCAGAGCTTCACGTCCTGTCTGGAGCGGATGTTTCCGTATATCTCCACGGCCCGCTCCAGCCACAGGCCCGAGGGGGTGGTGTCCCTGGGGGGCTCCTGCTCGTCCCCCTCCGCATCTTCCGTCTCTCTGGCGTATCTGCAGGCCTCCTCATAGGCCCTCCGCAGCCTCTTGAAGCCCTCCGGATTGTCCTCCGGGTTCGTCTCCGTCAGTTTCTCCCTGTAAGCGCCCTTCAGCGCCCTCTCATCCTTTGTAGCCTCGATGCCAAGTATCCGAAACGCTTCCTCCCGGTTCATGTCAAGCCTCCCCTTCCGCTGCCGCCCGGTCTGTCAACCCGCGTCCGCACAATCGAGCAGGGGAAGGCCTTCCCCTGCTCGCCGTGCGGCCCACGCGCCGCCTCAGCGGCATATTTCAAGCGCCATGGCGCTTTGCGCACGGCCCGCGCATATAAAAAGGGGCAGAAGAACGCTTCTGCCCCCGTAATCCACCCATTTCCTAAAACACGAACTTATCCGCAAAATAGGCATCCAGCTCGCTGATCGCCACCCTCTCCTGCTCCATGGAATCCCTAAAGCGCACAGTGACGCAGCCGTCCGCCTCGGAGTCGAAGTCGTAGGTGACACAGAAGGGCGTGCCGATTTCATCCTGGCGGCGGTACCTCTTGCCGATGTTGCCTCTGTCGTCATACTCGCAGTTATACTTTTTGCACAACTGCGCGTAGATCTTCTCCGCGCCCTCGCCCAGCTTCTTGGACAGGGGCAGCACCCCGATCTTCACAGGCGCCAGGGCGGGATGGAAGCGCAGCACGGTGCGCATGTCGCCGCCCTCCAGCTCCTCCTCGTCGTAAGCCGCGCACAGGAAGGCCAGCACCACTCTGTCCGCGCCCAGGGAAGGCTCTACCACATAGGGTATGTACTTCTCCTTCTTCTCGTCGTCGAAATAGGTCATGTCCTCCCCGGAGGTATTGGCATGCTGGCTCAGGTCATAATCCGTCCTGTCGGCAATGCCCCACAGCTCGCCCCAGCCGAAGGGGAAGAGGAATTCGATGTCCGTGGTACCCTTGCTGTAGAAGCACAGCTCCTCGGGGCTATGGTCGCGCAGGCGCATCTCGTCCTCCTTGATGCCCAGAGAAATCAGCCAGTCCCTGCAGAAGCCTCTCCAGTACTGGAACCACTCCAGATCCGTGCCGGGCTCGCAGAAGAACTCCAGCTCCATCTGCTCGAATTCCCGGGTGCGGAAGGTGAAGTTGCCCGGCGTGATCTCGTTGCGGAAGGCCTTGCCTATCTGGCCGATGCCGAAGGGAATCTTCTTCCGGGAAGTCCTCTGGACGTTCTTGAAGTTCACGAAGATGCCCTGGGCCGTCTCAGGCCGCAGATAGACTACGCTCTTTGCGTCCTCCGTGACGCCCTGGAAGGTCTTGAACATCAGATTGAACTGACGGATGTCCGTAAAATTGTGCTTGCCGCAGCTGGGGCAGGGGATATTATGCTCCTCCACGAAGGCCTTCATCTGCTCCTGGCTCCAGGAGTCCACGCTCTCCGCAAGCTCCATGCCCTGCTCCCCGCAGAAGTCCTCGATCAGCTTATCCGCCCGGAAGCGCTCGTGGCATTCCCTGCAGTCCATCAGGGGATCCGAGAAGCCGCCCAGATGGCCGCTGGCCACCCAGGTCTGGGGGTTCATGAGGATGGCGCAGTCCACGCCTACGTTGTAGGGGTTCTCCTGTACGAATTTCTGCCACCAGGCCCTCTTTACGTTGTTCTTCAGCTCCACGCCCAGGTTGCCGTAGTCCCAGGTGTTGGCCAGGCCGCCGTAAATCTCGGAGCCCGGATAGATGAAGCCTCTGGCCTTGGCCAGGGCCACGATTTTGTCCATTGTCTTTTCCATGTCGAAACCATACCTTTCTGTTTTCTATTGTCCAGATGCATCGCCCGCCGGACCGGCTCAGCGATACAGAATGCACACAGGCCCTTCCGTCCCCGATGTGTCGATGCTGCCGTCCGGATTCACCATCGCCCCCGGGCTCACATGCGTCACCTTCCCGGGACAGTAGATGTTGGCCTTGATTCCCGTAATGACTACATTGCTGTCCGCATCCTGTCTCAACTGCTCCTCCGAATAGGGCGCGCCGTCCTTTACGCCCTCCAGGGCCATGCCCGCCGTGCGTCCCTCCTGGGCCGCCTGGGACGCCGTCCCGAAGTACAGCTCCTCCTCCAGGAACCCGGCGGCGCTCTCCCAGCCGTCGAACCGGTATGCCACTACCACCTTCCCGCTGCCGTCCTCCAGCGCCTCCACCTTGTCCACAGTCACAGCGGCCTCCCTGCCGCTGGCGCTGTTGAACTGGGCCGCTTCCTGGGTGGCCATGGCCTGGAGCTCCGAGAGCACATAGTCGGCTTTATCGAACAGCCCCACCTGCCATACGGTGACCTCCCCCTCCTTACTGACGGCCACGGAAGGGGTGTCCACGATATCCGGCACCTTCGCCTCCCCGCAACCCGACAGGAACACGATGCACAGGCAGAGGGCTGCCGCAAGTCTTCCATATTTTCTCATCATCCGCACTAAGCCTCAATCTTTCCTTCTATATTTATGCTCCCCTGTGCGCTTTGCGTGCGCACAGCTGTGCGGCTTTTCCCCTATCCCGAAAAGCCATAAGTAATTGTACCAAAAACAATCCGTTTTTTCAACAGAGAGTTTGCAGAACTTCAAGGCTTTTGAACTGCTGCTGTCCCGCAAAGCGCTTCATGTACCGGCCCGCCACGGCCTGCAGCTGCCCCAGTACCGCTTCTGCCACCTTGAATGTGTAAAGCTTCTCCAGGGGGCTGGACGTTATGTAGTACAGCGCGTACAGCGTGGAATCCTCCGGCATCCCGCCCCCCAGGATCCCCTCCAGGGCTTCCCTGGTGAACTCCCCGGGGAACTCGCCGTTCACCGCCATGGCCCGGCATTCAAAGACGCAGCGCACCAACGGGTTCGGCAGGGCCGCGGCGCAGAGCGCCCTGAGGGACTGGTACAGCAGCTTCATCATCTCCCGCTCGTCATTGCCCTCCCTGGTACAGAAGTCCGTCACCTCGGCAAAATACATGCCGTAGCAGGCGCCGATGTAGTCGGACCGAAGTTCCTCAAAATAGTTCCTGATGTCCGCCTCGGCCAGCGTATAGGCGTTCCTGCCCTCATAGAGCCGAAAGCTCCCAAAGGAAAAGGGATTGGTGGCCGCCGCCAGCCGGTTGCCCGGTTTCCTGGCTCCTCTGGCAAAAGCCGCCACCTTTCCCTTCTCCTTAGTCAAAAGGCTGATACGCCTGTCGTACTCCCCCACCGGGCTCTGCTTCAGTATGATTCCCGTCACCCATATATAGTCCTGCATGATTGCCCTTTTTAATCTGTTCCTGCCTCGCGCTGGAAACGAAGGACAGATAGTCCTCCACCTTCCCGCTGCTCTCGAACTGCTTCCAGTATCCTTCTTCCATTCCTGCATCCTCCTGCGTACCAAGCTTCCCGCCACGTCCCGGCGATGTCCGGCCTGTGGCTCAGAACTTCTTTCCACACTTAGAGTCTGCATTTTCGATTTTTATATTCGTGGATTTATCTGGCAGGTCTTTCTAATCTTTGCCGGAAATATCCTTCTGATTGTAGCCGAAATTCCGCAGCAGATGTTCGCTGTCCCGCCAGTCCTTGCGCACTTTCACGAAGATTTTCAGATTCACCTGCATCTCCAGCATCTCCTCGATCTCCCGCCTGGCCTCACTGCCGATTTTTTTAAGCATCTGGCCGCCCTTGCCGATGATGATGCCCTTGTGGGAATCCTTCTCGCAGACGATGGCCGCGTCGATGTGGCAGATTTTGTCAGCCTCCTGCATGGACTCCACGCTGACGGCGATTCCGTGGGGCACCTCGTCCTCCAGCAGGCGCAGAGCCTTCTCCCGGATCAGCTCCGCCACGATCTCCCGCATGGGCTGGTCGGTGATGGTGTCCTCGTCGAAATAGGCGGGGCCCTCGGGCAGGTACTTGAAGATGCACTTCACCAGCTCCTCCGTATTGTCCCCCTTCAGGGCGGACACGGGCACGATCTCCGCGCAGTCTATGGCCTTGCGGTAGGTGTCGATGAAGAACAGCACCTCGTCCTTCTTCACGGTATCCGTCTTGTTGATCACCAGGATCACAGGGGTCTTCACCTTCTGCAGCTCCTCGATGATATGCCGCTCCCCGGCTCCGATGAAGCTGGAGGGCTCCACCAGCCACAGAATCACGTCCACCTGATCCAGGGTGGTCTCGGCGGCGGTGACCATGTACTCGCCCAGCTTGTTCTTGGACTTGTGGATGCCCGGCGTGTCCACAAACACAATCTGACCCTCCTCCGTGGTCAGCACGGTGCGGATACGGTTGCGGGTGGTCTGGGGCTTGTTGGACGTGATGGCGATCTTCTGTCCTATCAAATGGTTCATCAGCGTGGATTTTCCCACGTTCGGCCTGCCAATCAAGGTGACAAAGCCTGATTTGTAAGGTTTATTCTCCATTTCTACCTCATCTGTCTGTCAATATTTGTTTATGGCTGCATCTGTCTGTACAATAGAATCCAAAAGAGGATTCTATTGTCTAGTATACAAGAGCTTTCCGGAAAAATCAATTGTGCCGCGGCATTTTTAGCCCATTTTTCTGCAATCTTTCAGGGATTTCAGATATTCCTCCACATTCCAATACTGAATGTCCCCCGCGGCATGGCTTTCTCCCCGGTACAGCACGTATTTCCCGGTAATCGGCCCGTAGCGGTGCTCCGTATCCGAGCACTTTCCCGCGTCTGTCAGATGGCGCGCCTGCCCTGGGACGGCTTCCGTGCTGTGTTTGATTTCAAAAATGCTGCAGGAGCCAGCGCCAGGGTCAAATACCACCATGTCGAACTCCCCCACAGGGAACTGCAGCGTGAAGACCTGTTTCCCGGGATTCGCCAGTTTGGTCTCCAGCAGCACGATATCCTCCTCCATCCTGCCTTTGATTTCGTTCAGGATTCGGGCAAGGACGGCACTGCGCTCTGTCAGGGACAGATTGCTGAACACTCTGTCCAGCAGCAGGCTGCTCACCAGCGCCTCCGCCTGGGCATAGCGCAGTCCCGGCTGGGATATGACAGTACGGGCGGCCTTTCGATTCACATCCGGCAGGCTGACGACCTCTATCTCCTGGATCAAATCCAGAAGCCGCAGATATTCCCGGATTTCCCTGACATGCGCCTCGCATAGCGCCACTGCCTGTTCCGATTTCTCCCGGATCTCCAGCAGTTCGCACAGACGCTTCGTCACTGCCTGCAAATCGATTCTGTCCAGTATGTCCGTGGGGTTTGCCCTGTCCCGACGCAGATTTCCCGCTGAAACGGCAAGGTCATTGGAATAGAATTTCCGGGTCAGCACCTCCAGCGCAAAGCGGTGGTTGATGTCCTCCACCACTCTGTTGATCGCGCTGGTCAGCTCGTTTTTCTCATAAAGCTCCTGCAGATGGCGGAAGTGCCCTTCATACTGATAACAGCGCAGGGAATGCTGGATATTCTTCGCTATAGCAGTATCTACATACTCGTCCGCCCGCTCCTTGTTGGCGAAGGTCGAGGTCTCATTGTAGCGCATGCCTCCCAGGCTCATCGTGCCGCCGTAGCGACAATATTCGTCGATGCCGCGGACATGCAGGACCGTCTCGAACTCCCGGTAAGGGATAAAGGTGGTGTGGAGCAGGATGCAGCGGTCATACAGCTGCTCGTCCTCCGTGAACAGAAAGCCAAGGGAATCCGTTCCGGACAGCACTATTTTCATGCCGCAGGCCGCGAATACATCCGAAAAAAGCGCCGCTCCTTCCACAAAATCCTCCATCAACGTCACTTCATCCACAAAAATATACCTATACCCCTGCCTCTCCAGGCACTTCAAATCCTGGTTTACATCGGCCAGGGTATTTTTTGCCGTAATCTGGATGAACGCGGCTTTCGCAAAGTCGGCATCGCTCATTTCCGCCAAAATCTGGCGAATCATAGTAGTCTTTCCGGTCCGACGCAGGCCGTAGAGAATCAGGACCTTATCCTGTATCTCTCCATAGAGGAAGCTGTGGAGCGCCTGATAGCATTCCCTTTTTTCGTATCCGCGGACAGGTTCGGAAAACCTCCTCAGGGACGGGCCTGTGCGGATATTGGTATGGAAGCTGTCCGCCGCGGCAGGAATATGGGGCATTCCTCTTCGAAGCTTCTTCAGTTGGCTTTCCAGATCTTTCCGATGGGCAATCTGCTGCCGGAAGCCCTCCACTTCCTCAAAGGGCAGGTATTTTTCATGGCGTTTTTTGTTCTCCGTCCAGCGGTGGTAATGATACTCTCTGCCGTTTACTTTTTTCACGGTAAGGGATCCCCTTGGCAGGGCGGCAATCTGCCGTTCTATTTCCCTGACGCGCGTTAGCAGCTTCTCCTGATCCACATCGCCACCTCCCTCCTATTATCAAGTATTATACCCAATTATACCCTTTTATTCAAGGGTATAATTGGGTATAAATCACAGGGCTTCTATTCCTTTTTCTCCCCAGCTTCCGGCCCAGCGCCGCCTACAGCGCCCTGGTTCTCCCATTCCTGCATCCGCATCCTCTGCTCCTGCATCCTGGCCTGTGCTTCCTGTTCTCTGGCCGCTTTCTTTGCGAGCCGCTTCTTTCTGGCTTTCATACAGCAGACGAGCGCCGCCCCAATGACTGCCGCCCATATCACCAGATAAGGGCTGTGGGTCAAAAACCAGATGGCGAACTCCATCAGGCCGTCCCCGATGTCCCGCAGGCTCCTCAGGAAGCCCTCCACAATCCTTTTTCCCGAACCAGGCTCCTCCTGGCGCACCTCCGTCAGCTCCCTGACCTCCGACACATGGAGCTCGACAGTACTGTAGTCTATCAGGTTGTCCAGGGTGCGCAGCTTGGACTCCATGCTCTCCAGCTCATAGCGCACCTCCGACAGGCGCTGCTCCAAGGCGATAATCTCCTCGATGGTCTCCGCCTTCTCCAGGAACGCAAGCAGTCTCTCCTGCTCCGTGCGCAGGGTGTTCCTGCGGCTCTCCATGTCCACATAGGACAGAGTCACGTCCTCCACGCTGTCATTGCGCCTGACCACATTGCCGATGTCGGACACGGTCTGCAGGAAGCTGTCCAGCTTTCCGTTTGGGACGCGGATGGTCAGGTTCGCGTAGCGGGAGGACACATAGCCGGAATAGCTGCTGCCGTTGTAGGTCTCCATGTTCTCTATGTACCCGCCCAGCTCCTCCACCTGTGTCTCAAGGGAGGACATCATCTGCTCGAATTCCTTCGTCTCCACCTCCAGGCCCACGGTCTGGATCAGCTTCCGGCCCTCCCGGACGCCTGCGCCCTGGCCGGTTCCCTCCTCCTGGGTTCCGCCGTCCGCGGTATCATAAGCCTCGTACTCCGCAGCCTCCTCCATGGAATACATGCCGCCGCCCGCGCCGTTCACGCCCGCTTCCTGGGCGCTGCCCTTGCTGTCCGTCGCCGCAAAAATGCCGCCGTCCGCTCCGCTGGACGAGCCGCAGGCGGAATATAGAATTGTAGTCAATATGCACGCCAATATGCACAGGAGCCGCGTTCCGGAAATCCTCTGGCCTGCCCTTCCGCTCCGAATCCTGCCGTCCCCGGTCCCATGCCTGCGGGCGCATCCGTTTGCTGCCGCCCCTTCCGCGCCACGTATCCTCTGGCCAATCCTTCTTTTTTCCATACCGTCCTCCCCTCTGCCCGCCTTGCGGGCGTGCAGCCCTGCGCCATGTTCTTTCCCCGCCTCCCGGCAGGCGCGGCCTCCCTCAGATGGCACTGTCCGAAGACAGCACGACCGGGGCGCTCTTGTCTGTCAGAAATGCCCCGGTCCTACGCTTCTGACAGTAGAAGCCATACCAGTACGGCTCCCACTGTCCTTATAGACGAAAAAACCTACGAAAGGTTCTCGATATTCATGAATTTATCCGCTTCTGCCTTAATCTTCTGTTCGCTGCCCACCACGCAGAGGAAATCGTCCTCCATGAAGGCCCTGATATAGGCCGCCAGGCCCCGGATGTCCTCCGCCGTCACATCGATGACCTCGTCCCGCTCCTTTTGGATCATTTCCATAGTGATGCCCCTCATATAGGCCTCTCTGGAGCGCCTGCCCTTGCCCGCCGCCGTCAGGGGCATGTCGAGCTGGCTGAAGGTGCCGATGATGTACTGGGTCAGCGTCCTCTCGTTGGCGTCATAAGCGCCGATGAAGTCCGCCGCCGCCTCGTACACGTCGATGGTCTGGCTCAGATTCGGGTCGCGGTAGGAGACGAAGAAACACTCTCCCGTCCTTCCAAAGGCGCACATGCATCCGTAAGCGCCGCCCTTGACCCGGATATTCGTCCACAGATACTCATATCCCATCATCACCTGCAGCACACGCAGCGCCCCCTTATAGGGCAGGCCCTTGTTCAGGAAATTGCCGGCCCGGCAGACATACTGCACCTGCCCGGCGGTCATGAAGCCCTCGTTCTTCCGGGACACCTCCGGAAGAAAGCTGCCCTTCTCCACCTCACAGGTGTACAGCTTCGCTTTCAGGGCGGCGATGGCGGGCTCCAGGCCCTCGAAGGCCTTCCTGTCCCCGGTAAAGTCCACCCGCAGGTTCTCCGGGCGGAAGATCATCCTGCACAACCCCTCCAGGCGCTTTGTCAGAAGCTCCCTGTTCGCCTCAAAGTCCTTCTCCAGCCCGGAAGTCAGCCGGTACTGTCCTATGCCCGTCAGTTCATCGTTCATGGCGTACCTGGCATCCCCGTAAGACAGGGCCCTGTTCAGGGCCACGCTATTCCCGGCCTCCAGCACATACTCCCGGTACCTGGAATTGTTCTCCGCCAGAATCTCCTTCAGCCGCTTGCCGTCCGAGAAATCGCTGGTCAGCATCAGCTCCTCCATCAGCTCCAGAGCCCTGGGCAGTTTGTCGTACAGCGCCTTGGTGTAGACCTCCAGGGTGAAGGTACACTGCTTAGGATTCTCCACTTTTCCGTAGCTGTTGTAGGTGACCCCAATTTCCCCGGTGGCCAGATTGATTTCATTGCTCAGCTCCCCATAGGTATAATGGGCGGTGTCCACATGGCAGAACACGTTCTGCAGGATACCGAGATAAGGGAAGTACTCCGCCGGGATGTCCTTCACCTCGAACATCAGCCGCAGATACCCGATGCCGTTGGTAAAGACCTCATGGTACAGCCCGGGGCACCCGGCCAGGCTCCTCTCCTCATTGATCAGGGGGGCAGCCTCCCGCTTCATGTCCTCCCTGTTCAGCAGGGGAATCTTCGCCAGGTTCTCCGGGGAATCCACGTCCTCCCGGAAGGCGTTCAGCGCGTCCATCATGCTGTGGATGCCTGTAATCTCCTCCTGGGACATCTTGGCTTTCATCTCCGCCAGGGCTCCTGCCAGCTTCTCCTCCTGCTCTCCGGCAAGGCCCTCCTTAGGCTCCAGGACTACCATGGACCCATGGGGGTTCTCCAGCAGGTACTTTTTCACCAGCTCCTCGAAATAGCCCTCCTCCACCCTGGCCCGCAGCTTCGCGTAGGTCTCGTTGGCCTCGATGTGGAGGAAGGGGCCTTGGTCGTCATACACCCAGCTTCCCAGGGCCTGCAGGCCGTACATCAGCCCCTTGGGGAAGCTTCCGAAATCCGCCTCCCTGTAGCGGAATTCGAAATGGTTGATGGCCGCCAGCAGGGCCTTTTTGTCAAAACCCTTTTCTACTATTCCGGAAAGCGTCTCCCGGATTGTGGACTGGAACTCCTCCTCCTTAGACAGGGAGGTGCCCTTTGCCACCACGCTGAAGTAGGGCTGCTTTAAGTCATTGTCATAGATGCTGAACACATCCTTACCGATTCCTTTGTCGATCAGCGCCTTCTTCAGGGGCGCTCCCGGCACGGTGCAGAGCACGAAATCCAGGACCTGGAAGGCCACATACAGCTCCCTGTCCAGGTTGTCGCCCACGGACTTGCACCATGCCAGATAGGTGTTCTCGTCCACGTCCTCGCCTTCGCTGATGGGGAACTGCCTCACCCTGCGCACCTGTCCTTCAAAGGGCTTCTGGCCCGTCACCTCAGAGTCCACCTTCAGGGCATCGAAGGCGGACAGGTAATGCTCGTCGATGTACTGCAGCTTCTCCGCCATGTCCATATTGCCGTAGAGGTAGATATAGCTGTTGGAGGGATGGTAATAGGTCCTGTGGAACTCCAAAAACTGCTCATAGGTCAGCTCCGGAATCGCTTTCGGGTCGCCGCCGGACTCAAAGGCATAGGTGGTGTCGGGATACAGGGCCGTGCTGATCTCCCGGTACAGCACGCTGTCCGGGGAGGAGAAGGCCCCCTTCATCTCGTTGTAGACTACGCCATTGTAGGAAAGCTTCCCCGCCTCGTCCAGCTCATAATGCCAGCCCTCCTGGCGGAAGATGGCCTCGTTTTCGTAGATATTGGGATAGAACACCGCGTCCAGATAGACATGCATCAGGTTCTGGAAATCCTTGTCATTGCAGCTTGCCACCGGGTACACCGTGCGGTCAGGATAGGTCATGGCGTTCAGGAAAGTGTTCAAGGATCCCTTGGCCAGCTCGATGAAGGGATCCTTGATGGGGAACTCCCTGGAGCCGCAGAGCACGGAATGCTCCAGGATATGGGCCACCCCGGTGGAATCCTTGGGCGTGGTGCGGAATCCGATGTAGAACACCTTGTTGTCGTCGTCATTGGACAGCAATGCCACCCTGGCCCCGGTCTTCTTATGCCGGCACAGATAGGCCATGCTGTCGATGTCCGCTATCTTCCTTTTCTCGATGACTTCATAGCTCGTTAACTCTTCTACTCTCATTTTTTGCTCCTCTTGTTTATTCTATACTGCTTAACGATTTCACTTGCCGTGAAACCAGACTGCATAACGCTGACTG
>OFFE01001060.1_pt1 | contig 21223 bp, 18 predicted proteins | sample 1521371 | NCBI WGS metagenome assembly OFFE01 (sample SAMEA3504131, study PRJEB24116) | mouse gut metagenome | biome: mouse gut; feature: mouse-associated habitat; material: faeces | place: Denmark | collected 2011 | reverse complement strand
CCGGCCCAAGGTGCTGCTGCTGGATGAGCCCCTGGGGGCCCTGGACCTGCGGCTGCGCAAGGACATGCAGAGCGAGCTCAAGCGCATTCAGCAGCAGCTGGGCATCACCTTCATCTACGTCACCCACGATCAGGAGGAGGCGCTGGCCATGAGCGACACCATCGTGGTCATGGACCAGGGCCGCATCCAGCAGATCGGCACGCCGGAGGACATCTACAACGAGCCGAAAAACGCCTTTGTGGCGGACTTCATCGGCGAGAGCAACATCCTGGACGGCGTCATGCACGAGGACTACGTGGTGGAGTTCTTCAACCGGAAGTTCAAGTGCCTGGACAAGGGCTTCTCGCCCATGGAGAGCGTGGACGTGGTTATCCGGCCCGAGGACATCGACATTGTGCCCCAGGAGAAGGGCCAGCTGCGGGGCACGGTGACCAGCGTCACCTTCAAGGGCGTCCACTACGACACCATCGTGGATTTCAAGGGCTTCAAGTGGCTTATCCAGACCACGGATTACCACCCGGAGGGGGAGACCATCGGCATTGTCCTCAACCCCGACGACATCCACATCATGCGCAAGAGCCAGTACTCCGGCATGTTCGGCGACTACTCCTCCTACTCCGAGGAGTACGAGGAGATCGGCGGCTTTGAGGGGGCGGAGGAGCCGGAGGCGGGCCATGAGGAATAAGCGGGCGCTGTTCGCCGTACCCTACGTGGGCTGGATGGCTCTTTTTGTGGCGGCACCCATTGTGATGGTGGTGATCTACGCCTTCTCCGCCGCCTCCGGCGGCTTCACCCTGGACAACTTCGCCCGCATGGGCACCTACGCGGTGGTATTCGCCCGCTCCTTCAAGCTGGCCCTCATCGCCACGGCGGTGTGCCTGCTGGTGGGCTACCCGGTGGCCTATATGATCTCCCGGGAGGGGCCCCGATTCCAGCGGATCGCCATGATGCTGGTGATGCTGCCCATGTGGATGAACTTCCTGCTGCGGACCTACTCCTGGATGTCCATCCTGGAGAACACCGGGCTCCTGAACCGCTTCTTTTCCGCCATCGGCCTCATTGACCTTGTGAACCGCCTGTGCGGCACGGATCTTGCCTACTTCCCCATGATTAACACCCAGGGGGCAGTGGTTCTGGGCATGGTGTACAACTACCTGCCCTTCATGATCCTCCCCATCTATTCGGTGATCGAGAAGCTGGATGGGAGCCTCCTGGAGGCGGCCCGGGACCTGGGGGCCAATTCCGCCCGGGTGTTCCGGAAGGTGATCCTGCCCCTGAGCCTGCCCGGGGTCCTCTCCGGGGTGACCATGGTGTTTGTCCCGTCGGTATCCACCTTTGCCATCTCAAAGCTGCTGGGCGGCAGCAACGAGCTGCTGCTGGGCGATCTGATTGAGCAGCAGTTTCTGGGCACGGCCTACAACCCCTATCTGGGCTCCGCCATCGCCCTGGTGATGATGGTGATCGTGGTGGTGTGCATGGCGGTGATGAACCGCTTTGGCGAGGGTGAAGAACAGGCGGTGATGCTATGAGACGGCATGGACGCACGCTCAACCGCCTGTTGATGGCCCTGGTGTTTCTCTTTCTCTACGCGCCCATCTTTGTGCTTATCGCTTTCTCCTTCAACGACTCCAGCAGCCGCACCGTCTGGCAGGGCTTCACCCTGCGCTGGTATGTGGAGCTGGTGCAGGACCGGCAGATCATGAGCGCTCTGTCCGCCACCCTGCTGGTCTCCCTGCTCTCCACGGTGATCGCCACCGCGGCGGGGACCATGGCCGCCGTGGGCTTTTTCAGCATGAAAAAGCGCTGGCGGAGGCCGCTGCTGACCGTCAACAGCATCCCCATGACCAACGCGGATATCGTCACCGGCGTGAGCCTCTGCCTGCTGTTTGTGGCCTTCTTCGCCGGCTGGGGGAGCTTCGCCCAGAGCGTCAACGCCGCCCAGGACCTCATCCGCCTGCCCACCCGGCTCCACATGGGCTTTGGGACCCTTCTGATCGCCCACATCACCTTCAATGTCCCCTATGTGATTCTCAACGTCCTGCCCAAGCTGCGCCAGATGGACAAAAACCTGGTGGACGCGGCCCAGGACCTGGGCTGCACCTGGATGCAGGCGTTCTGGAAGGTGGTTCTGCCGGAGATCAAGCCGGGCATTGTCTCCGGCGCACTGATTGCCTTCACCATGAGCGTGGACGACTTTGTCATCTCCTACTTTACCGCCGGGTCCGCCACCTCCACCCTGGCCATGGTGGTCTATGGCATGACCAAGCGGCGCATCAGTCCCAAGATCAACGCCATCTCCACCCTGCTGTTTGTCACCGTGCTGGCGCTGCTGGTCATCGTCAACATCCGGGAAGCGCGGCAGGAGAAGCAGATGGCCCAGCGGAGGTTGTAACGGCATCGCCGTGCAATAAATTTATTTTTGGAGGAATGAAAAATTGAAAAAATCGTTTGCTACTTTGTTGGCGCTCACCATGGTGCTGACGCTCTGTCTGACCGGCTGCGGCGGCGGCAAGCGGGTAGTCAACGTGTGCGGATGGGGCGAGAACATTGATGAGGACCTGATCCGTCAGTTTGAAGAGGAGACCGGCATCCATGTCAACTATCAGACAGCGGAGAGCAACGAGACCATGTACTCCCTGATTAAGCAGGGCGGCGCGGACTACGACGTCATCGTGCCCAGCGACTACATGATCGCCCAGATGATCTCCGAGGGGCTGCTGGAGAAGCTGGATTACAGCAACATCCCCAATTTTGACCTCATTGACAGTCAGTACAAGAACCTCAGCTACGACCCCCAGAACGAATATACGGTTCCTTACACCTGGGGCACCCTGGGCATTATCTATAACTCCACCATGGTGGATGAGGAGATTACCAGCTGGTCCGCCCTGTTTGATCCCAAGTACGCCGGGCAGGTGGGCATGATCGGCAACCCCCGGGACGCCGTCGGCGCGGCCCTGATGTACCTGGGTTACTCGGTCAACACCACCAGCGAGGATGAGATCCGGCAGGCCTATCAGCTCATCGCCGACGCCAAGGCCAACGGCATCTACCAGGGCTTCTTCATGGATCAGCTCTACGATAAGATGGAGGCCGGCGAGACGGCCGTCTGCGCCTACTACGCGGGCGACTTCCTCTCCATGCACGACAACAACCCCGACCTGCGCTACGTGGTGCCCGACGAGGGGAGCAACTGGTTTGTGGACGCCATGTGCGTGCTGGCCGGCGCGGAGCACAAGGCGGAGGCGGAGGAGTGGATCAACTTCCTCTGCCGCACGGAATCCTGTCTGGCGAACATGGACTTCATCTGGTACGCCTCCCCCAACCAGGAGGCCCTGGCCTCCTACCCCGCCTACTACGAGGAGAACAACGGCGAAGCCCTGGACCCGGCGCTCTACCAGATCATGGCCGCCCCGGCGGACGTGCTGGAGCGGTGCGAGGTCTATGAGAACCTGCCCGCCGACACCCTGGCCCTCTACTCCGAGCTGTGGGTGGAGCTGGGAATCGAGTAAACCATCTGCGTTACACAAAAAGCCACCGCGCAGCCGGCAAGGGCTGCGCGGGGGTTTTCGTGAGCGGGATTCATCCCTGCCTGGAATCCGGCGGCTCTTTGTGGTATACTGACAGAAAAAGACGTGGAGGTGTCCCATGGCATATTCCGACAACGCCAGCTCCCTGGGCCGGCAGATGTCCTTTATCATCCTCACCTGCTGGCTGCTGCCCATGGTGCTGGCGGCGGCCATCCTGGGGGGCTATCTGGCCTTCGGTCTGGGCCGGCAGACGGAACAGGCTATGGCCGAGCAGTTCCAGCTGAATTTGCAGATGGGGGCGGACCGGGTGGACAGCGCCATCGAGGCCTCCAGGCTGCCCTCCTATGACCCGGACCTGCGGGAGGCCTGGAGCCAGTACGAGCGGGACGGCTTCTACCCCGTCCTCTACCGCCGGGCCTCCGCCCTGTTCACCCGCCTCTATCAGGCGGACAGCCGGTTCCTCTACGGCGTGTTCTGCTTCTCCGAGGACCCCCAGCACCGGACCATCACCGTGGTCAGCGGCTCCTCCGGTCTCCCCAACAGCCAGGTGCGGGACTGCTGGCAGCTGGATTTCCCCGCTGTCCAGGAGCTGGCCGGCGGGCTGGACACCGCCGTTGGATTTCTGGAGCAGGATGGGCGGGTGTATCTGGTGCGCAACCTGATGGACTCCCGGTATGAGCCCATCGGCGTACTGGCCCTGGCGCTGAATCTATCCTACTACTTCGAGGACCTGTCCCTTCTGAGCTGGACCTCCCAGGTGACGGTCCACCTGGAGCCGGACACCTGGCTGCCCATCAAGGGGGACGAGGCGCCCCAGCCGGGCCGGGGCGTTCTGGAGCAGGAGGTGAAGGGACGGAGCTGCCGGGTCAGCGGCATGGCGGCCCTGGATTACGACGTGCTCCTGGCCGGGTTCGCCCCCTACCGCTATCTGCTGGGGGCCATGGGGCTCTCGCTGCTGCTGCTTCTGCTGCTGACCTTCCGCTTCTTCCGGCGAAAGATCTCCCAGCCCATTGACGCGCTGATGGCCGGCGCATCGGAGATCCGGGAGGGGGCCCTGGGCCGGCAGATCGCCTGCCAGACCGGCAGCAGGGAGTTCACCTACCTCACCGACTCCTTCAACCAGATGTCCGCGCAGCTGCAAAACCAGTTCAACCGCCTCTACCAGGAGGAGCTGGCCCGGCGGGACGCCCAGATCAAAGCCCTCCAGGCCCACATCAACCCCCACTTCCTCAACAACACCCTGGAGAGCATCAACTGGCAGGCCCGGATGGCCGGAGACACGGCGGCGTCGAAGATGATCGAGGCCCTCTCCACGGTGCTGGATGCGGCCCTGGACCGCAAGGGCCGGCCGGAGGTGCGTCTGGCGGAGGAGATGACCTACGTCAACGCCTATCTCTACATCATCGCTCAGCGGTTCGGAAAGCGGCTTCAGGTGGACATTGATCTGCCGGAGGAGCTGATGGACTGCATGGTCCCCCGGCTCATCCTCCAGCCAGTCATCGAAAACGCGGTGGAGCACGGCGTGGGCCCCGGCGGCAGAGGGCGCATTGCCCTGCGGGGCTGCCTGCGGGAGGGATTTCTCATTCTGGAGATCGAAAACGACGGGGGCCTCTCCCCGGAGGACGAGGCCCACATCGCCCGCCTGCTGAGCCCGGACTACGATGTGCTGGGGGAGCCCTCCCGGAACATCGGCATCGCCAACGTGAACCTGCGCCTGCGCATTCTCTACGGCCCGGCCTGCGGCCTGACCATCTTCCCCGGCGAGGGAACCCTGGTCACCGCCCGGCTGACCATCGCCCTGTCCCGGGGTTGAGAACCTGTATTTCCAACCGTTGAACGCTGTCTGGCCGGTCTTTTTCCCGTCATACTGCGTTATGGATTCTGCAACGGCCCCATCGAGGGGCCGTGCAGAATGCAATTGTGCATGACCGCTCGATGCGGTCATTGCACAATCGTCCCTTGCCTGGCGGGAAAAATCCTCGCCCATCCGGTATCCCCCGGTTATGAATACAGGTTCTGAGTTGGCCTGTCTTGCTCATTTTTGCCCCAGATTGTCCCCGCCTGCACGTCCCCGCAAGGACGGACAAGAAATAGCAATCGAGGCTATTCGCTCCTGGGGCAAAAGGGTGTATTATGATATTGCACAAAAAAAGAGCAAGATACGCGGATAAAATGATGGAGGTTATACGATGAAAAAGAAAAGAATGCTCTCTCTGCTTCTGGCCGGTATCCTGGCCCTGAGCCTGCTGGCCGGCTGCGGCGACAAGGCCCCTGACAACACCCAGGCACCCAGTACCCAGGCGCCCAGCGCCCAGACACCCGAGGACACCAAAGCCCCGGCCGCCGCTCCTGTGGAGCTGAACGTGGTCACCTCCTACGGCGGCGACGACGGCAACCGCAAGAACTACGAGAACGCCGTGGCCTCCTACGAGGCAGCCACCGGCAACACCATCCTGGACGCCTCCTCCTCCTCCAACGAGGAGTGGAAGGCCAAGGTCCTCACGGACTTCGAGACCGGCACGGAGCCGGACGTGCTCTTTTTCTTCACCAACGCCGACGCGGAGCCCTTCATCAAGGCCGGCAAGGTGGTGGACATCGCGGCCATCCGGGCGGAGTACCCCGACTACGCGGGCAACATGAAGGACTCCATGCTGGCGGTGGCCTCCGACGGCAAGAGCTACGCCGTCCCCTCCTCCGGCTTCTGGGAGAACATGTTTGTCAACACCAAGGTCCTGGCCGACTGCGGCGTGGCGGTCCCCGGCCCGGACTACACCTGGGATCAGTTCCTCACGGACTGCGAGACCATCAAGGCCAAGGGCTACGCCCCCATCGCCTGCTCCCTCTTCGAGGTGCCCCACTACTGGTTTGAGTTCGCTGTCATGAATAACGGCACCCTGGAAAACCAGCTGGACGTTCCCGCTGAGGCCACGGACGCCGCGGGCCAGAAGTGGGCCGCCGCCTTGGGCGACATCAAGGACCTCTATGAGCGGGGCTACTTCCCTGCCAACACCCTCACCGCCACCGACGCGGAGACCGTGCAGCTCTTTGGCGACGGCGACGCCGCGTTCCTCATCGACGGGTCCTGGAAGGTGAACCACTTCGTGGACAACTACGGCGACGATCTGGAGAACTTCGCTATCTCCTATGTCCCCGCCAAGGGCCAGCGCACCGCCGGCCAGGCCATCGGCGGCATCTCCATGGGCTACTAGAAGGCCTGGGACGACCCCGCCAAGCGGGAGGCCGCTGTGGCCTTTGTTGAGCACATGACCAGCGACGATGTGATGAGCACCTTTGTCACCACCGAGGTCACCGCTCTGAAGAACGGCGCCGCTCCCTCCGGCCTCAATCCCCTCCAGCAGTCCGCCGCTGACGCCAATGCCAACATCACCGGCGTGGTGGGCGCGGTGCAGGACACCATCACCAGCGAGGCCAAGATGGACCTGTTCGGCAATGTGCAGAACGTGGTCACCGGCGCCATGAGCGCCGAGGACGCCGTAGCCTCCGCCATCGCCCTGAACTGACGCGCATACAGCACGGGCCGGGGACCGCCCTAGGCGGCCTCCGGCCCTGTTTTCAAAAGACACCATCTATCTTTAACGGGCAAGGGAGTGATCGCACATGAACGCAAGCTCTACCCTCTACAAGCGGAAGGGACCGCTGGTGATCTTTCTGGTTCCGGCCTTCCTCTTTCTGATCCTTTTTCTGTACTACCCGTTTGTTCAGAATATCATCAACAGCTTTTCCGACATCACCGGCCTGGGGGCCCCGGCCAGCGGCCTCAATACCCCCTGGTACGCCAACTATGTTACCCTCTTCTCCGATCCCAAGCTGCGCACAGCCCTGGGCAACACGGTGCTTCTCACCGTCTGCACTGTGGTCTTCCAGGTGGGCATTGCCCTCATTCTGGCGCTGCTGGTGGACTCCATCCGGGTGGGGGCCCAGCTGTTCCGGACCCTGTACTTTTTCCCCATCGTCATCTCCGCCACCGCCCTGGGTTTGATGTTTAACCTCATTTTCCTCTACAACGGCGGGATGCTCAACCAACTGCTGACCAACCTGGGCCTCATCACGGAGAACATCGACTGGAAGGACCCCAGCCACTTTATGGCCACCATGTTCGCCCCTGTCATGTGGCAGTACGTCGGGTTCTACTTTGTCATCATGATTACGGGGCTGAACAACATCTCCCAGGACCTCTACGAGGCCGCGGCCCTGGACGGCTGCACGGGCCTGCACCGGGTGCGCTACATCACCCTGCCCCTGCTGCGCAACGTGCTGTGCACCTGCCTGGTGCTGGCCATCACCGGCGCACTGAAGGTCTTTGACCTGCCCTGGGTGATGTTCGGGGCCGGTATGCCCCAGGACCAGGGGTGGCTCACCGGCACCTACATGTACGATCAGACCTTCAACCGGGGCAACGTGGACTACGGCTCCACCATCGCCATCCTCATTGTGGTGCTGGGCGTGGTGCTCTCCAATGTGGCCAATCGGGTCTTCAGGCCCCGCCATGACATCTGAGAGGAGGGAGTATGATGAAGCAAAAATGGACGCCCGCCAAGATCGCCACCTATGTGGTCCTCATCTTCTGGGCGCTGACCACCCTGTACCCCTTTGTGTGGGTTATCCTCAACTCCTTCCGGGAAAAGGGTCTCATCCGGAAGGAATCCTTCTCCATCCCCCTGCCCGGCAGCGGCCTGACCATGGGCAACTACGCCAAGGCCATGGACCGCTTTGACTTCGGCAACGCCTACCTCAACAGCCTGCTGGTCTCCGTGGCCGTTACGGTGGCGGTGGTCATTTTAGCGGGGCTGGCGGCCTACGGGCTGGTGCGCTACCGCTTCCGCCTGCGGGGATTTCTCTACAGTCTGATTATGGCGGGGATGATGTTCCCGGTGTTCTCCACCATCATTCCCGTGTTCCGCATGGAGGCCACCTGGGGCATTGCCAGCAGCGGCAACCGTTGGCTGAGCCTGCTGGCGGTGATCCTGCCCCAGATTGCGGGGAACCTGTGCTTTGCCATCATCGTGCTCATGGGCTTCATCGAGTCGGTGCCCATTGAGCTGGAGGAGAGCGCCTATGTGGACGGCTGCCACGTGTTCCAGGTCTACTTCCACATCATCATGCCGGCGGCCAAGTCCTCCTTTGCCACGGTGGCCATCTTCTCCTTCCTGTGGAGCTACAACGACCTCTTCACCCAGAACTTCTTCCTCCGGGTGCCCCGGGAGAAGACGATCACCCTGCTACTCAACGAGATCAGCTCCCAGGCCGGCGTGGACTATGGCCTGATGGCCGCGTCGGTGGTGCTGATCGTGGCCCCGGTGCTGGCAGTCTATGTGATGCTGCAAAAGCACATCATCAAGGGCCTCACCGCAGGGGCGGTGAAGGGCTGATCCCCTTGCTTTTTCTCCGCTTTTCCGATATGATGGAAACAAGAGGTGATGGATCATGTACAAGGTAGTGCTGGTGGACGATGAGCCCATCATTTCAGAGGGCCTGCGGAAGGTGGTAAACTGGGCGGCCTACAACTGCCAGGTGGTGGCCACAGCCTGCGACGCCGCCTCCGGCGCGGAGGAGATCCGCAGCTGCCGGCCGGACATCCTCTTCACGGACATCAAGATGCCGGGGGAGGACGGTCTCACCATGCTGGCGGGACTGAAGGGGGAGTTCCCCAGAATGCAGATCGCGGTACTCACCGGATACCGGGATTTTGAGTACGCCCAGCGGGCCATCCGCCTGGGCGTATCCCGGTTTCTGCTCAAGCCGTCGAAGATGGACGAGCTGACGGAGGCGCTGAGCTACATGACGGAGGTGCTGGACCGGCTGCCCTCCCAGGAGGAGCCGGAGGACCAGGATCCCGCCGCCAACAGCTTCATTGCCCGGCAGGCCCAGACCTACATTGCGGCCCACTGCGCCCAGCGCCTGTCCCTTCAGGATGTGGCGGAGCACTGCTTTGTGAGCCAGTGGCATCTGAGCAAGCTGCTCAACAAGCACTTGGGCCAGCCCTTCTACGATCTGCTCAACGCCGAGCGTATCCGCCGGGCGAAGGAGCTGCTGGAGACCCCTTCCCTGCGCATCAGCGAGATTGCGGACATGGTGGGCTACGCGGACACCGCCCACTTCTCCCGGGTGTTCAAAAAGCTGGAGGGCATCTCCGCCGGCGAGTGGCGCAATCTCCACTGCGGGAGGATGGGATAAGTACAAAGGAGCTGCTTTTCGGGCTTTCTGTCGAAAAGCAGCTCCTCTCACCTGTCAGGACAACTTATGCAGCCCCTGCCGTCTCCTCTCTCCTCGCCCCCTGGGCAGCTGGGGGAGCAGAGTTCCCAGTGCTCCCAGCATCAGGAACAGTCCCGCGCCGTGCCACAGGGTCAGCGCCAGGGCCAGGGCGGTGAGGCCCAGGGCGCACCCCAGTCCCACCCGGCGGCACAGCTGGTCCGCCGTCCCCGGGTCCGCCCACCAGCTCGTCAGCAGATACAGGGCCCGCCCGCCGTCCAGAGAGGGGATGGGCAGCAGGTTGAAGGCCCCCAGCAGCAGGTTGGCCCCCGCCAGAACGTAGTCCCCCGCGCCCCGGGAGAACACCAGCGCCAGGACCAGATTCACTGCCGGGCCGGCCAGCGTACACAGAATCTCCTTGGGATAGGGCAGATAGCGGGTATCCGCCCGGATCTCCGCGCCAAAGGCGGTCAGCCGCAGCCGCTCCACCTCCGCCCCCGCCAGGTGCAGAGCGCCCAGGTGCCCCAGCTCGTGGCAGAGGGCGCTGAGCAGCACCAGCGGCAGCACGCCCCCCGCCCCGGCCAGCAGCGCCAGGACCACCGTGGCGGCAAAGCCCCATCCCACCTCCAGCTTACCCGATTTCCACATAGTAAATCGGGTTCAGATACAGATCCCCGTCGTGGAGCTCAAAGTGGAGGTGCGGCCCTGTGACCAGACCTGTGGATCCCACCTCCGCGATCTTCTCCCCCCGCTCCACCTGGCCGCCGGTGGCGGTGACCCGACTGCAGTGGGCGTACAGGGTGATATATCCCCCCTGGTGCTGGAGCATGATATAATTGCCCAGGGTGCTGCTCTCGCCGGTGGCGTACACCGTGCCGTCCGCAAAGGCCACCACGTCCGTCCCCTCCTCCGCCGCCAGATCCACGCCGTAGTGAAACCGATCCTCACCCTCCACAGGGTGCTCCCGCCAGCCAAAGGGGGAGCTGAGGGAGCCACGGGTTGGCGTGGTATGGGAAAAGCCCAGGTTGCGCTGCTCCAGGCTGGCGTTGTCCGGCAGGGCAGGCATCGTGTAGACATAGGAGAGGGCCTGGGTGGACGCCTCCGGCTCCGCCCCATCCGGTTCCGGGGAGGATGGGGCGGGGACGCCGCTCTCCGGCCTGTCCTCCGAGGCGGCGGGCGCATCCACCACCACCTCCCTGTGGACAGGCCGGGCCGTGATCTCCGGCAGCGTGGGGACGGTGTAGCGGATAAGACGCGCACCGGGGTCCAGGGGAACGGATGCGCCGGATGGAGCGGCCGCCGGCGGGGAGATGGCCGCAGGGTTGAACACAGCGGTGTAGGCGTCCTGGAGGGAGTCGCTGACCGCAGCCTCGCCGCTGATGGCCCGTCCCATGGCGGCAAAGGCCTCCTTGAAGTCCGCGTCCCGGCCGATGAGCCGCCCGGCGGATTGGGCGATGCCGCTGACCGCCTCCGGAAACAGCAGCTTCACCGTCACCAGCAGCACAAATACCACGCCGCAGATCACCAGACGCAGCGCCGTGCGGCTCTCATCGCCGCCCCGTCTGCCGGCGCTGCGGCGCATCTGCTGGGCCCGGCGGCGGGCGGAATGGATTTTCTTCAATACGATCCCTCCTTTTGCACAGGCTAGTTTATGTTCCCAGCAGGCGGATTTATGCAAAAGGGCGGGTATTTCTCTCATTTCTGGTAAAGACTATAGCAAGCTTCAGAATTTATGCCAAAAAAGGAGGGGCGGACAAATCGTGCAGGGCAAGGCGGAGGACGCAGACGGGCTGGCGTCCGCCAAGGACGACAACGCGGCCATGCGCAATTTGTACCCCCGAACTTTTGTCAGGAATTCTGATGATTGCTATAGAGGGGAGAGGAAGGTGATACGATGCCATCTCTTTGGCGTCAAACCGCCCCCATCGCCCCCAGACCGCCCCTTCAGGGCGATCTGGGGGCGGAGGCGGCGGTCATCGGCGGCGGACTGGCGGGCATACTGACCGCCGCCCTGCTGCAGGAGGCCGGTGTGGACACAGTGGTGCTGGAGGCGGACCGAATCGGCTCCGGCCAGACGGAAAACACCACCGCCAAGGTCACCAGCCAGCACGGCATGTTCTGCCGCCGGCTGGAGCAGTCCCTGGGCCCCGATGCTGCCCGATTGTACGCGGGGGCCGGCCAGCAGGCCCTGGAGTGGTACCAGCAGCTTCTCTGGGACCGCCGGATCGAATGCGGCTGGGAGCGTCTCCCAGCCTATCTCTATGCCGTGGAGGAAGAGGACGCGCTGCTCCAGGAGTTTACCGCTCAGGAGCGGGCGGGCCTGCCGGTGCGCCTGACGGAGGACGCCGGCCTGCCCTTCCCCGTGGCGGGGGCGGTGCGCTGCGAGAACCAGGCCCAGTTCCACCCCCTCCGCCTGCTCCGGGCCCTGGCGGAGGAGCTGACCATCTGGGAGGGGACCCGGGTGCTGGAGGCAGAGGGGGACCAGCTCCGCACCACCGGCGGAACGGTGCGCGCAAAGCACATCATTTTCTGCTGCCACTTCCCCTTTGTCAACGCCCCGGGGCACTACTTCCTGCGGATGCACCAGGAGCGCAGCTATGTGGTGGCCCTGGAGGGGACGCCGGCGGTTCCGGGGATGTACTACAGCGCGGATTCCGGCGGCGCGTCCCTGCGCATGGCGGAGGGACTGCTGCTGGTGGGCGGCGGGTCCCACCGGACGGGGGAGAACCGGGAGGGCGGAAAATACGAGGCCCTGCGCCGGTGGGCGGGCCTGCATTTTCCCGGCGCATCGGAGGCGGGACACTGGTCCGCCCAGGACTGCATGACCCTGGACGGGATGCCCTATATGGGCCGGTTCTCCGCCTCCACCCCCCAGTGGTACGTTGCCACGGGCTTCGGCAAGTGGGGCATGACCGCCTCCATGGCCGCAGCCCACCTGATCCGGGACCAGATTCTGGGCCAGGAGAACGCCTGGGCCCAGCTGTTCTCCCCCCAGCGGTTCACCCCGGCGGCCTCTGCGGGGCGGCTGCTGGAGGAGGGGCTCCACGCCGCCCGGGATCTGGCCCGTCTGCCCCTGACGCCGCCCAGGGCCGCAGCGGAGGCCCTGCCCCCGGGGCACGGCGGCGTGGTGGAGTGGGACGGCCGGAAGGCTGGGGTGTACAAGGACCCGGAGGGCCGGTGTCATGTGGTGGATCCCCGGTGTCCCCACCTGGGCTGCCAGCTGGAGTGGAACCCGGACGAGAAAAGCTGGGACTGCCCCTGCCACGGCTCCCGGTTTGACTGCCACGGGAAGCTGCTCACCGGCCCCGCCCAGAGCGGCCTGCGGGGGGAGGGGCTGCCCTGAATACGCGAACCCGAGGGGCCTGGCGCCCCTCGGGTTTTGCAACAGACAGTCAAACGGCCTTTCCGCTGTTCACTGTCCCCCATAGGAAGCCTGGCGTTCCATCCGACTCGCCTTCTCCCAACGGACTGTGGGCCGCCTTTTTCAAAGTGCCCATTCCGTCGGGATGGGCTTTAATACAGGTGGAATCCAAGCTCACCACGTTTACTTGGATTGGGAGGATGCCAAGTTGCTGCAAACGCAGAAAGGCTGCTTGCAGCACTCCCCCCTTCTTACCTGCACTTTTTAATTGTTCTTCGGGTATGATATATTCCCCTCTTTGTCCAGATTGTTCTTGATATTTACCGATCTTTCCAGAAATGCAAAAAATTTTGCTCTGTTTGTGGGTGGCTCCCGATGCCTCCAAGCGCTAAAACGCGAGCTACCACCATCAGTCCTCCAACAATAGCGCGGGAAAACCGCCCCCTCTCCCCCACCCTTGTAACCGCCATGATTCCGTGCTATAATACAGCGCAGGAGACCAACCAAAACGAACGGAGGAGCGAACCATGCAGCACACAATCCGCAGCGATGCGCTGACGGTGACCATCGATGAACTGGGCGCGCAGCTGATGGCCATCACCGCCGGCGACGGAACGGAGTACCTCTGGAGCGGGGACCCGGCCTACTGGCGCAACCGCGCCCCCAACCTGTTCCCCTACGTGGGCCGCCTCACCGGGGACAGCTACACCTACAACGGCGCAGCCTACCCCATGACCCGCCACGGCTTTGCCGGCCGGACCGTCTTCACCCCCCTGGACCAGGGCCCGGACCGGATCACCCTGCGCATGACCGACAGCGCCGAGACCCGCGCCTGCTACCCCTGGGCTTTTGCCTTTGACGTCATCTTCCGCCTGGACGGCCCCACCCTCTCTGTCACCTACCGGGTGGAAAACCGGGACGAAAAAGAGATGTACTTCGGCCTGGGGGCCCACCCCGGCTTCCGGGTTCCCCTGGAGGCGGGGCGGTCCTTCACCGACTACCGCCTCACCTTCGCCCAGCCCTGCCAGCCCAGCCGGGTGCTCCTGAGCGAAAACTACATGATCGGCGGCCAGGAGGCGCCCTACCCTCTGGAGGAGGGCCGTGTTCTGCCGCTGCGCCACAACCTCTTTGACCGGGACGCCATCATCCTCAAGAACATGGACCGCACGGTCACCCTCTCCGCCGGAGAGGGGACCCGGGGCGTCACGGTCTCCTACCCCCGGATGCGGTATCTGGGAATCTGGCACAAGCCGGAGAGCGACGCGCCCTTCGTCTGCCTGGAGCCCTGGCTGAGCCTGCCCTCCCGGGACGGGGTGGTGGAGGATCTCTCCCAGCAGAACGACCTGATGGCGCTGCTCCCGGGCGAGGTGTACGCCAACCAGTGGACGGCCACCATATTTTGACAATGTAATGACTGAAGGAGAAAAAACATGCAGCGATTTGAAGAGTACGCCAAGCTCCTGGTGGAGGTGGGCGTAAACATCCAGAAGGGACAGAATTTAATCATCGACACGCCGGTGGACTGCGCCTGGTTTGCCCGGCTGTGCGCCAAAGCGGCCTACGCCGCCGGCTGCCGCGAGGTGATTATGAAGTGGAACGACGACGCGCTGACAAGGGAGAAATTTCTCCATGCGGCGCCAGAGGTCTTTGATACCTTTCCCGAGTGGCTGGCCAAGTTCATGAACGGCTACGCCGAGGAGGGCGCGGCGTTCCTCCACATTGTCGCCTCTGACCCGGAAAACCTGGTGGGCGTGGAGTCGGACCGCATCACCCGCGCTCAGCGGTCCAGCGGCGAGGCCCTCAAGCCCCATCGGGAGCTGACCACAAACGGCACAGTCCCCTGGTGCATCGCCGCCATCCCCATCCCCTCCTGGGCAAAGAAGGTATTTCCAGGCTGCGGGGAGGAGGAGGCCGTGGACAAGCTGTGGGACGCCATTCTCCAGGCTGTCCGCGTAGGCGGCGGGGATGCGGTGGACCGCTGGCGGACCCATCTGGATACCCTCCAGCGCCGGATAGACCGGCTCAATGAGCTGAACCTGGAGAGCCTCCACTACAAAAACAGCCTGGGCACGGACCTGACCATCCGCCTGCCGGAGGGGGCCATCTGGGCAGGGGGCAGCAACGTCACCAGATCCGGCGTCCCCTACATCGCCAACATGCCCACGGAGGAGATCTTCACTGCGCCCCTGCGCACAGGGGTGGACGGCGTGGTGTACGCGGCCATGCCCCTGGTCCGCAACGGCGTGATTATGGACAAATTCCATATGGTGGTCCGGGAGGGGAAGATCGTGGAGGCCCATGCCCAGGTCGGAGAGGAGGCCCTGCGCGCCGCCGTGACCCTGGACGAGGGGGCGTCCTACTTCGGGGAGGTGGCCCTGGTGCCCTACGACAGCCCCATCAGCAACCAGAATCTGCTCTACTACAATACCCTCTTTGACGAGAACGCCTCCTGCCATCTGGCCTTCGGGGACGCCTATCCGGAGTGCCTGAAGGGCGGCGAGGACATGACCAAGGAGGAGCGGCAGGCCCATGGCCTCAACACCTCCATCACCCACGTGGACTTCATGGTGGGCACGGCGGATCTGTGCATCACCGGCCGGACCCGGGACGGCCGTGACGTGGACATCTTTATTGACGGAAACTTTGCGTTTTAGCGTCCATTCTTTTTTCTTGAAAGAAAAAAGAATCAAAAAAGAACTTTAGAGGATATAGAACAGGCTGCCGGCAGCCGATCGGTCCAGCGCCGCGAATGCGCTTGGGACCAACTGCCGGCAGCCCTGTTTTTATCCTCTAAAGTTTTTCTTTTGAACCTTTTCTTTGTTTACAGAGAGGAGCATGGCGGCAAAACTCACTTTCTCTCCAGCGACACGCCGCTGAGGATGCTCTCCCGGCCCGGGTGGAAGGTGATGGACACCTGATCGCCGGGACTGACGATCACCGCCAGGGGCTGGTCCGCAGCGCACACGCTGTAGAACACGTCGCTGCCGATGAGCCGGATGAAATAATAGCTGTTGCCGTCCATCACCGCAGAACGAATCTCGGCGATGCCTCCCTCCACGGTCTCCGTGCCGGTGAGGCCCACGCCGCCGTCCACGATGCCGTTCTGGCTGAGCATGGACAGATAGTTCTGCTCGCACTCAGCCACCGTGTCCCCGGTGGCCACCACCTGATACTGCCGGACATTGACCATGGCGTACTTCTTCACCAGCTGGGCGTTGTCCTTCATGGCCATGAAGTAGGTGGGCTGACCCCCCACGTTCAGCAGCAGGGGGAAGGTCGCTCTGTACTTCAGATGCTGTAACATGCCCTCGGCGCTGTCCATGGCGGAGTGCTCCGTGGCCCCGGCGCAGGAGTAAAAATGGCTCTCCTTGGTGCGCTGGTTGGTGAGGATGAAGCCGATGTTGGACTGGTCCCCGCCAATGGAGGTCACGCCGGTATAGACCCACACGTCGTCGCCCATGGCGATGTAGTTGTAGTCATCCGTGGTGACCGTCACGTCCCGCTGGCCGAACAGGGAGTTGAGAAAGCCGTTGTGGTACATGCCGTAGTAGTCGTACTGCTGGACAATGAGCCCGGCGGGGTAGAGATTGTCCACCCAGTCGGGGACCTGCTCGTAGTACTGGCACTCGCCTGTGACGGCGTTGACCAGCACCGCGCCCTTCACGTCCGTGCCGCCGAACAGGCCGATGGTCCGCACCAGCCGGGGGCAGATCCAGTAGGGGACCCCCTCCTCGTCAATCTCCATCACCGGCTGGGCAAAGAGGTAAGTGGGGAAGTGGAAGCGGAGGTGGCGGTAGAGGTTGCGGCCGAAGTGCTCCACGTTGGTGTACTTGATCCCCTCCTCCAGCCGCACCAGCTCCACGTTCTGGGTGACCATGTCGATGAGCAGATAGGCGGGCAGGCCGTCAGAGCGGTTGGTGAACCACTTGATGAGGTCCATATACGTCAGCGTGGCGATGCGCACCGGGCGGCCCCGGTAGTTGATCTGGGTGTAGTCGTTGACCACGTCGAACTGGCTGACCATGTCGCTGAGCTCGCCCAGCTTCCGGTCCCCCAGCCGCTCGGCGGACTGCCGGTCCAGCATGGGGATCTGATCGTAGGAGATCTCGTCCACCTCATCGGCAAAGTCGCCCACCTGGATGGGCAGCAGCTGGGCGTAGTCCTTGGCCCGGAAGATGACCGAGCCCACCACGCTGCCGCCGATGCACAGCAGCAGGGACAACACGGCCACCGCCACCGGAACCAGACACTGTCTCTTCAGGAACTGGAAGTACCCCTTCACCCCCTGGCCCTGAAAGCCGCTGGTGAGCACGGCGCAGCCGCAGTAGATGACGCACAGCAGCAGAACAAAGGTGTGAAACTCCGGGGCCTGGAGGTTGATAGGCGGCAGGTTGACGTAGAAGTATACGAGTCCCACCGCCAAGGTCACGGCCAGATTGATGAGCACCCGGGTCACGGGGCTCTTTACCGCCTTGCGGGGCTTTTTCGGCTTGGGCGGGCTGTTCTGGGAGGGCGCGCCGCTGGAAAATCCCTCCCACTGGAAGCCCTTGGCGTCTTGACCGGAAAATGGCATGATGTCTCTCCTTTCTCATGCGGGTCCAAATGATTACCTGGGGCGAAAAATGCTATTATATCATTTTACTCCTTTTCCCGCTCAATAGCAAGCTCATTTTCCCGCAGGCCCACCTTCACGCCGTCCCCCCGGCGGAGGCGTCCAGCGAGCAGCTCCTCCGCCACCCGCTCCTCCACCAGCCGCTGGATCCGCCGCCGCAGGGGCCGGGCCCCGCTGGCGGGGTCAAATCCCTCCCGGGCCAGATGGGCCGCCACGCCCACCTCCACCCGCAGGGTCAGGCCCAGGGCCTCCATCCGCCGGCCGGTTTCCGCCAGGAGGCGGGCGGCGATCTCCTCCAGGTCCTCCTCCCCCAGCTGGCGGAAGACCACGGTCTCGTCAATGCGGTTCAAAAACTCCGGACGGAAGGTCCGCTTCAGCTCGTCGGTGACCTGATCGCGGATCCGCTGCTGGCGGACCAGCTGGCCGTCCTCCCCGGCAAACCCCAGGCGGCCCCGGCTGGTGATCTGCCGGGCCCCCACGTTGCTGGTCATCACCACCACCGTATTGCGGAAATCCGCCCGCCGTCCCTGGCTGTCCGTGAGCCGGCCGTCCTCCAGGATTTGCAGCAGCAGGTTCCACACCTCCGGGTGGGCCTTCTCGATCTCGTCAAAGAGCACCACTGCGTAGGGCCGGCGGCGGACCTTCTCCGTCAGCTGTCCCCCCTCCTCGTGGCCCACGTAGCCCGGGGGCGAGCCCACCAGGCGGCTGGCCGCGTGGCTCTCGGCGTACTCGGACATGTCCACCCGGATCATGGCCTCCTCCTGGCCGAAGAGGGCTGCGGACAGGGCCCGGCACAGCTCCGTCTTGCCCACGCCGCTGGGGCCCAGCAGTAGGAAGCTGCCGATGGGCCGGTTGGGCTCCCCCAGCCCCACCCTGCCCCGGCGGATGGCCCGGGCCATGGCGGAGATGGCCTGATCCTGGCCAACCACCCGCCTTTGCAGCTCCTCTTCCAGGCGCAGCAGCCGCTCTCCCTCGTCCTGGGTGATCTGCCGCACCGGCACGCCGGTCCACTCCGAGGCCACGGCGGCCACGTCCTCCCCGGTGACGGAGATAAGGTCGTCCGTGCGGCCGTTGACCCACCGGGCCCGCTCCTCCCGGAGCTGGCGGGCGAAGTCTTCCTCCACGTCCCGCAGCCGGGCGGCCGCCTCAAAGTCCTCCCCGGCGATGGCCTCCGCCTTCTCCCGGCCCACCGCCTCCAGCCGCTCCTCCAGCCGCTTGAGGTCCGGAGTCCGTGTCTCGCACTCCATGCGCACCCGGGAGCAGGCCTCGTCCATCAGGTCAATGGCCTTGTCCGGCAGAAAGCGGTCCGGCAGGTACCGGCGGCTGAGCTCCACGCAGGCGCGGACCGCCTCGTCGCTGATGGCCAGACCGTGGTGGGCCTCGTACTTGTCCCGCAGGCCCAGGAGGATCTCCACGGCCTCGCCGGGCGAGGGCTCCTCCACGGTCACGGGCTGGAACCGCCGCTCCAGGGCCGCGTCCTTCTCAATATACTTGCGGTACTCGTCCCGGGTGGTGGCGCCGATGACCCGGATCTCCGCCCGGCTCAGGGCGGGCTTGAGGATGTTGGCCGCGTCCACCGCCCCCTCGGCGCTGCCGGCGCCCACGATGGTGTGGAGCTCGTCGATGAAGAGGATCACATTGCCCATGCGCCGGATCTCCGCCAGGGCGTTCTTCACCCGCTCCTCAAACTCGCCCCGGTACTTTGTCCCCGCCAGCATGGCCGCCAGATCAATGGAGAGGATGGTCTTGCCGGAGAGCTCCTCCGGCACGTCCCCGCTGACGATCCGGGCCGCCAGCGCCTCAGCCACGGCGGTCTTGCCCACGCCGGGCTCCCCGATGAGCACAGGGTTGTTCTTGGTGCGGCGGGAGAGGATGCGGATGGTCCGGGCGATCTCCCGGTCCCGGCCCACCACCGGGTCCAGCCGCCCCTCCCGGGCCAGGGCGTTGAGGCTGCGGGTGAACTGGTCCAGAAGCTTCGACCGGGCGGGCTCCTCCCGGCGGGGCTGGGCGATGCGGGTGGGGGCCTCCCGGGCGAAGCGCAGGCCCTGGCCCCCGGACAGAGACAGGCTCTGGCCTCCGGGCAGGGACCCGGAGAGGGGGGACGCGCCGGAGGCGTTCAGCCGCTGGAGGAGGGCGGCCTGGAGCTTTCTGGGGTCCGTACCCATGGCGGAGAGCACCCGCATGGCCATGGTGCCGCTCTCCCGGAGGATGCCCAGCAGCAGGTGCTCCGTGCCCACGTAGCCGCCGCCGAAGCGGTTGGACTCCCCCACCGCGTTCTCAATGACCCGCTTGGCCCGGGGGGTGAGGCCCTGGGGCGGGGCAAGGCCCGGCAGGCCGGTGCCCACGATGCCGGCGATGGTCTCCCGGGTTTTCTCCGCAGTGACGCTCTGGCCGGCCAGACAACGGTGGGCCGCGCCGCCCTCCTCCCGCATAAGGCCCAGCAGCAGGTGCTCGCTGCCCACGTAGCTGTGGCCCAGCTCCTCCGCGGCCTCCTGGGCCAGCCGCAGGGCGCTCTGGGCCCTGGGGGTGAATCGATTTTCGTACATGCTCCCACCATCCTCGGTTGATTTTCCTATAGCAGTATTCCCGTGGAGGGAGGTTTTACACATTTCTTCCCTGGCGGGGATATTTTACCCTTGCATTTTTGAAACTTCATGGTACAATGTAAATACCATTCTATAGGGAGGTTAGACATTATGGCACACAAGATCACTGACGCCTGCGTCAGCTGCGGCAGCTGTGCTGAGAACTGCCCCGTCGAGGCCATTTCTCAGGGCGACACCCAGTACGTCATCGATGCCGACGCCTGCGTGGACTGCGGCGCCTGCGCGGCCAACTGCCCCACCGAAGCGATTGTCGCTGAGTAACCGGGTACATAGAGAGGCCCTCTCTCCGTTGGGAGCGGGGGCCTTTCTGTTCCCAGGGAGGGGAGAAAATGAATTTTTTATAAAAACTCTTTTTCCCCGTTGTGTTTTTTCCATATTTGTGCTATTCTATTAATATCAAGGTTTCTAACTACAGATAAGGAGTGATTTCATATGGTCAGACTAATCATGAGCGGTTCCGGCGAGGGCAAGACGAAGCAGCTGATTGAGCTGATGGAGAACACGGCGGAGTCCAATGTGGGCTGCATGGTCTGCATCGAGCCGAAGCGGAACATGAGCTTCAACCTGCGCCACCAGACCCGCATGATCGACGCCTCCGAGTTCGCCATCGGCAGCTTTGAGGCTCTGCGGGGCTTCCTGAGCGGCCTCTACGCCGGCAACTACGACATCTCCCACATCTTCATTGATAATCTCTGCAAGATCGCCCACAACAACAACGAGCAGGATGTCGACGCGTTCCTCAGCTGGCTGGATTCCTTCGCCACCCCCCTGGATCTGAAGGTCACGGTCACGGTCAGCGCCAACCCGGACACCGCCACCGACACCATGCGGAAATATATGTAACGGGCTCCCGATCTGGTCCCGGACAACATCACATATGCGCCTAAAAGGCGGCGTCCCGTTG
>OFFE01001052.1_pt1 | contig 21298 bp, 17 predicted proteins | sample 1521371 | NCBI WGS metagenome assembly OFFE01 (sample SAMEA3504131, study PRJEB24116) | mouse gut metagenome | biome: mouse gut; feature: mouse-associated habitat; material: faeces | place: Denmark | collected 2011 | reverse complement strand
GGTCGTTCCATGCTACGCCGCCCTCCGCCGAGGGGACGTACGGCGCGTCGCACTTGTACTGCACGACGGCCTGGGGGCTGAGCGTGGCGAAGCCGTGGGCGAAGCCGCGCGGGATGAAGAGCTGACGCCGGTTGTCGGCCGACAGCTCGACGGCGACATGACGGCCGAAGGTGGGCGAGCCCTGCCTTAGGTCGACCGCGATGTCGAGTATGCGGCCGCTGACAACGCGTACTATCTTAGACTGGGCGTGTGGGGCGCGCTGGTAGTGCAGACCGCGCACCACGCCGTAGCGCGATACGCTCTCGTTGTCCTGCACGAAGCGGGTGCGTATGCCCGTGGCCGCCTCGAAGTCGGCGGCGTTGAAACTCTCGAAGAAGCAGCCGCGCTCGTCGCGGAAGATCTTCGGTTCGAATATGATTACTCCGGCCAGCCCGGTCGGGATGATTCCGATCATAGTTTCAGCAGATATTGTCCGTATTGGCTGCCTCGCATCTCGTCGGCCGAGCGGCGCAGAGCCTCGCGCGTGATCCAGCCAGCTTCATAGGCGATCTGTTCGAGGCAGGCTATTTTTAGCCCCTGCCGCTTTTCGATGACCTCGACGAAGATCGACGCCTCGGCCAGCGAGTCGTGCGTACCCGTGTCGAGCCATGCGAAGCCGCGGTCGAGCAGCTCGACATGCAGCTCCGAGCGACGGCGGTACTCCTCGTTGACGGCCGTGATCTCCAACTCGCCGCGTGCCGAAGGACGTATCGAGGCGGCTATATCCACCACGTCGGCGGGATAGAAGTAGAGCCCCGTGACGGCGTAGTCGGACTTGGGGCGGGCGGGTTTCTCCTCGATCGAAAGGCAGTTGCCGTCGGCGTCGATCTCGGCCACGCCGTAGCGCTCGGGGTGGTCGACACGGTAGCCGAATACCGTGGCGCGCCCCCGCCGCACGACCCTCTCGACGGCCGCGGCGAGCAGACGGTCGAGGCCGGCGCCGTGGAATATGTTGTCGCCCAGTACCAGACAGACGTTATCGCCCGCAACGAACTCGCGGCCTATGACGAAGGCTTCGGCCAGACCGTTGGGGGCGGGCTGCTCGGCATAGGCGAACCGCACGCCGAACTGCTCTCCCGAGCCCAGCAGCCGCTCGAACGACGGCATGTCCTGCGGAGTGGAGATGATGAGTATGTCGCGTATGCCGGCCAGCATAAGAACCGAGATCGGGTAGTAGATCATCGGCTTGTCGAACACAGGCAGCAGCTGCTTGCTCACGCCCTTGGTAATAGGGTATAGGCGCGTGCCGCTGCCGCCGGCCAGAACAATTCCTTTCATCGGTATCTAAGTATATGCTTAGGGCATTGGCCGCTAAGACGTTCGGTTACTGTTGCCGGATGCCGGCAGGCGCCCTGCAAGCCGTGTCGCGGGGGCGCTCAGCCGGTATTCCGATCGGAGCGTGCTCCTTATTTGATAGCTCCCATGTATTTGAGGAACTGCGTGCGCAGCAGATGCTCGGCGCTGCACTCCTGCCGGGCGTTCATGCGGCCGCAGTAGGCTGCCGGGGCGTCGAACGAGTGCTTCTGCTGCCACTTGTCGAGGGCGGCGACGGCGGGTGCTATCCACTCCTTGCCGCAGCCGTAGATCACGCTGCTGACCTCGACGGCCGAGGCGCCTGCCAGGATCGACTTTACGACGTCCTGCCATGCGTGCACGCCGCCCGACACTGCTACGGGCAGCTGCGGCACGGCGGCCGAGACCAGCCCTGCCCACCGCAGCGAGTTGGAGAGCTCGGCCGCCGTGGTAAAGGGGTGTGACATGGTATACTCCATTTTGTCGATGTCGATATCGGTAGGATAGAGTCTGTTGAACAATACGACAGCATCGGCGCCGTTGGCGCGCAGGCGGTCGGCGAGCGCCACGGGATTGGAGATATTGGCGCCGAGCTTGACTATGACGGGTATGCGCACTGTCTGTCGTACATGGCGCAGGATGTCGATATGCGACTGTTCAAGCTCGCCGTCGCAGTAATCCTTCGACGTGCGTATGGTCATCATGTTGAGCTCCAAGGCGTCGGCGCCGGCCTTCTCGATCTCGGCGGCGAAGCGCATGCGCTCGCTGTCGGTGTAGCACGACAGACTGGCGATGATAGGTATGGTGCAGAGGCGCTTGCTCTCGCGGATCAGTGAGAGATACTCCGAGAGGATGTGCTCGCCCATGTAGCCTTGCAGATAGTCCGACGCCTCGCTGTGGGCATACTCGTCGGTCATCATCTCGGTCTGACGCGCGATGTTCTCCTCGAAGAGCGATTTGAGCACGACGGCTCCCGCGCCGGCCTCCTCGAACGCTTTGTTGGATGCTGCCTGAGCGGTAAGTCCGCAGCTGCCTATGATTATCGGGTTGCGAAGCTCCAACCCGGCGAAATTGGTTTTTGTTGACATATCGTTTTATATTATCGGGTTACGTATTATTGCATATCTGCTGCCACACTGCGTGCAAGCTCGTCGCACTGCTGCTCGACAGAGTGCGAGTAGCCCTGCTTCATCTCGACGGTAGGACAGAGCACGGTCCAGCCCAGACGCTCGGCCGTGTCGACGATGCGCTTGACGGCGGCACCTGCCCAGCAGAACGAGCCGAATGCCGCGAAGCGGCGCTGCGGGATGCCGCGCGCGACGATCTTCGAGAGCAGCGACTCGACCTCGGGGAACAACTCTCCGTTATAGGTCGGCGAGCCGACGATCAGCGTGTCGTAGTCGAATATGTCTCTGAGCACGACCGACATATCGGCCGACGAGAGATTGTGCAGGCGTATGCGGCCGACACCGCATGCAGCCAGCGTGCGGGCTATGCGCTCGGCCATCTGCTCTGTGTTGCCGTACATTGAACCGTATGCTATGACTACGCCCGGCTCGGCCTGATATCGGCTCAGACGGTCGTATATGCCTATCACCTTGGCGATATCGCGCGTCCAGACCGGACCGTGTGTCGAGCAGATCATCTCGATGTCGAGCCCGCCCAGCTTCTTCAATGCGGCCTGCACGGGTTTGCCGTACTTGCCTACGATGCAGGCGTAGTAGCGCACCATTTCGTCCCAGAAATGGTCGAGCGCGAGCTGCGTGTCGAGGATGCCGCCGTCGAGCGTGCCGAACGTACCGAAAGCATCGGCCGAGAATAGTACGCGCTGCTCGGGGCAGTAGGTAACCATGACCTCGGGCCAGTGCACCATAGGCGCCATATAGAACTGCAATGTCCTGCCGCCAAGCGACAGCGACTCGCCCTCCTTGATGCAGAGCGTATTGTCGGTAATTCCGTAGAAGCCCTCGATCATCTGCAACGTCTTGGCGTTGCCGACGATCTGCATGCGGGGATAGCGCATGCGCAGCGTGGCCATCGCGGCCGAGTGGTCGGCCTCCATGTGGTTGACTACCAGATAGTCGATCTCGCGCCCCTGCAACACCTCGTCGATGTTGCTCATGAATCGCGATGCGAAGGCCTCGTCGACCGTATCGATCAGTGCGACCTTGTCGTCCACGACAAGATACGAGTTGTAGGATACGCCGTAGGGCAGCGACCACAGCCCCTCGAAGCGGTGTTTGGTTCGGTCGTTCACGCCGACGTAATGGATGCCCTGTTTGATTTCGGTAATATACATATATTAGTAGGTAAAATTGTTTAATATCCGTTTTCGAAAACAAAGTTAATATAATTTCAGTAAAATTTTTGCAGAAACAAAAAATATGCTTATATTTGCACTCGCTAAGGTACGGTAAGTGCCGGCAACATACGATGGTGCCATAGCTCAGTTGGTAGAGCAAAGGACTGAAAATCCTTGTGTCCCTGGTTCGACTCCCGGTGGTACCACTTAAAAATCAAGCAGTTGTCAGAATATCAACTGCTTGATTTCTTTTACAATAGTGGCTAAAACAGGTGGAAAAACAGGAGTTGTTTTCTAGAAAATGACAACGTTAGATGTCATTACAAACAATACAGCCCATGCCTCAGTGGTGTCTATATGGCTTGTTGTCTTTAATTCGTCAAGCTATTTTATTGCTATGTGCGGATTTATGTGTAATTTTGCAATGGAAATCAAAACAGATTGACAATGATATAAAGTTAAACAAGACATATTAGAAAAAGAAGTGTTTGCTTCTTGCTTGATGTTATCAGAGAAATCGCCAATTTCAACTAGATATAACCATCATACGCAAGTAGGTAAATGCTCGCACGATAGGTGTGGGCTTTCCTTGTTTGTATGGTTATGGGTGTTTGGCGATACCCTCTGATAGGCAATCAAGGTTTAGCCCGCACCTCTTTTTTGTGTCCTTAGGTAAGCCAGGAAAATGACACAATAGTAAAACAATCCCATACTAGATGTTAAACTAAATAAAAACTTTAAGCAAATGAAATACAGAAATTTTTTCTCATTTATACTGCTTACCATTGCAGTATGCACGGGATTTACATCATGCGATAAAGATGATGATGTCGACCCAACAAACATTAACCAAGTCATTGTAGGACAATGGAAATCAGAGTTCCTAGGAGAAATGTATTATGATGAGATGGAGGTATTAGACCTAAATGACACAAATATAGATGATGTATATATGCACTTTTCGTTCAATCCAAATGGAACAGGATATGACCTTTACTATGATGGGACAAGAAGTGACTTTTCTTATGAAATCATAGATGGTATACTCTATATATCAGGGGAGGGTAGTGCAAATAGGTATGAGATTGTCAAATTCAACAAGAATGTAATCTATATGCTAAGACTGCCAGGGTACTCGTACCAAGCTGGACTCAAATTGGTAAGAATAAAATAAGCCTAACAGGGATTGTTTTATTGTTGTGTTTTTACACACGATCAAAAACCACAAGGGAATGAAAACACAAAGTATGGACACACGAGAATTAGACGCTGCATTGATGCAGCAATTCACTATTGAATCAATGTTAAAACCGTCTTGTGATGCTTTTAAGCTACAGCTAAACACTGATCTCAATATAGCAGCACTGCAAGAACAGGCATATGATTAGTGTTTGAAAAGCAAAGGCTTCCTATGCTCGCATCATGTGGATGTCGATACTGTCGATGGGAAATTCAGTTTATTCATGAAATTACACATGACGAGATATAAAGACAATGGATTGTGTAAACAGAACCAAGCCATGAAGCATCTTTACAATAAGACAAAAAGTAATTAATTAAGAAATTGTTATGTGGTGGATTATTGGTATAGTGGGATTTATTATATATAGCATAAATAGAGACCATAAAGAGCATGTTAAAATTCATGTTTCCAATTTTGGTGGAATGATGGAGAAATACGATGTGCTAATAGCCTATTTAAAATCCGGTGGATTATCAGTGTCAAAAGTAACTAAATCAAGTGTTATACTTTCATCCAGAAGTATGACATGGACATTAGATTATGTTGGAAATAATCTGGAAGTCCGGATGAATGGATTTATGCCGATGCTGGGTAAAATTAATCATAGATGGATTTTTCATGATGGGTATCCGCAAGACAAAATGATAGAAGAAATTGAAAACTATATGGATTGGCAAATTGGACAACTAGGAAATGCCGCACATAACAATCCATATAACCATCTTAATAAGCATTAACAACATGGGAGCATTAGATTTGAATAAAGTGTCAGTATGTATGGGAAAAGTAATAAAACTACTGTCAGAATTAGAACCGCAAATTATTGGCGCAAACGATGTATAATTGGACCTAGATATTTCCTTTATGATACAGCAAATCCACAAGATATATGTGAGGATATTATATCAAAAGTTATCCTTGATTCAAAGCCGGAATATATATGGCAAGTGTATCTAATGGCTAATGCAAACAAGATATTAACCGAAGCTAATGTTTTTATTGCTCACTATGTTGATTTATTGTGCTTCTATTCACCGGAAACACTAAATACATATGTTTGGCAACCGGATATTAATGAGGTTATTAGACCCAAAGTATTTCTGCATGACAATTATGCTAAAGTTGAATGTTGTTGGTTTGAGGAATATGATACAGGACCAGATGAATCATATCTTTATGAATATTGTCGAGGATTGTACATAGATACTTGTGAATATGAAATACAAAACAATACCATCCAATTGATAAACCGCATGGAGCAACAATTGATAAAATCTTGGTATGTTGAGGATGGAACAAACGAAGATGAAGAAGACTTACCTTTTTAGGGGTATCATTCCAAGAAGATACAGAATTATGTGTGCAATCTGTTTCGTTAGAGATTTAGGCAAATATGCACTACTATCTATTTTATTAGGAGAAGTGCATACTTAATCCTGCTATGCTAGGGTATATCTTTCTTCTCCTAATGCCCTATATCTAATGGATTATGGACAGTATAAATAAAGGTAAGAATGCCTGCTAGATATGCACTTATAACTCTTTATTATATAAAATAAATGGAATTGTAAGTGCAAAAGATAATTTGATTTATTAACCAAGAAAACAACCAATCTTGTTTTCCAAAATGTTTTAACCAAGCTGCTTGATGCAGAGGATAAAACAGTGATTATTAGCCACAGATAGGCTATTGATTAATTACTGAGAATCCTTGTGTCCCTGGTTCGACTCCCAAGTGGTACCACTCCCAAATCGACTGCTTACAGCAATGTAGGCGGTCGATTTTTTTTGTCGGTGCAATCCTACTATTAGGAGTCGGTTTAGGCTGCTTTCGGGGTATGGAGCGCTCGAAGCGTAGCTGCGGCAATCCTTTGAGCGATACATCGATAGTCCTCGATCCGTGCACTATCCGACCGGACATCGGCAGGGGTACGGGGCCAGGCGATGCGGACGGTATCTCGTTGAGTCGATAGCCGTTCATCGGCGTATTGCGCTGTCGCTCGCACAGTTTCTGTTTTTTTTGCTTAGTCTGTCAGTCTTAGCGGCGGCATCCGCGATTCGGCCGGCGAGCTGGCCGGCGTAGGTGGTGCCGTTCATCGTAGTTGCGCTTGGCAAAACAGCCGGATAAATCGATCGCGTCCTTGTCTGTTCTCCGGTTTGCCGGATCGATTGCCTTTCGGCATCATAGGCAAACCCGGCCGACCGGGTACGATTATCTTCGCCCGCAGGCATGGTGTGCCGAGCATGGCATACAAAAAGACATCCCGGCAATCTGTCGATTGTCGGGATGTAACTTCGATCGGCGCTTCTCAGCGGGAAGGCGCCTTCGGCGAGCGCCGGTTTACTTGGCGTTCTTCTTATCGTAACGTTTTGCGTAACGGCTCATAAACTTATCCACACGTCCGGCGGTGTCCACCAACTTCATCTTACCTGTATAGAACGGGTGAGACGTGTTAGAGATTTCCATCTTGTATACGGGATAGGTTTCGCCGTTCACTTCGATGGTCTCTTTTGTCGAAACGGCGGACCTGCACAAAAACACGTGGTCGTTCGACATGTCCTTGAACGCCACTAAACGATAATTTTCCGGATGAATACCCTTTTTCATTTTCGTCTTTTTGTTTAATTAAGTACTTAATTCGCGGCAAAGATAGCAAAAAATATCTTTGCCGCAACCATATGGCCTGATATTTTACTCGAATCGCATTTTTGTCGTCGAGCCGCAGATGTATCGCGTCTGCGTGCGGCCGTAGGGAACGTGCATTCCATATCCCCCGGCGCCGTGCCCGAACAAGGTAGGACTGCGCCCGAAGCCGCAATCGTCGTCTGCATCGGATGCAGTCGGAACGGGGCGCAGTCGAATATTTTTTTGCGAAATAATTTGAATTTCCGGACAAAATACCTATCTTTGTGCCACAAAAGCGTGAAAACGTCGGATCCTTAGCTCAGTTGGTTAGTAGCACCTGACTCATAATCAGGGGGTCGTAGGTTCAAGCCCTACAGGATCCACAAACACCCGGCGAATATTTCGCCGGGTGTTTTGTTTTACATTGCATGCAGCCTTAACTTGCCGATAAATCGCTTCGGCCGGACAGTATCGATATTACTACGGATGACTTTTGCGAATAATATCATATGGAGCCGAGCGATATTTTCGGCCGGCGCGAGCGATTGCATCGGCGGCCTGCGGTATCGTAGTCTGCCGGATCATGTACGTGTGCGGGATCATCCGCCACGTGTTCATTCGTCGTGGGGCACTGGCTACGCTCTTACATAGTGCGGCATGTCGGCGGGTATTTCGAGCGAGAACTCGACCAGACCGCATATCCTGCTGTCGCGGTGCCACGGGGTTTGGTAGATCAGTTTGCGCTGTCCGCGCTTGTCGATAGTGTAGGCGTTGGGCGTGCCCTCGTCGAGGAGTTGTGCTATGATGCGGCGCGAGCGTTCGCTGTGGCAGGGTATGAGCGATTTGCCGCGCACGTCGCCGTTGACCTCGATCGAGCGGGTGTTTTGATAGATGACGATGCAGCCGGCATCGCAGACGGTAACGGCGCAGCCCGAGAGCGAGTCCGTCCACGGGCATTGCGGAAAGTCGTTGGGGTTAAATTCCATAATAGCGGGTTATTTGATATCGAAATCGAGCAGGGTGTCCGCGCCGAGCGCGACGCGGTAGTTGCATCCGGCCGCGACGTCGAACCGCTCGGGCGAGCCGAGATAGATCAGATCGCCTATGCGCAGGGTCATGGCATGCGACAGGCAGCTTACGATGCGGTCGACGGTAAAGCGCATGGCATCGGTGCCGGTGGTAAGACGCTCCTCGCCGTCGATCGTAAAGCGCATCCCGTCGCGGAGCCTCTCCCTGCCGAGAGTGCTGTTGGAGAGTGCGGCCGAGTGGTCGAAGCCTACGGCATGCTCCCACGGCAGCGAGTCGGCGCGCAGACGGTCGAGCATATCGACGGCCGTGAAGTTGACGCCGAGTGCCACTTCGTCGTAGCAGCGCGGGGCGAACCGCTCGCCGATGCACTTGGCAAGGCGCGATATGCGGATGACGATCTGCGGTTCGGCCGCAATGCGTCCCATGCTGTCGGGGATGTAGAATGCGTCGTTGTTGCGCAACAGCGACGTGTCGGCCTTGCAGTACCATCGCGGTGCGTCGCCCGCGTCGCAGAAGTTGTTGATGACGGATATTATCTTCATTTCGAGTCGTTTCTAAGTATGCCGACCATGCGTCGGGCGAACCGTTCGCTCGCACCTGCCGGGCCGATTATTTCGCGCAGCCGGGCGAAGTCGCCGAGCATGCGCTCACGGTCGCTGCCGCCCGTGAGAATGGATTGCAGCTCGCGGCGTGCGGCGTCGAGATCGAAGCGCGAGGCTACGATTTCGCGGACGGCCTCGCGGCCGAGATTGATATTTACCAGAGATATGTAAGGTATTTTCAGGAATATAGGCCGCAGCTTCTCGTAGAGCCACGGTATGTGGTAGAGCACTATCTCGGGGGTGCCGATAAGTGCCGTTTCGAGCGTTGCCGTACCCGAGGTCACGAGTGCCGCCTCGCTTACCGAGAGCAGCTCGTAGGTCTGTCCGCAGACGAAGCCTATGCCTGTGCCGCTGAGATACTTTTCATATGCGGCGCGGTCGATCCAGTCGACGCCGGCAACCACGAAGCGGTAGTCGGGGAACTCGGCCGCAAGACGTGCCATATCTGCGAGGTTGTCGCGTATCTCGCTGCGGCGCGAGCCGGCCAGCAGCGCTATCAGCGGCTTGTCGCCCAGAGCGTTGCGGCGTGCGAACTCCTCGCGCGAGGGCCATGCTGCACGACGGCTCTCGATAGCGTCGACAAGAGGATTGCCCTCGAACAGAGGCTCGATGCCCTTCGCGCGGAAGTAGTCGCGTTCGAAGGGGAATATGATGAACAGCCGGTCGACATACCGTTTCAACTCCTTGACGCGCCGCTCCTTCCATGCCCAGACTTTGGGGGCTATGTAGTAGAACACCTTGTAGCCGCGCCGGTGTGCGAAGCGCGCTATCTTCATGTTGAAGCCCGGGTAGTCGATAAGTATTACCGCGTCGGGTGCGAACGCATCTATGTCGCGGCGGCACTGGCCGATCTGCCGCAGTATGGTCGGCAGATGCCGCACCACCTGCACGAAGCCGAAGAACGACGTCTCGCGGTAGTGCTTTGCAAGGTTCCGCTCTCCTCCGGCCTCGGCCATCATGTCGCCGCCCCAGAAGCGCAGCTCGGCCGCGGGGTCGGCCGCGAGCAGCCCGCGTATGAGGTTGGCGCCGTGCAGATCGCCCGATGGCTCGCCGGCTATGATATAGTATTTCATCGGATGTCGTTTTGCATAAGTCATATAGCGCCGAAGCTCTCCGGCCGGCTCGCGCGGGAGGTTGCCGGGGCGGCTTCGATACGTATGACAAATATACGCTCTTTGCGCCAGATATGCAAATAGGCCGTCGTACGGCCTGACGAAGAATCCGCCTGCCGCGGGCGGCAGACGGATCGGATGGAAATTCAGTGTGCTTTGTCGGATCTGTCGATCAGGCCTTCTCGGGCTCTATGCGGTTGCCGTTTTCGTCGAAGCAGAGCTCCTGCGTCGTGCCGTCGGCGGCGGCAAGTGTCAGCTTGTAGATCTTGGCGCCATCCTGCTCCTTGGCTTGTGCCTTGGCGATGCGGGCCTCGCGGTCGATCGTCGCCACGGCCTCCATGACGGCTGCCGGGAGGGTGTCGATATCTACGTCGACGAACTCGACTACGACCTGCTCGACGGCTGCCGTGTTATTGTCTGCTGACGTTGCGTCCTGTGCGAATGTAGTACCGACGGTTGCTGCCGTAAGAAATGCCGCTGCAAAAAACATCTTTTTCATAATCTTCTCTTGTTTAGGTTTAACATCTTTCCGTGTCACGTATCGTTTGCCGTGCCGGTTTCGATAGAGATTATGTCAATGATGATGCCGTCGGGCGGCGTAATTATATATAGTTGATAATCAGTGTAATATGTTTTAGGCATGTCGTGCCGTTCGTGATCCGGGTGTGGAATGCCGCCACAAAGGGTGTGGAATTTATCCTCACTCGATACCCAGCGACGCGAGTTTGTTGTAGAGCGTCTTGCGGTCGATGCCCAGCAGCCGCGCCGCCTGCGACTTGTTGCCCGAAGCCAGACGCAGGGCGCGTTCGATGCTCTGCCTCTCGCGCTCGGGATCGTGCAGCGACAGTTTGTCGGCAGCGGGCCTCTCGGCGGCGGCCGGGTCGACGATATGCTGTGGCAGCGACTCCGCGGTAATGTATTGGCCGGTGGTCAGCAGAGCCGCCCGCGTGACGGTATTCTTCAACTCGCGCAGATTGCCCGTCCACTCGTACTGCTCGAAGATACGCCGCACATGCTCGTCGAACCCGGCTATGCGGCGCGACAGCCGGCGGTTGGCTTCGTCGAGAAAGAAGTCGGCGTATAGCATGATGTCTTCGCGCCGGCTGCTGAGCGTTGGCAGTTGCAGCGTGAACTCCGAGAGGCGGTAGTATAGGTCGCTGCGGAAACGTCCTTCGTCTATGGCGACCTCCAAGTCCTCGTTGGTGGCCGCGACGATACGCACGTCGACAACCGCCTCGCGGTTGCTGCCGACGGGACGCACGGTCTTTTGTTGCAGGGCGCGAAGGAGCTGTATCTGGGTGTCGTAGGCGAGATTGCCCACCTCGTCGAGGAAGAGCGTGCCGCCTGCGGCAGACTCGAAAGCGCCCTTCTTGTCGGCGACAGCGCCCGTGAAGGCGCCCTTGACATGGCCGAAGAACTCCGATGCCGCGAGCTCGCGCGATACGGTGCCGCAGTCTACGGCGACGAATGGTTTGCCGCTGCGTGCGCTGCGCTCGTGAAGCAGATGCGCCACATGCTCCTTGCCGGTGCCGCTGGCGCCGCGCACGAGAACCGACATGTCGGTAGGCGCCACGAGCGATATATACTCGTAGAGGCGCGCAGAGGCTTCGCTGCGGCCTTCGATATAGCTCGGCTGCGCCGCTCGGGCGGGCGAAGATGTTTCGGCCGGACGGTTGTCGTCGGCCTTGGGTGCATCCTCCGCGCGGTTGCGGCGTGCGGCCGCAGCCTCGCCTATCTTTTCGAGCAGCATGTCGGGGCGGATAGGTTTGGTAATGTAGTCGGCGGCGCCCAGCTTCATGCTAAGTACGGCGTTGTCTATGTCGGCATATCCGGTCATGACTATGACCGGCAGCGGCCGGTGCTGACGGCCGAGCCACTCCAACAGATAGGTGCCGTCCTTGTCGGGCAGACGCATGTCGGTCAGAACCAGCGATATGTCTTCGTGCCGCGAAAGCGTCTCCACGGCGCGTGCGGCGTCCGAGGCCGTGAGCGGCTCGAAACCGCGCTTCGCGAGCAGCGTTTTCAGCATCATCGTCAGCGTTATGTCGTCGTCGACTATCAGTATCTTGTCCATAGGCGTTGTCTGCTATCGGGTTCGGGAAACGGTTTTCTCGCCGCGTAGTGCCGCGGCGTATATGCGCGCCTTGTCGGCGAGTCTGTCCAGAGCGTCGGCTGCGGGGCCTGCCGCCGCAATGACATCCTCGCCCGAGGCGGGGTCCTCGATTGCGTGCAGCCGCAGCGACAGAGTGCTGTCGCCTACCAGCTCGACATTGGGGCGTATGCGGTGCGCCGTGCGGCGTATGGTCTCGGCATCGTCGGCGTCGGCAGCCGTGCGCATCGCTGCTGCGGTGTCATGCAATCCGTCGACGAATGCGGCGAGCAAATTCTGCTGCGCCTCGGCGTCGTCCTCGGCGAATGCGGTTATGGCCGAGAAGTCGCGCTGCGCCGGCGCGGTAGGGCCGGTGTCGCGGCAGACGGTGCCGGCATCGCCAAGCGTCCGCTTCAAGACCCGCTTGATGTCGGTTACCGTATAGGGCTTGCGCACGACGGCGGCGAAGCCTGCCGCCCTCAGCGCGTTTTCGGGGCTGTCGTTGCGTGCCGTGGCTGCTATGACTGGCAGCGAGGGCGATGCGAGTTTCACGCTGCGCAGCACCTCCAACCCGTCGCATCCGGGCATCTGCAAGTCGGTCATTACCACGTCGAAGCCGCCGTCCGATACGATCCGTGCGGCGTGGCTGCCGTGGAGGCTGCACTCGGCGGCTACGCCCAGAGTGCGGCATATCGAGCGTATGAGGTCGAGTTGCAGGCGGTCGTCGTCGATAGCCAGCAGCCGTATGCCGTCGAGCCGTATGTCGGGCTGCGTCGCGGTGGGCGTGTCGAGCGGTATGGTTATGCGGAACGTGCTGCCGCGCCCCTTGCCGCTCTCGACATCGATGCTTCCCGCCAGCAGACGTACCGATCGCTCTACGATCGACAGCCCGAGGCCGAAGCCCTCCACGCCGGCGGCCGATTCGAGCCGGACGAAGCTGTCGAATATTCGGCTGCACTCCTCGGCGCTCATGCCGCATCCCGTGTCGGTTACGCTTATGCACAACTCGCCGCCGCGGATGCCGCATGCGAGCGTCACGGTGCCGCGCGAGGTAAATTTCAGGGCGTTGGACAGCAGATTGTCGACTATGCGGCGTATGCGCATAGCATCGCTTATGACGGTCGCATCGGCCGAGGCGTCGATGTGCGTGCCGATCTCCACCTCAGGCCGTCTGTGACGGCTGGCTGCGGCGTCGCGCGCCGCGTCGCGCATCATCCGCGCGGCATTGAATGGCTTCGACTCCTTCTCCGCACGGCCGTCGTCGAGACGGTAGAACTCCAAAAGGCTCTCGATGAGCGTTTGCAGATGCTCGGCCGACTGCTTCATGCCGGTTATGTAGAGCCTCTGCCGATGATCGTTGTCGAGGCGTTCCAGCAGATCGGCGTAGCCCATGATCGATCCTGCGGGCGCTTTGAGGTCGTGCGTCACGGCCAGCATCAGATGCTCGCGATAGTCGAGCAGGCGCTGCTTCTCGTCGTTGGCGCGTTCGAGCTCCGCCCTGACGCGCCGGCTGCGGCGCCAGTCGCGCAGTATGACGGCAAGAAAGACGAATACCAGCACGATCGCCGACAGCGCGACCATGCCCAGTGCCGAGACGGCGTCGCGTCGTGCGGCATCGCGCTCGGCGCGACGACGGGCGTGGTGGGCGTCCCAGTCGTGCCTTACTTCGTCTATAAGGTCGAGTATGCGTCGGTCGAGCTGGTTGTTCGCTGAGGTCACTTCGCGCCTTATGCGCGTCATGCGACGCTCGGAGTCCTCGCGTTGTCTCTCGACCTGCGATTGCAGGTCGACAAGCAGGCCGCCTATCGTGTCCGACAGCTTAACGGGTGCGGGAGCGACGTGCTCGGTCGTATCCGTCTCGATCTCGAACAGCTCGGCGACACGACGGAAAAACTTGCGGCGGCGCATGTTGACCAGCGCCGTATCGGAGTGCGAGGCTGCGAGCGAATCCTGCGCTGCGGCATCGCGCTCTCCCAGGCGGGCTATGTTGCGCTCGATGATTCGGCTCGCGTCGCTGCCGTCGCGCAGCCCCTGCGCGAGGCGCAGAAGCTCGCGCCGCTTGCGATTAACGAGCATGGATACCGTGTCGAGCCGTGCCGCGCGCACCGGATCGTCCGATAGGATGACGGTATTTTTCAGAGAGTCTATGCAGGCCAGCGAGTCCTCGACGTCTTCGTCGTAAAGGGCTATATAGCTGTCGTCGCCGGCCAGAATCATCTGGGCGCGGCTCTCGGCGCGGTAGAGGCCGACGAGCGTGCGGTCGATCATCGCATTGCGGCTCTCTATGGCCGACAGCACCGGATCGACAGCCGTCGAGGAGTCGACCTTGTGGTATATGTATGCTATCATCGCAGCGCACATCGCTGCGAGCAGCAGATAACCGGCGATTATCTTGGGTATGAAGTAACGCGACTCTTTCATCTGTTGACGGTATTGTCCCGCGCGAGGGCAGCCGGAGCGAGAGGACGGAACTCGTGGCGGTTAACGTTCGAGCAGGTCGGGGCGCAGCGCCCGCGTGCGCTCCATAGCCTGCTGCTCCTGCCACCGTTCGATCTCGGCGAAGTTGCCCGACATCAGTACGTCGGGCACGCGCCAGCCGTTGAACTCGGCCGGACGCGTGTAGACCGGCGGCGCCAGCAGATTGTCCTGAAAGCAGTCCGTGAGCGCCGACTCCTCGTCGCCTATGGCGCCGGGGATGATGCGTATTATCGAGTCGGCTATCACGCAGGCGGCCAGCTCGCCGCCGGTGAGCACGTAGTCGCCGATCGATATCTCGCGTGTTACGAGGTGTTCGCGTATGCGGTGGTCGATGCCCTTGTAGTGGCCGCAGAGGATCATGATGTTGCCCAGCAGCGAGAGACGGTTGGCCTCGTGCTGGTCGTAACGCACGCCGTCGGGCGAGACGTATATGATCTCGTCGTAGTCGCGCTGCGATTTGAGCAGCGATATGCAGCGCCACACCGGTTCGATCTTCATGACCATGCCCGCTTCGCCGCCGAAGGGGTAGTCGTCGACCGTGCGGCGGCGGTCGTCGGTGTAGTCGCGCAGATTATGTATATGTATCTCGGCATGGCCTGCCTGCTGCGCGCGTTTGAGGATCGACTCGTTGAGCGGCGAGCAGAGCAGTTCGGGTACGACGGTCAGAATATCGATGCGCATTGCTTTATCCTTTGTAGTTGATTTCGTTGTTGAGCACCTCCGTGACGAACGGGTTGTAGAGCGACTCGTGCCCCAGATCGGTCTCTTCGCCGTGGCCGGGGTAGACCTTCGTCCCGTCGCCCAGCGGCAGCAGACGTTCGAGTATCGAGCGCATGATCCACGAATAGTCGCCGCCGGGCAGGTCGGTGCGGCCTATGCTCTCGCGAAAGAGCGTGTCGCCCGTCAGCAGGATGCCCTGCTGCGGCTCGTGGAGCGATACGTGTCCGGGCGTATGTCCGGGCGTGGGAATTATGTCGAGCGTCGTCTGGCCGAAGCGTATGTCGCGCATCGTGTCGAGATCGAGATCGGGGGCTGGTATATCGCCTGTCTTTACGCCGAAGATGCCGGCGCTTGCGGCGGCGTTGTCGATCAGGAACCTGTCCTTGGCCGAGCATGCGAAGGGTATGCCGTAGCGTCCGACGACGAACGCTGCGCCCATAGTATGGTCGAAGTGTCCGTGCGTGGCCGCGAGCAATACGGGTCTCAGGCCGCGCTCCTCGACGAACGACTCCAACATGCGGTCCTCGCGGGCGGAGAAGTTGCCGGGGTCGACTATGACGCACTCTTTGGTGGCGTCCCACAATATATATGTATTCTCCTGCAACGGATTGAATACGAGTCGGGCGATGTTCATCATTGTTGATCGTTGTTTTGGCGTTTGACGAGTTTTACGACGTTTTCGACGTGGTGGGTGTGTGGGAACATGTCGACGGGGCGTACATCGGCCACGCTGTACATGTCGTCCAGAAGCGCGAGATCGCGCGCCTGCGTTGCGGGGTTGCAGCTTACGTATACGATGCGGCCGGGGGCGGCGCGCTTTATGACCTCGATGACCTTTTCGTCGACGCCCGCGCGCGGCGGGTCGAGGATCACCACGTCGGGACGGCCGTTGCGTTCGACGAACTCGTCCGAGAGCACATCCTTCATGTCGCCGGCATAGAACAGCGTGTTGTCGATGCCGTTTATGGCCGAGTTGACGCGCGCATCCTCTATGGCCTCGGGGACATATTCGATGCCCACTACGCGGCGCGCCTGCGCAGCACAGAAGTTGGCTATGGTGCCCGTGCCGGTGTAGAGATCGTAGAGTATCTCGCTGCCGGTCAGCGCGGCCGCCTCGCGCGTGATCTTGTAGAGCTCGTATGCCTGCGCCGAGTTGGTCTGGTAGAACGACTTGGGTCCCACCTTGAACTGCAAGCCCTCCATGCGCTCGACGATATGGTCCTTGCCGGCGAAGAGGATCGGCTCGCGGTCGCCGAGCGAGTCGTTCCACTTGTCGTTTATCATATATATCAGTGATGTTATCTCGGGGAACGTCGCGGCCAGATGCCCCATAAGGGCGTCGATCTTCGGGCGGTCGTTCTCGTTGAAGACGACGATCGTCATCACTTCGCCCGTCGAGGCGGTGCGTACGATGAGCGTGCGCATCAGCCCCTCGTGGGCGCGGGCGTTATGGAACGAGTATCCGTGCTCGATGCAGAAGCGCTTGACTTCGAGGCGTATGCGGTTGGAGATGTCGGCCTGCAACCAGCAGCGGTCTATGTCGAGCACCTTGTCGAAGCAGCCGGGGATATGGAATCCCAGCGCCGGCGCCGACTCGATCTCGTCTGTGCGGGCTATCTCCTCGTAGGCTTTCAGATTGTCCTCGGGTTTCGATCCCAGGGCTTCGGCCACCTCACCGGCACCCTTCTCCACCGCCTTGGCGAACTGGGAGAACGCCTTGTCCACCGAGTGGCACAGGCGCTCGAAATCTTTGGGTGACATGCCGGGCACCGGGCTGGTGCCGGGCGCGAATGCCGAACCTGCGCCAGACCGGGACTCGGCTTGGCCGCCCGGCTGCCCCGCGGGGGCAGGGTCGTCCCAGGGCACCTCGTAGATGGCGTCGGGCCCCGGTTGCTGAGGTTCGGCCGCGGGCCTCCCCTGGCTGTGGTGGGGCTGCTGGGGCCCGGGGCCTCCCGTACTATACGCTGCCATCGTCCATCCTCATCGTGCGCGGCGCCGTCGCAGGCGCCTTCCGTAATTTCGCCGCCATCATACCACGCGCCCGCTGCGGCAGGTCCGCATCCCACGCAATCAGCAAGCCCGAAGCCATTGCGCGTCCACGCCCCCTTCGCCTATGCTCGTAAAACCTTCATCAGCGTGAACAATCCAAACGAACCCCGAAACGAAGATAGGAGAAGGCCATGATCAACGCGATGACACCCCAGCACACCTTCTGCGATTACTATCGGCAATGGGTTGCCATGTACAAGGAGGGCGCCGTGCGCGATGTGACACTCAGCAAATACCATCTCACCTGCGCATGGCTGCAAAAGCTCATCCCTCTGCTCACCCTGGCAGAGCTCAACCGAATCACCTACCAGCAACTTCTCAACGACTACGCCCAAAGCCACGAGCGGCAAACCACGATGGATTTCCACCACCAACTTAAAGGCGCCGTCCTCGACGCCGTGGACGAGGGCCTTGTCGACAGAGACCCGACACGAAAGGCCATCATCAAGGGCAAGACCCCACGCGCCAAGAAGCAGAAATACCTGAACCAGTTTGAACTCCACCGCCTGCTCAACGATCTTAACCTCGGGACGGACATCTCGTGGGATTGGCTTATCCTGCTCATCGCCAAAACAGGGCTGCGGTTCTCGGAGGCCATCGCGCTTACCCCCGCCGACTTCGAATTCGGAAGGCAGGTGGTGTCGGTGAGCAAAACCTGGGACTATAAGAGCGGAGGCGGCTTCGTGCCCACGAAAAACCGTTCGTCAGTTCGCAAGGTGCAACTCGATTGGCAGCTCGTCATTCAGTTTTCGGAACTCACCAAGTCGCTTCCCCCCGATGAGCCCATCTTCGTGAACGGGAAGGTCTACAACTCGACTGCCAATGACGTGCTAGAGCGCCACTGCAGGCATGCGGAAATACCCGTGATATCCGTGCACGGCCTGCGCCATACGCACGCGTCGCTCCTGCTGTTCGCCGGCGTATCCATCGCAAGCGTTGCCAAGCGACTGGGGCATGCCAGCATGAACACGACGCAAAAAACCTACCTGCACATCATCCAAGAACTTGAGAACCAGGATGTCGACCTTGTAATGCGCTCCATTTCAAGTCTCATCTAGATCGGCGAAACGCTCACGCTGATGAAGGGTGATGAGCGAGTCGAGTTTCTGGAAGAAAAGGCCGATGCGGGACTGCTCTTCGATTTCGCTCGGTAGAGTTAATTTAGTTTCAAAGAAATCGATGGGTGCTATGTTAAGCAGACCATGGTTTCTGGCACCTTCGGCGGCAATCATTCGAATCCCTTTGTGCCAACGGTTGGTTTCATAGTAAGTCACTAGAAAAGCAGGATCGCCTTCGTCGAGCCCGAAGCAAATGTAAAGGGTCGATAAGCAGCCTTTTTCGTATCTCGTCAGGCGCTTAACCGCGCCCCAAGGACTATCGCCCGAGGTGCTTTTGTTGTAAGCGAACTCTCCCTTCTTGAGCAAGTAATATCCACGCAAATCACGGCTTGCAACTTGGCTGCTAAAGAAGTCCCTCTGATCTACGAGCCCGAGCTGAGCCGAGATAGTTAATGGGAGATCGGACACCCCCTCTTCGTTCTTGCGGATTACTCGATGTGCGATCTCCCCCAACCTACGCTGTTCCCAAGTTGCCGTGAATCCCCCCCCCGGCATCTTCATGCTCGAGTTTTGTATCAATCCAACAGGCGCTTGCTAATGATTGGGAACCGCGTTCGTTATAATGAAACGATCTGTGCTCGCATCGAAAGGGACGCTTCTATGAACAAGCAACAGCTCGCCGCGAAAATCTGGGAATCTGCCAACCGCATGCGCGGCAAGGTGGATGCAAGCGAGTACAAGGACTTCATCCTCGGCTTCATCTTCTACAAGTACCTGTCCGAGAAAGAGGAGCAGTTCTTTCTCGCCGAGGGCATGACGGCGGCCGACATGGAGCAGTTGACCGAAGAGGACGGGGAGACCGTCGGCTATGCTCAGCGCCGTCTCGGCTACTTCATCGACTACAAGAACCTTTTCTCCACGTGGGTTGCCGCGGGCAACGACTTCGCCATATCGCAGGTCTACGAGGCGCTTTCGGCATTCAGCCGCCTGGTGAGCCCCACCTATCAGAAGGTGTTCAAGGATGTGTTCGTTACTTTGCAGACGGGCTTGAGCAAGCTGGGCGATGCCACGTCCCAGACGCGCTCGGTGCGCGATCTTATCCATCTTGTGCAGACCATTCCCATGCACACCCGCCAAGACTACGATGTGCTCGGCTACATCTACGAGGACCTCATCTCCAAATTCGCTTCAAGCGCGGGCAAGAAGGCCGGCGAGTTCTACACGCCCCACGAGGTGTCCGAGCTCATGTCGGAAATCGTGGCCGATCATCTGCGCAATCAAGATGAGATTCGCATCTACGACCCCACCAGCGGATCGGGTTCGCTTCTCATCACCATCGGCGAGGCCGTGAAACGCCGTATGGGCAACGAGGACGGTATCATCTACTATGCGCAGGAGCTGAATCAGTCCACGTTCAACCTGACCCGCATGAACTTGGTCATGCGCGGCATCAAGCCCTCGAACCTCTTTGTGCGCAACGGCGACACGCTGGAAGAGGACTGGCCCTATTTCGATGATTCGGATCCCAGCGGCACCTACGACCCGCTCTATGTGGATGCCGTCGTCTCAAATCCTCCGTACTCGCAGCGCTGGGAGCCGGAGGGGAAGGATGCCGACATCCGCTTTGCCTACGGTATCGCGCCGCGCTCCAAGGCCGACTACGCCTTCCTACTACACGACTTATACCATCTGAAGCCCTCGGGCATTATGTGCATCGTATTGCCCCACGGGGTGCTCTTCCGCGGCGGCGAGGAAGGCAACATTCGCCGCAACCTCATCGAGAACGACAAGATTGCGGCCATCATCGGCTTGCCGGCGAATATCTTCTTCGGCACGGGTATCCCCACCATCATTATGGTGTTGCGGCAGAAGCGCACGGAAAGCGACGTGCTCATCGTGGACGCCTCGAAGGGCTTCGAGAAAGCGGGGAAGAGCAACCGCCTGCGTGCCTCCGACATTCGCCGTATTGTAGATGTGGTCGACGCTCGCCAGACCGTGGAGGGTTTCTCGCGCCTCGTCGGGAAGGAAGAGATTCGCGCCAACGACTACAACTTGAATATTCCCCGCTATGTGGACTCGTCGGAACCTACGGAGACGTGGGATCTGTACTCGACGATGTTCGGGGGAATTCCGCGTGCCGAGATAGATGCGCTCGATACGTGGTGGCAGGCGCTTCCCGGGCTGCGCGATGCCCTGTTTGCTTCCGGGAACGATCATGCGGCCTCTCTGCGGGTTGACAATCTGTCGGAAGTGGTGGCGTGCAACGAAGCCGTGCGCTCTTATATCAAGCGGTATCAGGATGCATTCTCGGGTCTGCGCCGCAAACTCGTGAGCGATTTGATTGGCCGATGGGATGCGGTGGACTCGTTAGGCGAGGAGGAGTCTGTCGCGAGCGATATTTTCCAACGTGTGAGCGACTTCTCCCTGGTGGATAAATACGAGGCCTATCAGGTGCTCGATAATGCATGGGAGGGCATCTCCGCCGATTTGGAAATGCTGCAGACTGAGGGGTTCGATGCGACCCACCGCGTTGATCCGCTTATGGTGCTGAAGAAGAAGGGCGGGAAGGACGTCGAGGTGCAGGACGGCTGGAAGGGGCATGTGCTGCCCTTCGGCTTGGTGCAGGAGGCGCTGCTTTCCGACGAGCTGTCAGCCCTT
>OFFE01001051.1_pt1 | contig 21303 bp, 19 predicted proteins | sample 1521371 | NCBI WGS metagenome assembly OFFE01 (sample SAMEA3504131, study PRJEB24116) | mouse gut metagenome | biome: mouse gut; feature: mouse-associated habitat; material: faeces | place: Denmark | collected 2011 | reverse complement strand
GCGTACATGGAGGGGGTGTAGCCCCGGGCCACCGGCGGCTCGCCGATGGCAAGGCCGATCTCCCGCTGGGCCATGGCGAAACGGGTGAGGGAGTCCATCATCAACAGCACGTCGTAGCCCTGGTCCCGGAAATATTCCGCGATGCCGGTGGCCACGCTGGGGCACTTCATGCGCAGCATGGCGGGCTGGTCGGAGGTGGCCACCACCAGGATGGAGCGCTTCATCCCCTCGGGGCCCAGGTCTTTCTCCACAAATTCCAAAACCTCGCGGCCCCGTTCGCCCACCAGGGCGATGACGTTGATATCGGCGGTGACGTTCTTGGCGATCATGCCCATCAGGGTGGATTTGCCCACGCCGGAACCGGCGAATATGCCGATACGCTGGCCCTTGCCGATGGTGATGAGCCCGTCGATGGCCTTCACGCCGAACTGGATACGCTCCCGGATAGGGGGGCGCTGGAGGGGATTTATGTAATTGCCGCCCACACAGTAGGGGGTGCCCCCCTCAAAGGGGCCCTTGCCGTCGATGGGCTGGCCCAGGGCGTTGATGATGCGCCCCCGGAGGAACTCGCCCACCTGCAAGGTGAGCTGCGCGCCGGTATTGCGCACGAAATTGCCCGCCGAGATGCCGCTCATATCGGAATAGGGCATAAGCAGGATGTGGTCGTTCTTGAAGCCCACCACCTCGGCGGTGACCTGCCCGCCCGAGTCGCCGTTGTAGATGCGGCAGATGTCGCCCACGGCGGCACGTCCGCCGGAGGCCTCGATGGACATGCCCACAATATTCTCGATTTTCCCCGTCAGGCTGTAGGGCTCCGCGTTATAGACCTGACGGGTCATTTGTTGAAATACGGAAGGCATATCTTCACCCCACCGGCCTGTGCCTCACGGCCCCGTTCCCGGCCTGGGAGAAAGGGGGCCTTGCGATATATCAGTGAAACAGGTTCATCCCCGACGCGCTGTTGGCGGTGTCCATGAGGATGGTCCGCAGGTTGTTGAGCTGGGTGGCCGCGCTGGCGTCCACGATCTCGTCCGGCATTTCGATGATACAGGTGCCCGACTCGTCGTCGGACATGGGGATGAGCCGCACCCGGTCCGACAGGGCGCTGAGCGCGGCGGACAAGGAAGCGGGGATCTGGGTGAGCCGCTTGGCGTCGCACTCGGATATGTATATGTGCACCCATTCCTTTTTCTTCCGCTTGTCGATGGCGGTCTGGATCATCCGGCTGATGACGTCGCCGCTGCTCTTCAGGCTGACGCACACCACCTTCTCCGCCACCGCCAGGGCCAGGTCCCGCAGGTCGTCCACGCTCTGGTCCATCTGCCGGTCCAGGGCCACGCCCGCCTGCTCCATGAAGCGGTGGACCTCTTCCTCCAGGCGCCTGGCCTGCTCCTCCCGGAGCTGCCTGGACTCCTGGGACGCCTCCGCCATCCCCTGGACATAACCCTCCTGGCGTCCGTCCTCCCGGGCCTTGGCAAAAACCTCCTCCGCCTCGCGCCGGGCGTCCTCCCGGACCCTGGCCATCAGCTCCTCGGCCTCACGCCGGGCGTCGGCCAGGATCACCTCGGCCTGGAGCTGGGCGAAGCTCACCGGGTTCTCTTCCGGCTCCGGCTCCGCTGCAACCTCCGGCTCCGGATCGGCCACCCTCACATCCAGTCCCCCCGCCTCCTCCGGCGGGCTGTCCTCCGGGGCGGGCGGCGCCTCCTCGGGCTCCGGCTCCACCACCAGCTCCGCCGCGTCAGGGAACTGGTAGGGCTCGGCCTTCGCCCTGGAAAAGGCTTTGAATATATTAGGCAATGATATCGTCCTTTCCGCCCTTCGCTATGATGATCTCGTTTTTCTCCTCCAGGTCGCGGATGATATCCACAATGCGCTGCTGGGCGTCCTCCACGTCCTTCAGCTTGACGTTGGTTGTAATCTCCAGGTCGTCCCGGATGTTCTGGGCCATACGGGTGGACATGTTGCTGAGCAGCTTCTTGGAGACCTCCTCGTTGGCGGTCTTGAGGGCCAGCACCAGATCCCGCGGGTCGCAGTCCCGGACAAAGCGCTGGACGGAGCGGTCGTCCATGGTGATAATATCCTCGAACACGAACATCCGCTTGCGGATCTCGTCGGCCAGCTCCTGGTCATAGGCGGACAGGCCGTCGAAAATGTTTTTCTCGCTGGCGCGGTCGATGTTGTTCATCACGTCGGCCACGTAGTCGATGCCGCCCACCTTGACGTTGGCATTGGTGACGATGTTGGAGAACTTCTTGCGCATCTCCGCCTCGATGATCTTGACGGCCACGGGGGACACGCTCTCGATCTTGGCCATGCTCTCCACCACCTGGATCTGGCGCTTCTCGTCCAGCTGGGAGATGACGCCGGCGGCCTTGTCCGGCTCCACATAGGACAGCACCAGCGCGATGGTCTGGGGCCGCTCGTTTTGCAGCGCGGAGTACAGCGACTTGTCGTCCGCCTTCTCCATGAAGGAGAAGTTGCGGTTTTGCAGGGATTTTGTGACCTTGCCCAGCAGCTCGTCCGCCGTCTGGGGCCCGTATGCCTTTTCCAGCACCGTGCGGGCGTACTCCAGGCCGCCCTCGGTCACCGCCCGGTTGGTGCGGCACAGCTGGTAGAACTCATATAAAATTTCCTCGGTCTGCTCCGACCCCAGGAAGCCCATTTTCGCGACCTCCAGGGTGAGCTGCTCCACGTCATCCGGCTCCATATGCTTGTAGAGGGCGGACGCCCGCTCCACGCCCAGGGCGATGATGACGGTGGCGGCCCGCTGCGCGCCGGTGAGGGGGACCTCGTTGGCAATCTTCTTCCGGCCCGCGGGGGCCTTGGGCTCCGCGGGTGCGGCGGTCTTCTGTTCCGCCACGGCGGCGTCAGCCATTGTCTCCATCCTCCTTCAGCCAGCTCTTGATCAGCAGCGCCGCGACCTCCATATTCTCGTCCACATAGTCCCGGATGCTCTGGCGCAGCTCCATGCTCCGTTCCGTATGCAGGTCCATCACGTCGGCCCCCACAGGCTCGCCGTTCTCGTCCACCTGCACGCCGTCCTCCGTCTGCTGGGGCATTGCCACCGCCAGCAGCTCCTCCACGGCCCGCTGCTCCGCCTCCTGCTTCTTGCGCTTCTTGCTGCGCAGCAGCAGGATGATGGTCAGCACGATGGCGAACACCAGCAGGCCTGCGCCCGCGGCGATGACCACCCACAGCGGGATGCCCAGGGCCTCCCAGCCGGAGGGCTCGGGCTCGGGTACGGGCTCCTCGTAGTACTCCTCGTGCAGCACGGTGATATACCGGGAGAGGTAGTCCTCCTCGGTCATGCCCTCCTCCAGCACCAGGGGGGCCACGATGCCGCAGGCCTTGGCCACCGCGTTGCGGACCTCGTCCACCTTGGCGTTGGGAGCGGTGCGGGCGTTGACGCTCACCGCCACGCTCACGTTCTTGATGGTGCCCGCGGTGATCACCATCTGGGTCTGGGTCTTGGAATTGTCGTACTCGGTCTCATGCCGCTCCTCCAGGATGCCCTGGAGCTCCGCCGCCGCATCCCCCGGCTCCACATAGGTGGGCAGCTCGGCATTGGACGGGGTGCCCACCACGCCGCCCACGGCGGCCTCGTCGGGCGTGAGGAACTGATAGAAATACACCTGCTTGCCGACAATGCCCCTGCCGTTGGTGTCGCCCTCCTCGGCGAACTTGGGCAGGGTGACCTTGTAGTCGTTGATGGTCTTGTCGCCCAGCTCCACCTCCACGTTGACCCCGGCGGTGATGTTTTCCTTCCCGTAGATGGGGGCCAGGAGCTCAACGATGGAGTCCTCCATCTGTTTCTTGATCTGCCGCTCCAGCTGGAGCTTCAGCGCCGAGCTGGCCGCCGCACTGGTGCCCGTGCCGCCCATACCGGAGTAGTCGTGGCCGTCGGTGTCCTCGATGGAGACCGACTCCACCGTCAGCCCCGCCACGCTGTGGGCCACATAGTTGCGGATAGCGTTGACCTGCCCGTCGGTGAGCACCTTGCCCTTCTGCATGGTGAGGATTACGCCGGCGGACGCCTCCACCACGTTGTTGGTGTCCAGCACATAGGCCCGGTCCTCGCCCAGGTTGATGGTCACCGTGGCGGAGCGCACCTCGGGGAACTGGCAGATGGTGCGCTCCATCCGGCTTTGCAGGTCCACCAGCCAGGCCCGGTTCCGGTCCGCCTGGGTGGACAGGGCGCTGACCTGTTCAAAATACCCGGTGGGGGTGGAATTGGCCTGGGAGTACTGGTCCACCAGCAGCCGGGCCTTCAGGCTGCTGACCTGGCTCTCCGGCACCTTGACCGTCCCTGTGCCCTCCACCCGGTAGTTGGTGACCCCCTGCTCCTGGAGCCAGGTGAGCACCGCCCCGGTCTCCTCGCTGGTCGCGCCCGCGATCAGGGGGGCATAGGGCCTGGTATTCAGGAAAATGACGATGCCGATGGCCAGGGCGGCCACCGTGACACCGATAATAATCCATATTTTCTTGGATATCTTCCCCAGGGCTGTCTTTGCCTTTTCAAAATAGCCCTGCAGCTTTTCCTTGTTCAAGCCCTATCAACTCCGCTCTCCGCGTTCTTTCCCTTGCAGGTTTTAGACGCTCATGTTTTTCAGTTCGTTATAAGCGTCCAGCGCCTTGTTGCGCATCTGGATCAGCAGGTCCACCGCGATCTCGTTTTTATAGGCGGCGATGCCCAGCTGCACAGGGTTCTCCAGCTGGCCGGTGGCCAGCAGATACTGGGCCTGGGTGAACTCGGCGTCGGTGTCCTTCACGTTCTGGATGAGCCCGGTGAACAGCGATCCAAAGGCGCTGTCCTTCACCTGGCTCAATTCGGTGGCCTTCTCCTCCTGCCCGGGCCGGACGGGGGGGGTAATTGCCTGGATGGTATTGGTAATGCCCGTAATGCCCGCGGGGGGGGCAATGTTTGGGATGCCGTCAATCATGGCGCTCATGGCAGTTCCTCTCCTTTATACAATAATGGAAGCCGCGCCCTTACCGGCCGACCTCCAGCCCGCTGGAAATCACAGATTTCAGCGTGTTGAACGCGGTGACGTCGGAGGCGAAGGCCCGGGTGGCCGCCATAGCGTCCGCCATTTCCTTCACCATGTCCACGTTGGGGAGTTCCAGGTATCCGTCCTCATCCGCATCGGGATGGGTGGGGTCATAGACGATTTTCATGGGGGACTCATCCTCCACAATCTCGGTCACCCGCACGCCGCCGGCGGTGGGGCTGACATCCTTGTTGGACACCGCGCCGCTCATGGCGCGGGCCATGGCCTCCCGGAAGCTGTCGCGCCCGCTCACCGCCTCGAACACCACCATTTTCCGGCGGTAGGCGCCCTCGCCGTTCTCCACCCGCGTGGTCTGGGAATTGGTCACGTTCTCCGCCACGATATCCAGCCGCAGCTGCTGGGCGGTGAGGCCGGAACCAATGATATTGATAGAATTCATGAAGCCCATCGTTCATTACCCCCTTGTTTTGTCGCGTCCCGCCTGCGGGCCGCAGGGCTCACGCGCTTTTACTGGCCCTTGACGGCCATGCGCAGAATGGCATAGTGCTTGTTGATGGCCTGGTAGACATACTGCTGCTGGTACGCGTTGCGGATCAGCTCCACCATCTGCTCCGTGGTATCCACCCCGTTGTCGTCCATGCGCTTTTGCTCCCGGGCCTCAAACACGGTGACCTCCGGGTCCTCCAGGATATCCCGCACCGACTTCTCTGCCTCCCCGGGGTGGGCGGCGGCCTGCTCCAGCTTGCTCCGAATGCTCTCCTCGAACGTGACGACCTTGGCCTTATAGTTGGGTGTCTCCGCGTTGGCAATATTATCCAGGATCGCGGCCTGCTTCGTCCAAAGGAAGCCTACAGATTTTTCTAGCAGCAAAGCGGAATTGCTCGTTAAAATATCCATACCTGAACCCTCCCTCGTGCGTGGCCGCAGCCTGCCCGCGGCACACATCATGAATACTATGAAACGGCGTTTCGGAACATGCGAAAAAATGGGGACCACCCAGACCGGTCAATCTCCGCCCACCGGCGGTTCCCGCTCAAATGGCCCACAAGATCAATGCGGGAACCAATACAGCCCCCTTCCGCTGCACCGAACACTTTTATACACCACATCATAGCGGCAGTTAATTATAGCATGGCACGGAAAAAAACGCAACATGTTTTTGCCCTTTTGGGCAATGAAACCTAGTGCCAAAGTGCTGGTAAAATATTCCGAATACTCCTTATTTTCCAGATTCTTCAAGGTGTTTCCACCTGACGGATTGCCTGCCCACAATATATAGTATGCGTGGTCTGCCCACCCCAATCCCTACCCCTCAGCGGGTGAAAGCTGGAGGCAAAACCACTCCGCAGGCACAAAGCCGAACCCTTGCCACAGCCTTTTTTCACCCGGAACCCCCCATCAATTGATGTCCATCCCTCAGCTTACTCGTGTACGTTACAGGGACTTGCAAAACCTCTGCACATGTCCCCGCATGTTTACCCGGAGCCATATATTCTTTGTCACACTCCATGAGATGTAAAGACATGTGAAAAAGCCTGCCGAACAAATTTCAGCAGGCTTTTTCCCGGCTTGTTTCAGAGCACCACGCCGTCCTTGAAAATGGAAATCTCCCGGAAGCCCTGTTCCTCCGCGCGGGTGGGCTTGCCGCTTGCCACCTCCAGCACAAAGTCCAGCAGCCGGTCCCCGGCGCCGTCCAGGCTCTCCCCTTGGGCCACGGTTCCGGCGTTAAAGTCGATCCAGTTCCCCTTTTTCTCAAACAGGGGGGTGTTGGTGGAAATCTTCACCGTGGGGGCGGGGGCCCCGAAGGGCGTCCCCCGGCCTGTGGTGAACAGGATCAGGTGGGCCCCCGCCGCCGTCAGGGCGGTGGCGGACACCAGGTCGTTGCCCGGGCCGGACAGCAGGTTGAGGCCCTTTTTCACCACTGCCCCGCCGTAGTCCAGCACGTCCACAATCTGGGCGCTGCCCCCCTTCTGGACGCAGCCGCAGGATTTGTCCTCCAGCGTGGTAATGCCCCCGGCCTTGTTGCCGGGGCTGGGGTTCTCGTACACCACCTGGTTGTGGGAGGTGAAGTAGCCCTTGAAGTCCTCAATCATCTTCACCGCCTTGCGGAACACCGCTTCGTCCCGGCACCGCTCAAAGAGGATGGACTCCGCGCCGAACATCTCGGGCACCTCGGTGAGCACCGTAGAGCCCCCCAGGGCGATGAGCCGGTCGGAGAACCGGCCTACGGTGGGGTTGGCGGTGATGCCGGACAGGCCGTCCGACCCGCCACACTTCATGCCCACCACCAGCTCCGACGCGGGGAGTTCCTCCCTTCGGAAGCCCCCGGCGTAGTCCGCCAGCTCCTTCAGCAGCGCGGAGCCCGCCGCGATCTCGTCGGGGACCTCCTGGCAGACCAGGAACTTCACCCGGTTTTCGTCATAGGGCCCCAGCTCCGCCTTGAACTGCTCCTGGGTCAGGTTCTCGCACCCCAGGCCCAGCACCAGCACGCCCCCGGCGTTGGGGTGGCGGGCTAGGGCGGCCAGCAGCCTGCGGGTCTGGGCATGGTCATCCCCCATCTGGCTGCACCCGAAGGGATGGGGAAAGGTGTAAAGCCCTTCCACCGTACCCTGAACCAGGTGCTGGTTTTCCCGCACCAGCCGCTGGGCAATGGAATTGACGCAACCCACGGTGGGGATAATCCACAGCTCGTTGCGGATGGCCGCCCGGCCATCCAGCCGCCGGTAGCCCCGGAAGGTTCGGGGCTTTACACTGGACAGCTCATAGGTTTTGTGGTCATAGCGGTATTCCCCGCCCTCGGACAGCCCCGTGCGCACATTGTGGACGTGGACCCAGGCCCCGGGGGCGATATCCGCCTTAGCCGTGCCAATGGCGCAGCCGTACTTCATGACCGCTTCCCCGGCGGAGATGGGGGTCAGGGCAATTTTATGGCCCCGCTGGATATCCTCGGCAGCGGCAAACTCCAGTCCGTCCACGGACAGTCCCTCGCCCTGGGCCACGTCCTCCAGGGCCACCGCCACGTTATCCCGGGGGTGAAGGCGGATGACTTTCATCTCCGTTCCCCCTCACAGGCAGGCGGCAAAGGCCGCCTTGGCCCCCTGCTCCCGGATGAGCTTCAGCCCCGAGACAACCGCTGCCTCAAAGCCGTCCACCTCCGTCAGGTCCCGACCCCACATCCGCTCATTGGTCATCACGGCATGAACCAGCTCCTCCGGGCTGTCACCCCGGTGCTCATAATAGAACTCCAGCACCCAGCGGTCATCGGAGCAGACGTACTCGTTCCCCTTGGGGCGGCGGCACACCAGCCCCTTGTCGTCCAGCCTCTGGACATCGCCGGAGAAGAAGGCGATGTAGGCGGCGAAGCTCATGGTAAGGCAGGGGGGCAGCTCCCCCTTGGCCTCCATATACTCTAAGAAGGAGGGCATGTTCCGCGACCGCCACTTGGAGGTGGAGTTCAGGGAGATGGACATCAGCTCGTGATCCACAAAGGGGTTGTTGAATCGGTCCTGGACGGCGCCGGCGAAGTCCTCCAGATCCTTTTTATCCAGGGGAAGGGTGGGGATGACCTCCTCATAGAGCATTTTGTTCATAAAGTCCCGCAGCGTATCGTCCTGCATACAGTCCCGCACAATGTCGAAGCCCGCCAGGTAGGCCCCCAGCACAAAGCCGGTGTGGGCGCCGTTCAGGATGCGCACCTTGCGCTTTTTATAGGGGGTCACATCGGGCACCACCGGGCAGTTGAGCCCCGCCTTTTTGAAGGGGAGCTTTTCCTCCAGCCACGCCGGCCCCTCGATATTCCACACGCCAAAGATCTCGCCCACGTCGATGAGCTGGTCGCGGTAGCCGTTGGCCTCCTCCATTTTGGCCGCCTCGGCGGGGTCCTTCACCCGGCCGGGGACAATACGGTCCACCAGGGTGGAGCAGAAGGTGCAGTCCTCGTTGACGTACTTTTTGAAGCCGTCCCCCAGCCCCCACTGGTCCACATACTGGTTGACGCACTTGAGCAGCTCCATTCCGTTGTTGTCAATGAGCTCGCAGGACAGGATGACCAGCCCCGGCTTGCCAGCCTGCCAGCGCTTATATAGTACCTGGGTGAGCTTGCCGGGGAAGGAGGAGGCGGGCACGTCGTCCAATTGGCAGGCGCTCTCGTAGACGATGCCCGCCTCGGTGGTGTTGGACACCACGTACTCCAGGCTGTCCGAGACAGCCACCTCCATCATGGCGTCGAAGTCCGCCTTCTCGTAGGGGTTGAGGCAGCGGGACACGGAAGAAATGACCCGCTTTTTGTCCACCCGCCCGCCGTTCTCCCTGCCCCGGAGGTAGAGGGTGTACAGCCCCTGCTGGTCGTTGATGAGCCCCGACAGGCCGGGGGCAATGGGCTGCACCAGCACGCACTTGCCGTTCCACCCCGCCTTCTCGTTGGACACATCGAACCAGTAATTCACAAAGGCCCGCAGAAAGTTCCCCTCGCCGAACTGGAGCACCTTTTCCGGCGCGTCCTTCAGCAAATATCCCTGATAGCCCAGCTTCTCCAGGGTCTCGTAGCTCAGTTTTTCCATACTTGCTCTCCCTTTCGGTCAATTCGTTTTATTTTCCCGTGCGTCCATCCGCTTTACGCTGAGTACGCTGAGCACGATGCTCAGCAGCAGCAGCGCGGTGAGCACGGCCACCAGGCCCATACCCGCCTGGATGCCCGCCCGCTCGGCCACCTGGCCCACCAGGAAGGGGGTGATGATGCCCCCCACGCTGCCGGTGAAGATCATGATGCTGCACCCCAGGTCGTTGCCCCGGATGCAGTCGCTGCCGAAGGCGAAGGCAGTGGGGTAGATGGTAGCCATAAACAGGCCCACCCCCACCAGGCCCAGGATGATGGGCGCCGGAGTGCGGCTGAAGAACATCACCAGGAAGCAGGCAAAGAAGCCCGCCCCGTCCAGCAGCAGCAGCTTATTCCGGGACACCTTGCCGGTGACGGCGGCGCCAATCATCCGCCCGATGAAAATCACCAGCCACAAAAGGCTGTTCATCAGCTGGGACCAGCCGGCATCCAGGATGCCCATGTCCTGGAAGTAGGTCACCAGCCAGCCCACAATGGCGTACTCCGCCGAGATGTAGAACAGCAGCATGGCGCTGCCCAGCCAGAACTGCTTCACCTTGAGGAAGCTGCGGTCCGCGGAACGCACCCCCTTCCGGGGGGGCTCGGCGGGCAGGGGCATTCTGGCGTATACGATAAGCTGGCTCAGACACACCAGGCACAAAAGCCCCGCCATCAGCCGCCAGCCGAAGCCGGGCCACCGCCCCGCGCAGAATACCAGCAGCAGCGGCGAGAGCAGCGCCCCCACCGCGAAGCAGCCGTGGAGCAGGTTATACCCCCGGGTGGCCTTGTCCCCGGGCAGGGTGGAGATCATGGTGTTGGCGAAATTGGAGTTGCCGCCCCGGGCCACCCCCGTCATCAGGAACGCGGCCACCAGCAGCGGCGCGGCCCCCATACCGGCGGCAAAGATGAGGTAGGCCACCATCATCCACACCGCCGTGGCCAGCACCGCCCGCCGCCGCCCCAGCCACAGGGGCAGGAACCCCGCCAGCAGCACCGAGATCAGGTTGCCCACCGACTGGCAGCTGAGCAGCACGCCGGACAGGTCGTAGCTGAAGCCGTAGGTCTCCCGCAGGAAGGGGATGAAGGACCCCAGGGGCTGGGACGCCGCCCCGCTGACAAAAAAGCTGAACAGGACGCAGTACAGCAGCTGGTCCTGCCGCCGCTCCGCCTGGGTCTTTTCCGCCGCCGCGCTCACAGGGCGAAGTACCGGGCGGCGTTGTTGTAGCAGACGCCCTCCACGATCTTCTTCAGGGGCGCCTCACAGTTGGGGTACTCGCCGTTTTCCACCCACTCGCCGATAAGATTGCACAGGATGCGGCGGAAGTAGTCGTGCCGGGCGTAGGAGAGGAAGGAGCGGGAGTCGGTGAGCATGCCCACGAAATTGCCCAGCAGCCCCAGGTTGGCCAGCGACTTCATCTGGGCCTCCATGCCGGACTTGGTGTCGTTGAACCACCACGCGGAGCCGTGCTGGAGCTTGCCGGGCAGCTCGTCGGACTGGAAGCAGCCCAAGATGGTGCCCAGCTGCTCGTTGTCGGCGGGGTTCAGGGAGTAGAGGATGGTCTTGGGGCAGCGGCCCTCGGCGTCCAGGGCGGAGAGCAGACGGGCCACGGCCTCGCCGCAGGTGTTCTGGGAGATGGCGTCGAAGCCGGTGTCCGGCCCCATCTTGGCGTACATCCGCTCGTTCATGTTGCGCATGCAGGAGTAGTGCAGCTGCATGGCGATGTTCAGCCGGTGGTACTCCCGGCCCAGGTGGAGCAGAATGGCGGTCTGGTAGCGCTCGGCGTCCTTGGTGCCCAGCTCTTCGCCCGCCATGGCCTTTTGGAACGCCTCGTTGGCCTTCTTGGGGGACGCGGGCCGGAAGGGCACATAGTCCAGGCCGTGGTCGCTGGCCCGGCAGCCCAGCTTGTGGAAAAACTCCAGGCGCTGGGTCAGGGCGGCGCAAACGTCCTCCACGCTGTCCAGGCTGTCCTTGCCCACGCTGGCGGCCAGCTTGCCGATATACTCCGCGAAGCCGGGCTTGTTGATGTTGATGGCCTTGTCCGGGCGGAAGGAGGGGCACACCTTCACGCTGATGGTGGGGTCTGCGGCGATTTTCTCATGCCACTCCAGGGAATCGACGGGGTCGTCGGTGGTGCCCACCATGGCCACGTTGGCCTTTTTGATGATGCCGCGGACGGTGAGGTCCGGGTCGTGGCGCAGCTTTTCGTTGCAGAAATCCCAGCACTCCCGGGCGGTCTCCGGGGTGAGGGGCTTGTCATAGCCGAAGAACTGCCGCAGCTCCAGGTTACACCAGTGGTACATGGGGTTGCCGATGGCCATCTCCAGGGTCTCGGCAAACTTCACGAACCGCTCAAAGCCGGGCTTGGAGCCGGTGACATACTCCTCGCCCACGCCGTTGGAGCGCATAAGGCGCCACTTGTAATGGTCGCCGAAGTAGGTGCCGTCCGGATTCTCCCCACCCAGCCACACCTGGGCCAGGTCGTCGAACCGGCGGTCCTCATAGATCTCCCTGGGGGAGATATGGCAGTGGTAGTCCACCAGGGACATATGTTCCGCGTAGTCGTGGAACAGGCGCCGGGCGGTCTCGGTGCCCAGCAGGAAATCCTTGTCCATAAATTCCTTCATGACGTTTCCTCCCATTATAAAAATACGGCGGCCGCCCGCCCTGTCAGGAACGGACGGCCTCCCTTTTGGTTCGGCGTTTGTGATTGCCTGGTTTATGTATTGAGCGCGCTCCGACCCACCCGGGCCTGCGCGCCTGCCCTCGCGCTTCTTACCGCTGAATCCGCCCGGAGCCGTCGCCGCCGGCCAGCTTCTCTACCTCGGCCACGGTGACCATGTTGTAGTCGCCCTCAATGGAGTGCTTCAGGGCGGAGGCCGCCACCGCGAACTCCACCGCCGCCTGGGTGGACTTGCCGGTGAGCAGGGAGTAGATCAGCCCGCCGCCGAAGCTGTCGCCGCCGCCCACCCGGTCGATGATGTGCAGCTCGTACTTCTTGGAGAAGCAATACTCATTGGACGCCACGTCGTACAGCATGGCGCTCCAGCCGTTGTCAAAAGCGGAGTGGGACTCCCGGAGGGTGATGGCCACCTTCTCGAAGCCGAACTTGTCCGCCAGCTGCTTGGCCACGGACTTGTAGCCCTCGTGGTTGAGCTCGCCGCCGTAGATATCCGTGTTCTCCGCCTCGATGCCGAACACGTCCTTGGCGTCCTCCTCGTTGGAGATGCACACGTCCACGTACTGGCACAGCTCAGTCATGGCGGCCCGGGCCTGCTCCCGGGTCCACAGCTTGCCCCGGTAGTTCAGGTCGCAGGAGATCTTGACGTTGTGGGCCTTCGCCGCCTTGCAGGCCTCCTTGCAGATCTCCACCACGTTGGGCCCCAGGGCCGGGGTGATGCCGGTAAAGTGGAACCAGTCCACGCCCTCAAAAATCTTGTCCCAGTCGAAGTCGGCGGCAGTGGCCTCCTGGATGGCGGAGTGGGCCCGGTCGTAGATGCAGACGGAGCCGCGCTGGGAGGCGCCCTTCTCGTTGAAATAAATCCCCACCCGGTCGCCGCCCCGGACGATCATGCTGGTGTCCACGCCGTAGCGGCGCAGGGAGTTCACCGCCGCCTGCCCGATGGCATGGGCGGGCAGCTTGGTGACATAGGCTGCGTCCAGGCCGTAGTTGGCCAGGGATACGGCCACGTTGGCCTCGCCGCCGCCGAAGGTGAATTCCAGGTGGTCGGCCTGGACAAAGCGCTCATAGTTGTAGGGCTGAAGCCGGATCATCAGCTCGCCGAAGGTGACTACTTTAGACATTTTATGTTCCTCCAATTACTTTAATTATAGTGGCCCGCTTTATTTTTGTACGAGATGGATCGCAAAGCCGGACAGCTCCTGCTTGATGTAAATGGCCTTGGTCTTGCCCTTGGCGTCCGTCACGCGGCTTTCCTCAATGAACTCCACCCCCTGGCGGCCCAGGTGGTAGACGGCCCGGTCCACGCTGTTGGTGGCGATGGCGATATGTCCGTTGGCCCCCCGGCCGGGCTTCTTCATGCACTCCACCGCCTTGCCCGCGAAGATGGAGGAATTGCCCGCCTTGTACTCCAGGCCGAACAGGGCGCACAGGGTCTTGGCGGTCTGCTCCGCCTCGGCCTCATTCCCGCAGTTCACGCCGATGTGGCCCAGCTGGAAGCCCAGCATGGCCTTGACCGCCTCCTTGCAGATGGCGGTGATCTCGTCCCACTTCCCGGCCTTGATGAGCTCGCTCTTACACATCCAGGTGCCGCCCACCGCCGCGATCTGGTCGTAGCCCAGGTAATCGTTGACATTCTTGGCGTTTACGCCGCCGGTGCACATCCACTTGGCGGTCTTGAGGGCCGCGCCGATGTTCTTCAACATGGACACGCCGCCGTTGGCCTCGGCGGGGAAGAACTTGAGCATCTCGCAGCCCTGATTCATGGCCTGCTGCATCTCCCCGGCGGTGGCGGTGCCTGGCATCATGATGCCGCCCTTGTCCATGACGTGCCGGGTGACGTTGGGGTCGTAGCCGGGGGCCACAATAAAACTGGCCCCGGCGGCCATGGCCCGGTCCGCCTGCTCGCAGGTGAGTACCGTGCCCGCCCCCACCAGCATCTCGGGCACCTCCTTGACGATGGCGCGGATGGCGTCCTCGGCGGCGGCGGTGCGGAAGGTGACCTCGGCGGCGGGCAGGCCACCGTCGGCCAGGGCCCTTGCCAGGGGCACCGCCTGGGCGGCGTCCTCAATGGCGATGACGGGGATAATGCCGATCTCGTAGACCTTTTGAAGCGTGCTGTTCATATCTGCATCCCTCCATAAAATAATGTACTGGGTTGTTTTGGACGGGCTCACGCGGGGCAATCCGCTGGTGGAGGCCTTCTATCCCCTATTATACATCTTGTATACTAGAATGCAATTAGAGGAACCACCCAAATTGCCCCTTCTTTTTTGTGCAATATCGCCATTCTCCTCTGGGAAGCCCCTCAGCCCCGGGTCTTCCCGGGCAGGTGGGCGGTGAGGAACGTCCAAATCCGTTCGCCCTGCTCCTCGTCCCGCGGGGGAAGCAGATAGGCCCGCCGTTCATCCACGTAGACGCACAGGCACCGCCTGAGCCGCCAGGCCCCCGCCACCTGCTCCCAGGGACAGCGCTCCTCCTTCTCCCCCTGGCGGGCGCTCAGCCCCCCCTCGTCCAGCCGGATATGGTAGGCCACCGGGCTCCCCGCCGCCTTCAGCGCCTTTTCCCTGCGGCGCACCGACAGATAAAAGGACAGCACATAGGCCGCCGGGAGCCCCAGCCCCACCACCAGCAGCACCGTGCCGATGAGCGCCGCCTGCTCCCTGCTTCCCCGCAGGGCAAAGCACACGGCGGCAAATCCCCCCATAATGAGGGCAAACAGCACCGGCCCCTTCCAGCGCTTCTGGCGGCGGAAGGTGTCGAAAAAGGCGAACTCCCGGAACACCTCGGGGGTGACCCTGGCCTCCAGGGCCAGCGGCTCTGACTTCATAACGCGCCCCTCCTCCCGTTCAAACGGCCCCGCGTGCCTGTCTGCCGGCGCCCTTTCTTACATCTTTACCATTTAGCTGAGCTTTTTGCAAGATGCTCCTGCTATTTTTGACGTTGTGCACAAAAAGAGGGTCGCTTTTTTTACTAGTACACTAGTGGACAAAACCCATTCTTTGTGGTACAGTGGGTGTCGGAAGGCGAAACCCCTAAGATGCCACAATGATTTTAAGGAGGATTTCAAAATGAAGATGAAGAAGCTCTTGTCTGCCGTTCTGGCTGCGCTCATGATCATGAGCCTGGCCGCCTGCGGCGGCCAGCCCGGCGGTGAGGCCAGCAAGGCCCCCGGGAACAACAATGAACCCGCCAGCATGGACGATGTGGCCAACGACCCCAAGGTGACCCTGGTGTACGCCGAGGTCAACCCCCTGGACACCATCGTGGGCCAGACCGCCTCTGAGTTCAAGCGCCTGGTGGAGGAGAAGTCCGGCGGCTCCATCACCGTCGACGTGCGCGCCAGCGGCGTGCTGGGCTCTGAGAACGACGTGCTGGACGCCATCATCGGCGGCGACGACTCCATCGACATGAGCCGTATCTCCGCGTTCGCCCTGACCAGCTACGGCGCTGAGAAGTCCGTGCTGCTCTCCCTTCCCTTCACCTTTGAGAGCCGCGACCACTGGTGGGCTTTCGCCAACAGCGACCTGGCCGCCGAGTTCCTCAACGAGCCCCAGGAGATCGGCCTGCCCCTGCGCGGCATCTTCTACGGCGAGGAGGGCTTCCGCCACTTCTTCGCCAACAAGGCCATCAACAGCATCGACGACCTGAAGGGCATGAAGATCCGCGTGTCCAACGACCCCATCATGAACGGCATGGTGGAGAGCCTGGGCGCCTCCCCCACGGTGGTGGCCTTCGGTGAGCTGTACTCCGCCCTGAACACCGGCGTGTGCGACGCCGCCGAGCAGCCCATCGCCAACTACAAGTCCAACGCCTTCCCCGAGGTGGCCAACAACCTGATCCTGGACGGCCACACCCTGGGCGCCATCCAGTGCGTCATCACCGACACCGCCTGGGCCAAGCTCACCCCCGCCCAGCAGGCCGTCATCATGGAGGCCGGCAAGGAGGTCCAGAAGTTCAACCAGAACCTGTCCCAGTCCGCTGAGGACGAGGTCCTCCAGCAGCTGAAGGACGAGGGCTGCAACGTGGTGGACGTCACCGACAAGAAGCCCTGGCAGGACGCCTGCTCCAGCGCCCCCGCCATCAAGGAGGCCATCGACAAGCAGGCCGACCTGTATCAGAAGCTGCTGGACATGAAGCCCTGAGGCAGTCCTTAACAAACACCGTCCAGTCAAAGCGGGGACGCGGGTGAGTCCCGCGTCCCCGCTTGCATTTGTTATGTGAGAGGGAGGGAACCCCATGCCAACAATTTTCACGACCCTGGATAAGATCCGCCCCGCCTATGACATGACCTATAAAATCGTTATGCTCCTGTGCAAACTGCTGCTGATCGCCGACATCCTCATCACCTCCTACGCGGTGCTGGGCCGCTACTGCCAGCAGCTGGCCACCAACTATCCCGACATCCTCGGCTTCCTGGATGTCATCAAGGACCCGGCCTGGACCGAGCAGATCGTGCTGACGTGTATGTCCTACATGGCGGTGCTGTCCGCCGCCCTGGCCATCCGCACCGGGGCCCACATCCGCATGACCGCCTTTGACAGCTACCTGCCCAAGGCCGTGGTGAAGGTGTCCAACATCATCGCCGACATCGGCGTGATGGTGCTGGCCGTCATCATGCTGGTGGTGGGCTGGGAATACGCCAGCACCCTGGGCAGCAAGGGCTTCTACGAGTCCATCCCCTGGCTGAGCCGGTTCTGGATGTACTTCCCCGTCCCCCTGGCGGGCATCGCCATGATCGTGTTTGAGCTGGAAGCGCTCTACGAGCACATCAAAGCGTTCTTTATCAAAGAAGAGGAGGCGACGGCGTAATGGATCCCAACACCCTTGCTATCATCGTCCTGCTGGGCAGCTTTGCCCTGATGATCTTCCTGCGCTTCCCCATCGCCTACGCCGTGGGCCTGTCCTCCGTGCTGTGCCTGCTGACCATGGGCAATAGCTTGAACGCCATCTGCCGCCTGATGGTGAAGGGCATCTCCTCCTTCCCCCTGATGGCGGTGCCCTTCTTCATCACCATGGGCGTGCTCATGGGCAAGGGCGGCATCTCCGATAAGCTCATCGCCCTGGCCAACGCCTGCGTGGGCTGGATGCGGGGCGGCCTGGCCATGGTGAACATTGTGGCCTCCTACTTCTTCGGCGGCATCTCCGGCTCCGCCGCAGCGGACACCGCCTCCATCGGCTCCATCATGATCCCCATGATGGTGGACCAGGGTTATGACGCCGACTTCTCCACCGCCGTCACCATCACCTCCTCCTGCGAGGGGCTGCTGGTGCCCCCCAGCCACAACATGGTCATCTACGCCACCACGGCGGGCGGTATCTCGGTGGGCTCCCTCTTCCTGGCGGGCTACCTGCCCGGGGCCCTGCTGGCCCTGTCCCTGATGGTGGGCTCCTATATCATCTCCGTCAAGCGCAACTACCCCAAGGGCGAGCCCTTCCACATCATCAACTTCCTCAAGCAGCTGTGGATCTCCATCTGGGCGCTGCTGGCCATTGTCATCGTGGTGGTCGGCGTGGTGGGCGGCGCGTTCACCGCCACCGAGTCCGCCGCCATCGCCGTCATCTACTCCCTGATCGTGTCCGTGTTCGTGTACAAGGGCGTGGACTGGAAGGGCGTATGGAAGGCGCTGGACGAGTGCGTCAACACCCTGGCCATCGTGATGATCCTCATCGCCACCTCCGCGGTGTTCGGCGACTGCCTCACCAAGCTGCACGTGCCCGACCTGGCCGCCCAGGCCATTGTGGGCATCACCGACAACAAGATCATCCTCATCCTGCTGCTCAACGTCATCCTGCTGGTGCTGGGCTGCATCATGGACATGGCCCCCATCATCCTCATCGCCACCCCCATCCTGCTGCCGGTGGCCACCCAGTACTGCGGGTTGGATCCCATCCAGTTCGGCATCATGGTGGTGCTCAACTGCGGCATCGGCCTGCTGACCCCGCCTGTGGGCGCGGTGCTGTTCATCGGCTCCGCCGTGGCCAAGCGGCCCATGGAAAAGGTGGTCAAGGCCACCCTTCCCTTCTACCTGTGTATGATTATCACCCTGCTGCTGGTGTCCTACTGGCAGGACGTGTCCCTCATCATCCCCAAGATTTTTGACGACTATAAGCCTGTTGTGGCTGGTTTGGCAAGCATTTTGCTCAGATAACATCAAACAGCAGGGCGCGCCGCCGTTTTACGGTCTGGCGCGCCCTGTCCTGAAAAGCGGGAGGAGCAGACCATGAAATTGTGTCATCAAGGCATCCAAAACCGGGCTGCCTGGGAGCAGGCGGGAATCAGGCTGCCTGCGTTCGACTGGAAGGCCATGCGCGCCGAAACGGACCGGAACCCTGTCTGGGTCCACTTCGGCGCGGGCAACATCTTCCGGGGCTTTATCGCCAAGCTCCAGCAGGACCTGCTGGAACAGGGGCTGGTGAACAGCGGCATCATCGCCGCCGATACCTTTGACTACGGCATCATCGACCAAATTTACACCCCCTTCGACAACATGACCCTGATGGTGTCCCTGCTGCCCGACGGCTCCATGGACAAGGAGGTCATCGCCTCCGTGGCCCAGGGGCTGCGGGCCGGGCCGGCGTATCCCGGGGACATGGAACGGCTGAAGGAGATTTTCCGCAGCCCGTCCCTCCAGATGGTGAGCTACACCATCACGGAAAAGGGCTACGCCCTCACCAACATTCATGGGGAGTATTTCCCCTTTGTCCAGGCCGACTTTGAGAAGGGCCCGGAGGGCTGTTCCCACGCCATGAGCATGACCACCGCCCTGTTGTGGGAGCGCTTCCGTGCGGGCGGCGCGCCCATCGCCGTGGTGAGCATGGACAACTGCTCCCACAACGGGGAGAAGCTGCGCGCCGGCGTCATGGCGGTGGTGGAGCAGTGGCTGGACCGGGGCCATGTCACCCCCGAGTTCGCCGTTTGGGTGGCAAACGAGAACAAGGTATCCTTCCCCTGGTCCATGATCGACAAGATCACCCCCCGCCCCGCCAAGGTGGTGGAGGAGGCGCTGGCCGGGCTGGGCGTGGAGGATATGGCCCCCATCGTCACCGGAAAGGGCACCTTTATCGCCCCCTTTGTCAACGCCGAGCGGCCCCAGTACCTGGTGGTGGAGGACCGCTTCCCCAACGGCAGGCCGCCCCTGGAAAAGGCGGGCGTCTATATGACCGACCGGGACACGGTGAACAAGACGGAAAAGATGAAGGTGACCACCTGTCTCAACCCGCTGCACACCGCCCTGGCGGTGTACGGATGCCTGCTGGGGTATGAATCCATCGCCGCCGAGATGAAGGACCCCCAGCTCAAGGCGCTGGTGGAGAAAATCGGCTACGGCGAGGGCATCCCCGTGGTTGTAGACCCAAAAATCCTCAGCCCCATGGACTTCATCCACGAGGTCATCGACCAGCGGCTCCCCAACCCCTTCATCCCGGACGTGCCCCAGCGCATCGCCACCGACACCAGCCAGAAGGTGCCCATCCGCTTCGGCGAGACCATCAAGAGCTACGCCGCCCGGCCCGACCTGGACGTGACCGGCCTGACCTATATCCCCCTGGCCATCGCCGGGTGGCTGCGCTACCTGCTGGCGGTGGACGATGAGGGCAAGCCCATGGAGTGCAGCAGCGACCCCATGCTGGATACGCTCCAGGCCCAGCTTTCCGGCGTGAAGCTGGGCGACCCTGACAGCGCGTCCGACGAGGCGCTCTCGCCCATCCTGTCCAACACCGCCCTCTTCGCTGAAAACCTGTGCCGGGCCGGCCTTGCGGGCAAGATCGGCGGAATGCTGCGGGAAATGCTGGCGGGTCCCGGCGCCGTCCGGGCCACGCTGGAAAAATACCTGGGCTGCTGAAACGGCCCGCCCTGCCACAGAATTTGTATCCTCCGGTATACAAGTCTCGGCGCCTGGGCAAATATTCTGGATACTGGAGATGCAATGGAGGCGAGCCCAATGAAATTACTGGAGCGGCTTCCCCGGGAGTCCGGCGGAGACTACGCCCTGCGTACCATCAAGGAAAACATCATCAATCTGGAGCTTCCCCCCGGCAGCCAGATCAGCGAGAACGAGCTGGCCGCCGAGATGGGCCTGTCCCGCACCCCCGTGCGGGAGGCCCTCATCGAACTGTCCAAGGTGAAAATCGTGGACATACAGCCCCAGAAAAAGAGCACCATCCCCCTCATCGACTACGACATGGTGGACGAGTCCCGCTTTATGCGCAGCCTTCTGGAGTGCGCCGTGGTGGAACTGGACTGCGAAATGGCCACCTCCCTGGATCTGGAGCGGCTGAACCAGAATATCCGCCTCCAGGACCTTTACCAGGACAATTTCTATTCCGGCCAGCTTTTGGAGTTGGACAACCAATTCCACGGCATCCTGTTTGAGATCGCCAAAAAGCCCCAGATTTACGCGCTGATGCAGAATATCTCCATCCACTTTGACCGGGTGCGCAGCATGGCCCTGTCCTCGGTCAAAAACCTGAAGATCATCCAGGACCACAAGCAGATCACCGCCGCCATCGCCCGCCGGGACCCCAAATCCGCCCGCATTTTGATGGAGGAGCACCTCAACCGCTACAAGATCGACGCGGCCGCCATCCGGGCCGCCTATCCCCAGTACTTCAAATAACCGCCGTGAGGAGGTCAACCTATGTTCACCAAGCAGGACCAACGCTGGGTTTTTCACAAGGACACCCTGGCCCAGGACGCCGGCCCGGGCGTCACCCGCCGGGTGCTGGCCTTTAACAGCCAGCTCATGTGCGTGGAAAACCGCTTCGAGCAGGGCGCCGTGGGCCCCGCCCACAGCCACCCCCACACCCAGATCACCTATGTGGCCAGCGGCCGCTTCTCCTTCACCATCGGCGGGGAGACCCACGAGGTCGGCCCCGGGGACACCCTGCTGAAAACCGACGGCGTGATCCACGGCTGCGCCTGCCTGGAGGCGGGCGTACTGTTGGACATCTTCAACCCCATGCGGGAGGATTTCCTCCCCCAGGAGTAACAAACAAGCCCGCGTAAGCAAGAGACAGGAGG
>OFFE01001050.1_pt1 | contig 21314 bp, 17 predicted proteins | sample 1521371 | NCBI WGS metagenome assembly OFFE01 (sample SAMEA3504131, study PRJEB24116) | mouse gut metagenome | biome: mouse gut; feature: mouse-associated habitat; material: faeces | place: Denmark | collected 2011 | reverse complement strand
CCTTAAGCTGCTGGTCGATCCGGGATATCATGACCTCCTCGTTCACCGACTGGTCTTCCCGGCCGATATAATAGCGGTACAGGTTCACGTCCAGGTAATACATGTTCTTCACGAAGGGCAGGGGCTCGAACACGTAGAGGTTGTCCACATAGAAGGTATGCTCCGGCAGCTGCAGGCCGCATTCCTTCAGCAGCTTCGTCCGGAAGATCACGGAGTGCATCAGGATATAATGCCCCTTCATGAAACGGTGGCAGTCGTCCCAGCTCACCATCCGGCCCTCCGGCAGGATATGGCGGTAGTGCATGACCTTCTTGCGCTTCTCGCCCTCCTTCTCGTAGACGAAATTGCAGACCAGCATATCCAGGGAAGGGCCCCCCCCTGCCATCTCCCGCAGGGTGTCCAGCACCTGCAGGTAGGCCTCCTTCTTCACCCAGTCGTCGCTGTCCACCACCTTGAAGTAAAGGCCGGTGGCGTTTTGGATACCCGTGTTGACGGCAGCGCCATGGCCCCCGTTCTCCTGGTGGACAGCCTTAACGATGGTGGGGTATCTGCGCTGGTACTCGTCCGCAATCTCCGCGGTCCTGTCCTTCACGGAACCGTCGTCCACGATGACGATCTCCACGTCCTCTCCGCCCACCAGCAGAGAATCCACACATTTCCTCATGTAGTTTTCAGAATTATAGCATGGAATCGCTACAGATAATAGTTTCACAGTCCTTCTTCCTCCTATGAATGCTCTTTCTTCATTATGAATGTTCTTACTAATGTCTATTCTTGCCCAGTTTGATGCTCAAATATTTCGTATATGCACCAAAAGCTGAAGGAATCGGATATTTATCCTCTGTCTGCTGCGGTTCGATATAGATCCAGTCCCTGGCAGGGCCGGACTTCTGAACCGGCGTCCCCTCCACGCTGACCATGTACCCCTTCATATGCCACTCCCTGTGGGTAAAGATATGCTTCGCGTCCTCCAGGGGCTGTATGTCCAGGGCTTCCAGCCCGCTATACGCCAGATAATCGGCCACCTCCTCGGCAGTGCGAAAGCCCTCCATGGAGGGGAACTCGTACATGCCTGCCAACAGCCCTCTGCCCTGGCGCTTCCTGATGGCCGCCTTGTCGCCGTTTCGGACTATCAGGATAGTCTTGTCCTCCACTTGCCTGGCCTTTTTGGCCTGTCTCTTTGGATAGTCCTGCTGTGTGCCCGCCCTGCGGCTGTCGCACAGATCCGCCAGAGGGCATTCCCCGCACAGAGGAGCGCCGTTGGGGAGGCAGACGCAGGCACCTATCTCCATCATGGCCTGGTTGAAGTCCCCCGGGCGGTCTTCGGGCATGATCTCCTTCAGGGCCTGCTCCACCGATGTCTTCACCTTCGGATCGTCGATGCAGCGTCCGTCCTGTTCAAGCCTTGCCACCACCCGCAGGACGTTTCCGTCCACCGCCGGGACAGGGCGCTGGAACGCGATGGAGGCAATCGCCCCTGCCGTATAGCTGCCGATTCCGCTTAAGGTCAGCAGAGCCTCGTAGGTGTCCGGCATGCGGCCGCCGTAGGCCTTCTGTATCTGGACCGCGGCCTTCTGAAGGTTCCGGACTCTATTGTAATATCCCAGTCCCTCCCACAGCTTCAGAAGCGTCTCCTCCTCCGCCTCCGCAAGGGCGCCGATATCCGGCAGCGCTTTCATGAACCGCTCGAAATAGGGCTTCACGGCCTCCACCCTGGTCTGCTGCAGCATGATCTCCGACACCCATACGCGGTAAGGCGTGGGCAGTTCCCTCCAGGGCAGAATCCGTCTGCTCTTATCATACCATTTTAGAAGGGGGATGCATATAGCTCCAAGCTTATTCTTTCCTAAGTTTTTTCTAAATGTTTCATTAATGCAGGGCGCTTCGCCATCCGTCAGGGCGATTGGGACAGGACGGTTCAACGTCATGGAGTCCGGCCTCACCAGACAGTCAAAGGCCAGGATCTCCACCCCCGCCCGGGCCGCTTTGCACAGGGCGTCCGCAAATTCCGGATGGGTGGCCCTGTTGGGGGTGAAGTACCGCACATCCTCCATCTGGACGACGAACAGCACAAAGGCCCGGTAGCCCTGTCTCTTAGCGGCCACCAGCTCCTCCACATGCTTCACGGCCCTCTCCGAAGGGGCATCCGGGAAGCGCACTATGCCTCTGTCCTCCAGGGTGACGCCCTTGACCTCCATGAAGATCCGCTCCCCTCCCGCCTCTATATAGAAGTCGAAGCGGGAGCTGCCGTACACTTCCTCCGGCTTCACCAAGGTCACATCCTCCCGGAAGCCGCCGCCCCGCAGCCATTCCTCCACTGCCCGGTTGGGGGCCTGGGAATCCATGTTCACCAGGCGCTCCCCCTTTTCCACTGCCACAAGGTCGTAGGCTGTGGAGCGGGCGGGGTTGCCGCTTTTCTCCAGGTAGACGCATGCCCCCTTCTGCAGCAGCTCCCGACACCTGCCGGTATTCTTTACATGGACGGTCTCCACCTGCGGTTCCCCGCCCTGCCCGTCCTGAATCTCCACCCGGGCGATGAACCTGTTGGGACGCTCCAGGAAGCGTCCCCTTGTGATATCTCTATATTCCATCTGAAAATCTCCGCTCCTTGTCCGTACTTCACCTGTCAACCTGCACCATGGCTTTTGCCTGGCCGGATGGGCTGCCGTCTCGCCTAAGCCTTCTCCCGATGTCTGGCAGCTCCCTCTGCCCTGCCGTAGGGCACCCGGGCTGCCGGGACGGACTGGGCCGCGCTTGCGGTATGTATGGACTGGTCGTCGAAAAATATCTGCGCCCCGAAGGCCTTCAGGACGTCCCGCTTCTCCAGCCCTCCCAGGAAGAACGCCTCGTCCACCCGCACGTTCCACGACCGCATGGTACGCAGCACGCGCTCGTGGGCCGGGGCGCACCGGGAGGTCACCAGCGCCGTCCTGATGGGGGACTTTTCCGTCCCCAGCTCCCGCTGCAGGTCGGAGAGCTTCTTCAGGAATTTCGCGAAGGGCCCCTCCGCAAGGGGCTCCCTGGCGCGGCTGCGCTCGTTCTCCTCAAAGGCGCTTAAGCCCTTTTCCTTGAAAATCATCTCCGATTCGTCCGTGAACAGCACCGCGTCCCCGTCAAAGGCGATGCGGATTTCAGGATATGTCCTTACCTGCATGGGTATCACCTGTGCCTTGCCTGCTGTCTCCGGGTGGCCCTCCGCCTCGCCATGGCCCGCTGTCCGGGGCTGCGCCGGGGTGCCCTGCGCCCTATGCTCCGTGCAGATGATTCCCGCCGCGATGCCGCTGTCTATGGCGCTGCGCACATCGTCCTCGTAGGCGGATAGGAACAGGTCTGTATGGAAGGCCGTGAGGTAGGGAGCCAGTGAGGCTCCGCTCACCAGCACCGAGCGGGTGATGTCCAGGCCATAGTGGGCGATGGAGTTGAAGACCCGAAGCGAGCTGTCCGGGCTGTTACGGGACATGATGATGACCTCCACCAGATCCTCCCCTTGCCCGTATTCGTTCAGCCTAAGCAATGCCTTGATCAGGCCGAAGCCAGGCCCGGGCTTTAGGATGTCCTGCTCATGCTCCACCTGGTAGCTGCAGTACGCCTCCAGCCCCTCCCTCTCGAAGATACCGTTCTCTATGGTCAGATCGAAGAGGGCCCTGGATGAGACCCCTATCACCATTTTCCTGTCCAGATGTACTGCCATATGCCTCTCCTTTCCTGATTCCATGCCACATGGTTCCACGCGCCATGCTGCCGCGCTTGAAACCGTCTGCGCTTATCGCTTCGCAGAGGAGAGGCCGGGGCTCACCGCAGCCGGTTGCACTCGTATCTCTCCAGGGTCTGCAGACAGGTCTTGAGCGCCTCATACCGCTCCTCGGTATCCCCGTCGTCGATTTCTATGTCACAGGCGATGGCCATGGTGGTAATCATTCCATCCGTGATCCTGTGATGAAGGCCGGCCAGGATGTTCAGCCGCTGCTCATAGCTGTCGGCATCCAGAAATTCCATCACGAAGGGATCTAACGCTTCTGCGGCAGACTCTGCGCCGGATGCTTCCTCGGCATCGACCCATTCCTCCACTCCGGCCACTGTCCCTGTACCGCCAGCCACGTACCCCGGCTCCGCCCCGATTCCGCCAGCCACGTGCTCCGGCTCCGCCCCGATTCCGCCAGCCACGCAGTCCCCGGGTTCCGGTTCCGATTCGGCCCGCTGCCTCTCCGCCCCCGGCCCCTGGAGCTCAAAGCGGAATTCCTGCCCGACATCCGGATACTTCTCCCTGTCCACCCTGCTCACGAACATATCCAGCGGCCTGGCATAAATCCTGAAATCCCCGTAGAGCGCCTGATAGATCACAAGCTGCTCCTGCGTCTCGCTGTGGGTCGCGATAGCCGTCACCTGATACAGATTTCCTTTAAAATGCTTATAGATTTCCTGTGGTCTTGGAATAAATGACATTTCCGGAAGCTCCTTTCTGGTTCATATTGATTCATATCCATATGTTTCCAATAGAAAGTATACCCCTATTTCTTCCAAATGTCATGCGATTCCTGCGATTCTCCCCTAAAATTCCCTCCCAAAATCCGCGCCGGGCCGCTGCCGCCCGGCCTCACAGGCCCGCAAAAAGCTGCGGCAGAGGATTCGCCCTCTTCTGCCACAGCCATAGCCTTCAATCACCGCGCCTGTCCTTCTCCTCATAGCCCCATCTCCTTTTCAGAACATATGTTCTATCCATATGAACAGGATAAAGCATTTGTCCCCGTTTGTCAACAGCTTCGAACAGGCATATTATATGAAATTATAAGTACCATAGAACTCTCTCAATCCCTCTCCCGCAGGATATCCCCTTCGGCGGGCTCAATAATAATACATTCCGTGGCCGCCGCAGCATCCTCCGCCAAAGCAGCACATATTGCACATCATGAAGGTACAGACCCATCTGGCGCAGAGATTCCCCACCCCTGCGGTGGGATAGCCGTACTGGGCCTGCCTCTGCTCGTACCAGCTGCCTCCGTTCTCGAACTGCTGTACCAGGCTGCGGTAGTCCCCGTTGTCCGGCTCCATGGCCGAAGCCCGCTTCGCGTGCTCCAGGGCCGCCACATTGTTCCCCAGCCCGGAATGGGCGATGGCGCTGTAGTAATACCATCTGGCGTTCCTGTCCCTGGCATCCATGCCGTCCAGAGCCGTCCTGGCTTCTTTATAATAACCGTTGCGGATATAGTTTCCGGCGGAGCGGATATAGTTGTTCTCCTCATAGCCGGTGTCCATCCCCTGGCCGAAGCCGCCGAAGCCGAAGCCCCCGAAAGGGCCGCCGAAGCCCCAGAAAGCCCCGCCTCCCTGGCCGCCCTGGGCCCCGCCGGAAGAGCTTCTGCTGTAACCGCCGGAGGAGCTTCTGCCATAGCCGCCTCCATACCCGGAACTGCCATAGCTGCCTCCGTAGCCAGAGGTGCGCTCCTTCATGATCTGCTGGTATGCCGCCTGGATCTCCTTGAATTTCTCCTCTGCCTGGGCTTTGTTCGGATTGTTCACATTGGCATCGGGATGATACCTGCGGCTCAGCGCCTTATATGCTTTTTTGATTTCTTCCTCGGAAGCATTCCTGCTCACGCCTAACACACCGTAAGGGTCGTACATATTTTCCTCGTTTCCCGGACAGATACCGCCGCCCAAAATTCTTGCAAAGCTTTACTCTATCACGCTTCGGAGCCCATGGACGTCACCCGCGCATGTTCCTTTTTCCGCTTCTCGCGGACAGCCTCATATCTGCCCCAGACACCGGAATACAGGATATTGCGGAGAATCTCCACGTTCTCCAGAATGGGAAGCTTCTCGAACTCCTTGCAGCACTCCGATATCATCATGGTCAGGATCGTCCTGCACTCCTCCTCGAAGTCAGGGCTTGCGTACCGGGGCTTCAGCGGATTCGGCGTCCCCTTCCTGATGTCCTCCTCCACGTCCTCATAGGCGTCGCACAGATAGATGAATTTCCCCAGGAAGAATCCCAGCCTCCGCAGGTTCCCGGCCCATTCGTCCTCCCGCACCGCCATGATCTCCGCCATGACCCTGCCGAACAGCCCCGCCAGGGCATCGATGTCCGTGTCCTTTTCCTTCTCCGCATCGGAGAAATCCTGCATCAGCAGGTTTATCTTCCGCACCTTGTCCGCGTAGATTGCCTTCAGCCTCCCGGCCTTTCCCTCCAGGAGCCTGCCGTAGGCCAGCTTCAGGATCTTCTTCTCATCCTCCCAGTCGTCCTGGCATTTATAATAGGCGAACAGCATGTTCATGTCCGCCGCGTACTCCGTGAATACGTTCCTCCTGGTCTCATGGCTCTCGAAGGGATGGACGATGCACTTGCAGCTCTCCCGGCAGGTCTGGGGTTCATACAGCCCGGTCAGCAGGATGGCCAGGAAGGTCATGTCATAGCTCAGGGAAAGCTGTCCGCAGACGCCGTACTTCTTCTTCAGATCCCGGCACATGCCACAATAGTAGGAATGGTATACATCAAATTCCTTGAACTTCATTTCTGCCTTGTTTACAATAATATACCCGAACATCGCAAACCTCCACGGACATCCCGGCATCCCGGAACCAGTCTTCAGCTCTTTTTGATGAATTCATTTCCGCATTTCCTGCAGCTTATGGCAATCCTGCCCTTTCCCTTCGGTACACGGATCTTCTGCTTACAGTTCGGACATTTATAGATATGGTAGTCCTTGTGCTGGGCCAGCTCCTTCTTCTTTTTCAGGAAAAAGCTCCTGACCTTCATCTCGCGCTTCAGATACCACTGGTTCTCCAGAGAGCGCTTGCTCACGTTCCTTGAGAACATCCTGAAATACGCATATACCATCACTGCCGTGGCCAGCAGATAGAACGCCCCTCCTCCAATAAAGGAGACCAGCAGACATACAATGGCGACAAACATCAGAAACTGGTTGAAACGATCCGTACCGTAGCGCCCCCACATAAACCGCTGCAGCTTTTCTCTCATGCTCATTCCTCCTCAAAGGCAAAACAATACTTTCCTCCACCCACTATGTAACATTTTAAACTTTTTTGTAGGAAATACAATAAAATAACTATAAAGAAAATTTAAAAAAAGCGCATGACTGCAATTACAGCCATACGCTTTTCCACACTTTTCTTCTGCTGCCATTCACAATCAGCGCAAGTCACTCCTCGCCCGCGATGGCCAGGTTCCGGATCAGCATCGAGGGGGAGCCGAATGTTCCCCGGACGAAATCCAGGTCTTTCCCCAGAACCTCCACACTTTTCAGCAAGTCGAAGAAGTTTCCGGATACGGTAAAATTCTTGACGGGAGCGGCTTTCGCGCCCTCCGCGATCAGGAATCCCCTGGCAGACAGGGAAAAGTCGCCGGTGACCGCGCTGGCACCCGCGTGCAGGCCTGTCAGCTCCGTCACATAGATGCCGTTGTCCGCCTTTCGCAGCAGGTCTTCCGGCACTTTCCCCGCTGTCTTCTCCCCGACCTCTCCATCGGGCCGGATGTAAAAGGTAAAGGGGCTGACGCCAATGACAGAGGCATAGGAAGGCCTGCCCGCGTTTCCAGTGGACTTCACCCCCGCATTGGCCGCTGTCTTCAGGTTGTGCAGCAGCGTGGTGAGGACGCCGTCCTCCACTACATTTTTGGCGTAGGTGGCAACGCCCTCTCCGTCAAAGCTCCTCTTCATTACGCTGTTGTGATATGACGGGTCGTCCACGATGGTGATGAAGTCCGCGGCGATTTTTTCCCCTTCTTTTCCGTTCAGCAAAGACATTCCCTTCTGGGCCGCCTCCGCGGAGAAGACGGAAGCATATGTCATCAACAGCGTGGCCATGGTCTTGTTGGAGAATACCACCGTGTACTTTCCGCTGGGCACGCTGCCCGCGCCTATGGCGGCCACCGCGTCCTCCACCGCGTCCGCCGCGATGGCTTTGATATCAAAATCCTTCATGTCGCCTAACTTCATCTCAAAGCCGTCGTACATTTCCCCGCTGTCGGCTACCAGAGGCATGGCATAGCACATGGCGCTCTTCACCCTATCCTCCAGATCCAGGCCGTTGGAATTGTATAGGGCATACTTTTCCGCCTCATAGGCCATATAGGCCTGGGTGCCGTCCGTCACTCGCTGATCCGCCCGGTACAGCTCCTTTTGCAGAGCCAGCGCGGCATCCGTCAGCTCGCCGCCTGTGGGCTGGGTCATGCTGCTCTCTTCCGGTGCCGCGTACCGGTCTCCCTTTTCATGGATGAAGGCCTTCTCCTCGCTCTCGATGGAGCCCGCATTGTCCAGGGCCCTGAGCACCAGGGACTTGGCTTCCTCCTCCGTGCAGTTTTCCGTGGAGGCATAGCCCGCCTTCCCGTCCAGGACGCAGCGGAAGCACACTCCGGAGCTGTTCTGTGTGCTGTAGCCCTTTACCTCCTCCTGATAAATCTCCACGGAAGCAGACTCGCTCTCCGTATAATACAGCTCATAATCCGCAATCCCGTTTTCCCGGGCGTATCTAATCACGGCTTCCTTGAATTCCTGATATGTCATCTTAACCTCTCATTCCGCCTGTCATCGGCACATATTCCTGCACAGTCAGTCCTGGAGCTCCCTAGCGTCCTCCCACTACAATGGAAGAGACTCTGATCAATGGCTGTCCTACATCTGTAGGAATGCTGCCGGAGGAAGCGCCGCACATGCCCTGGGCCCTGGCCACGTTCTTTCCCACCATATCGATATTCATCAGTATCTCAGAGCCTTTGCCGATAAGGCTGGCTCCCCGAACCGGTTCGCAGATCTCTCCGTTTCGGATGACATAGCCCTCGTCCACGGAAAAGTTGAACTGGCCTGTCACAGGGTTCACGGAGCCGCCGCCCATGCTCTTTGCATAGAGACCGTATCCGATGGAAGCGATGATGTCCCTGTCCTCGTCCTCTCCCGCTGCTATGTAGGTGTTGGTCATGCGGGATGTGGGCTCAAACTGGTAGCTCTGGCGTCTAGAGTTTCCGGTGGACGCCATGCCCATCCGGCGTCCGTTCAGCTTATCGATCATATAGTTTTTCAGGATGCCGTTTTCAATGAGCACATTCCTCCGGGCCGGAGTCCCCTCGTCGTCGATATTGAAGGAACCCCAGGCATTGGGAATGGTGCCGTCGTCGATGGCCGTCACCTTCGCATTGGCAATCTGCTCTCCCAGCTTCCCGGCAAACTGGGACTGGCCCAGGGCCACGGAGCTTGCCTCCAGAGAATGCCCGCAGGCCTCGTGGAAAATCACGCCTCCGAATCCGTTCTCAATGGCTACAGGCATGGTGCCCGCTTTGATATAACCCGCGTGCAGCATGGTGACTGCCTGGCGGGAAGCCTCCCTGCCAAGAGCCTTGGGGTCATATTCCTCCAATAATTCCATCCCTTTCCGTGCGCCGTGGTTTACGGCGCCGTCCTGGTTCTCCCCATTCCCGCTGGCGATGGAAGAAACGATGACCCTGGTGCGGATCTGTCTGTCCTGGGCGAAGAGTCCCTCGCTGGTGGCGATGAGAATCTTGTGGTCCACCTCCAGGAAGGTGCCGCTGACCTGGCTGATTTCATCGCTGTAGTCCTTTGCCGCCAGACAGGCCTGGCGCAGATAGTCGATTTTTTCCGCGTTGCACACATCCCCGGGCACCACCCTCACTGGGTGGATGTTCCCGAACAGGCGCTCCCTCAGGACGATGTCCCGGACAAGGGGCATTCCCGTAAGGGCATCGGCCACCTTGGAGGCACAGCCTAGAATCGCCTCCGGCGCCAGGGAAGAGGCCGAACCCGACACGCAGCGGGTTCCCTTGAATATGCGGATGCCCACGCCGGAAATCACGGTATCCCCGATTTTGTCCGTCTTGCCGGAGATGATGTTGATGTTTTTGTTCAGGCTGTGCTCCGCGAACACCTCCGCGTAGTCAGCGCCGGTTGCCAGGGCCCGCCGCAGCGCTTCTTTTACCAGTTCTCTTGATAGCATAAATAACCTCCTGTTCCAGTTCCGCATCCGTGGACTGTCTTTATACTGAATACCTATATATAATTCAGGGAGACCGCTCTCACAGTCTCCCTTCCTCATACCATTTTCATCGGCTGCTATACTACGAATCTGTCAGTTTTTCTTCACCTGCTGCGCCACGTCCTTCATGGAGAAGCTGATCCTGCCCATCTTGTCCTTTCCAAGGCAGACTACCGTGACCACATCCCCCAGGGTCAGCACATCCTCCACCCGGTTGATTCTCTCCCTTGCAATCTTGGAAATGTGCACCATCCCCTCCTTGCCGGGGGCGAACTCCAGGAACGCGCCGAACTCCTTGATGCTGACCACCTTGCCCTGGAAGATCTGGCCTGCCTCGAAGTCCGTGACGATGGTCTTGACCATGTCCACGGCCTTGTCCATCATTTCCTTGTCAGTGCCGCATACGGAGACATTGCCGTCATCGGTGATGTCGATTTTCACGCCTGTACGGGCGATGATCTCATTGATGGTCTTTCCTCTCTGGCCCACCACATCCCCGATTTTCTCGGGATCGATCTGGATGGAGATGATCTTGGGCGCGTAAGGACCTACCTCCGCCCTGGGCGCGGAGATGGCGGGCTTCATGCAGTTGTCCATGATGAAGAGCCTTGCCTCGCGGCATCTGGCGATAGCGCCCTCCACGATGGGCCTGGTCAGTCCGTGAATCTTGATGTCCATCTGGATGGCCGTGATGCCCTCAGTGGTGCCCGTGACCTTGAAGTCCATGTCCCCGAAGAAGTCCTCCAGGCCCTGGATATCCGTCAGCAGCACGAAGTCATCGTCCGTATCCCCGGTCACCAGGCCGCAGGAGATGCCTGCCACCATCTTCCTGATGGGCACGCCCGCAGCCATCAGGGACATGCAGGAAGCGCAGGTGGACGCCATGGAGGTGGAGCCGTTGGACTCGAAGGTCTCGGACACCGTGCGGATGGTGTACGGGAACTCCTCCTCGCTGGGGAGCACCGGGATAAGCGCCCTCTCCGCCAGCGCTCCATGGCCGATTTCACGCCGTCCGGGCCCTCTGGAAGGCTTGGTCTCGCCCACGGAGTAGGAGGGGAAGTTGTAATGGTGCATATATCTCTTGCTGACCTCGTTCTCGTCCAGGCCGTCGATCCTCTGGGCCTCGGACAGGGGAGCCAGGGTACATACGTTGCAGATTTGGGTCTGGCCTCTGGTGAACATGGCGGAGCCATGCACCCGGGGGATGATGTCCACTTCCGCGGCGAGAGGACGGATCTGCGTAATCTCGCGTCCGTCAGGCCGTTTATGGTCTTTCAGGATCATCTTGCGCACGGTCTTCTTCTCGTACTGATAGACCGCCTCGCCCAGGATGGCCAGCCATTCCTCGTTCTCCGCGAAAGCCTCCTCCAGCTTCCCGGTGATAGCCCTGATATTCCCCTCCCTGGTCTGCTTGTCATCGGTGAACACCGCTACCTCCATCTCCTGGGGAGGCACGATTCTTTTAATCTCCTCGAACATCTCCTCGGGGATGGCGCAGCTGGTGTATTCATGCTTCGGTTTGCCGCACTCGGCCACGATCTTGTCGATGAACGCGATGATGGTCTGGTTGATCTCATGGGCCTTGTAGATGGCCTCGATCATACGCGCCTCCGGCACCTCATTGGCTCCGGCCTCAATCATGATGACTTTCTCCCTGGTGGAGGCCACGGTCAGGTTCAGATCGCCCTTCTTCCACTGCTCCTGGGAAGGATTGACTACAAGCTCGCCGTCCACCAGGCCCATCTGGGTCATGGCGCAGGGGCCGTCAAAAGGGATGTCCGAAATGCAGGTGGCGATGGCGGCTCCCAGCATGGCCACGATCTCGGGGCGGCATGCTGGATCCACGCTCATGACCATGTTGTTCAGGGTCACGTCATTGCGGTAATCCTTGGGGAACAGGGGACGCATGGGCCTGTCGATGACACGGCTGGTGAGCACGGCGTTCTCGCTGGCCTTTCCCTCCCTCTTGTTGAAGCCGCCGGGAATCTTCCCCACGGCGTACATCTTCTCCTCGAACTCCACGCTCAGGGGGAAGAAATCGATTCCCTCCCTGGGCTTCTCGGATGCTGTGGCGGTGGACAATACCACCGTGTCCCCATAGTGCATGAACGCGCATCCGTTGGCCTGCTTGCCCACGCGGTCGATGTCCACTTTCAGCGTGCGGCCTCCCAATTCCATTTCATAGGTCTTGTACATATTTTTCCTCCATTCCACCGTTTCAACGGCTGTTTATGGCAACAGGAGAGAATCCCCCTGCCGCATGATAAGGAACAGAAGACACCGAAACTACTGAAAAAAATATGCGGAATGCCCGAAGCCCATATCCTTTTCAGCGGTCTCGGAACTTTCTTCTGTTCCCTGTTGCTTTACTCAAGAATAAGCAGACCTGAGCCGTCTTTCACGCCTCAAGCCTGCTTTCTCTATGATTGTCTTATTTTCTTAAGCCAAGCCTCTCAATCAGAGCACGATACCTCTCGATATCCTTCTTCTTCAGGTACTCCAGCAGACCGCGCCTCTGGCCTACCATCTTCAGCATGCCGCGGCGGGAGTGATGGTCCTTGGGGTTCACTTTCAGATGCTCTGTGAGCTCCTGAATCCTTGCGGTCAGCACCGCCACCTGAACCTCGGGCGAACCTGTGTCGCCGGGCGTCCTTGCGTACTCATTCATGATTGCTGTCTTTTTTTCCTTAGAAATCATTTCTCTCTTTCCTCCTGTCATTATGACCGCCTGACACTAAGACCGGGTCGGAGCGTCCCGTATCCGAGCATCGGCTGTGACGGACATTTCCTGCCTCGTCTTTCACATCCGTTATCATAGCATATCCCTGCAGAATTGTAAAGCGGTATTTCGAATTCTTATACGCTTCCCGTCATGCCGCCTGCGGCGTCAGCGCCGTTCTTAACGGCACAGGCAATCCGTGGGTGAAACTTGAAATCACTTAGCGAGGTGCTTTCGAGCTTAATGATTTCCTTCACACTTTAATCCTGAAGGACCCTCACATATTTCACCGGGGTGCGGTAGTTGTAGTTGCTTATCTTGATACCTGTCCGCTCTGTGCTGGCATGTATCACCTGGCCGCCTCCGATGTAGATCGCCACATGGTTGATGTAACCGCCCTTTCCATAGAAAATCAGGTCGCCGGGCAGCAGCTGATCGGCGGAAATCGATGTCCCCACAGTGGCCTGGGCATCTGCCACACGGGGCATGGAGATGCCATACTTCGCGAATATGCTCAGCACGAAGCCGGAGCAGTCAGCGCCATTGGTCAGGCTGGTGCCTCCCCATACGTAAGGGTTCCCCAGGAACTGCTTGGCGTACTCTGTCAGATCCACCCGCACGTCCGAAACGCCCGCGCCGTAGAGCAGCTCTGTCATGGTGATGGCGGTGTCGAGCTTAGTCACCACGTCCACGTATTCCGCGGAGACATACACCTCATCGCTGTCCACGGCCACCTTCACCCAGCCGTCTATGGTCTCCAAGTAATCCAGCTCCTCGCCCTGCCTGATCTGCGTCACCACAGGGCTGTTCGTATCCGGGTTCTCCCTGACGTTCAGGCCGTCCGTGTTCGCCACGGCCACCGTGCGGACAAGGTCGTTCGCCATGAGCTTCGCGTCCGGGCCGGTGAGCAGGTAATCCAGGCTCACATACCCCTCCACCTCGCCGGACTGGATATGGGCCCAGCCGTCCGCGGTGTCCAGCACCTCGCAGGCAGCGCCACGGGGCATCTTCCCCACAAGCTTCCCGTCCAGGGCAGGCACCGCGCGCACGTTCAGCAGCTCGTCCGATATGTTGGAGATGCCGATATTGGTATACCCGTATGACGCGCCCTGGGCCTGGGCCGCAAGCTGTATATATTCCTCCGTGGACAGGCTGGTCTCCAGGACAGCGGTCACACCGGCCGACTGCAGCACGGTTCCGCCGTTCTCGGCCGCAAGCGCCGGGAGGGGCTGCAATGCCATGCAGAGCATCAGACCCGCGGAAGCTGCACAGATTTTCTTCTTCTTTAAATATCCCATGTATATCACTCCTATTGTTTAAGTTCTATTAAATGTTTGACAAAATTATTACGAATTTGTTACATCTAAAAGAGATTATACATGCAGCTTCCCCATCTGTCAACCGTTTCACGGCATTTTTCTTAAATTCCTTTCCGATTCCTTTCTGAATCCCTATCCGATGCCGCCGCTTTACGCGTCCTCCACGTCCCGCTCCGCCGCGATGACGGCGAAGGCGATGTTCGTGGCATGATCTGCCACCCGCTCAAGCCCTGACGCGATATCGGAGAACATCATGCCGGCCTCCGGCGTGCATTCTCCCTTGGTCAGGCGCTCCACATGGGCCCGCTGCATCTCCTTCTCCTTGATGTCCACGCTGTCCTCCAGGGCGATGACATCCTGCATATGGCTCTCGTCGCTCCTGGCGAACATATCGATGGAGTACCGGATCAGCCTGATGACCATGTCCAGCAGCTCCCCCAGCTCCCTCTGGGCCTCCCTGCTGATCGTGAGGCCCGTCTCCCTGCGCTGTCTGGCGGCATCCGCCACGTTCTCCGCATGGTCGCCTATCCGCTCAATGTCGTTCACCACATGGAACAGCGCGCCCAGGCTCTTCAGATCCTCTATGGGCAGGGTGGTCTGGTTGATCTTCACCAGGTAGTCCGTGATGGCATGATTCAGGAAGTTGATGTTCTTCTCCACCTCGTAGACTTCCCTGATATCCTCTTCATCCAGCGTAATCAGGGCGTTCATGGCCCGGGTCAGGTTCTCGCTGGCCAGGGATGCCATGCGGTCCAGCTCCTTGATGACCTCCACCACCGCCGTGGCCGGATTGAAGACAACCTTGTCGCCTATGTACTTGAGCTGGTAGCTCTCTCTGTAATTGACCTTCTCGTCCTCGCCGGGCACACACAGACAGGACAGCTTCACAATCCAGCCGGAGAACGGGAACAGGATGATCACCTGGAAAATCTTGATCATGGTGTGGGCATTTGCCACAAAGCGTCCGTTGTCCGAGGATACGGACCAAATCAGCTTCATCACAGGCCCCTCCGCCAGGAACAAAATCGCGTACAGAACCACCGTGCCGATCACATTGAACCAGAAATGAATCAGCGCGGCCCGCTTAGCGTCCTTTTTGCCCGAGAGGGATGCCAGCAGCGCGGTGGTGCAGGCCCCGATATTGCATCCCAGGATGATGTAGAGCGCGATGGACAGGGACAGGAGATCCTGATTGGCCAGAAGGAGCACGATGCTGACCGTGACGGAGGAGCTCTGGATGACTGTAGTGAGGACCAGGCCCATCAATGTGGCCATGACAGGATTGTGCAGCGATCCTATCAGGTTCACCACCTGGGGCTCCTCCTTCATGCCCGCCATGGAGCTGGACATGGTGCTCAGCCCCAGGAACAGGATGCCGAAGCCTATGATGATGTCCGCAAACTTCTTCACCTTCTCATGCTTGCAGAACATGGCCACCAATACGCCCGCCAGCAGAAAGACGGGGGCATAGGCGGAAAGGTTGAAGGAAACCAGCTGGGACGTGACTGTGGTGCCGATGTTGGCACCGAAGATGACTCCCGCCGCCTGATAGAGATTCATCAGTCCGGCGTTGACGAAGCTGACCACCATGGCCGTACAGGCCGATGATGACTGGATGATGGCGGTGAACACCACGCCCACCACCATGCCCGAGAAGCGGTTGGTAGTAAAGATTTCAAGGATGCGCCTGAGCTTGGCGCCGGCCACCTTTTCTATGGAATCGCTCATCACGCGCATTCCGAACAGAAAAAGCCCCAGGCCGCCTGCCATTGACAAAATGATATTTGCGTTCATCTGATTTTCTCCCGAATCGTTTTTATCTGTCACACTATAACACACACTTCTTAATTTTACGGGAAAAAACAGGAAGTTACAATATATTTCTGCAATATTTTACAAATTATTTTGACAGGGCCTATTTTGATAGCTCTTTTCGCAGCGTTCCCTGCCAGCGGCGATATCCTCCTGCAGCTGTGCCCGCAGGGCCTCCAGGCCCTGGAACCGCCGCTCCGGCCTGCGGAAGGCCTGAAGGTATACCTCCACCCGCTCTCCGTAGAGATTCCCGGTAAAATCGTACAGATAGGACTCCACGCCCATGACCCTCTCGTCCGTGACGGTGGGCTTGTATCCCACATTGCTGATGGCATGGTAGAGCTTCTCCCCACAGCGCACCTGTGAGAAATAGACGCCATTCGGCGGGAGCAGCTTGTCGGCACCCGGCAGCACGTTCACCGTAGGAAAACCGATGGTCCGCCCCACCTGCCTGCCCCTGACCACCTCCCCGGCGATCATATAGGGCATTCCAAGCAGATGCTCCACGGACTCCATGTCGCCCTCCTCCACTTTCGCCCGCACCAGCGTGGAGCTCACCTCCTCACCGTCCATGCGCACCTTATCTATGGTCTTCACCTCAAATCCAAGCTCCGGCCCCATCCTCTGCAAGAGCGCGGCATTCCCCTCTCCCCTGGCCCCAAAGGACAGATCCGTCCCCGCGGCAAGGAAGCGGGCCTGCAGCTGCCCCGCAAGGATGTCCCTGGCGAAGGCTTCGGGCGGCGTGGCGGCCGTCACCGCGTTCATGGGGAACTCCACCAGGATATCCACGCCCATTCTGCCGAACAAGAGACGCTTTTCCTCTCTGGTGGTCAGCTCCCTGCCGTCAGAACAGCCAAAAAGAACCGCCGGAGGCGGATCGAATGTAAAGACACAGGCGGCAAGGCGGTCCTTCCGCGACAGGATCTCTTCCAGCAGCCGTCTGTGGCCGATGTGTATCCCGTCAAATTTTCCCAGGGCCACCGCCGTCTCCTGCCCAAGTTGTATATCTGTCGTACCGGCAATAATCTCCACTTTTCTTAAATCACTCTTTCTCCAAAAACATCTTCACGGGCCTGTACCATTTCCTGTCAGGCTCATAGGCATAAATGCCCGCGAAGCTCCTGTCAGGCCTGTACATCCTCACCCATATGTCTTTGGCGTATACTTCCCCCTCCGCGGTCTGCTGCGGCGCTATGGCATTGCCATTGTCCAGCAATAAGCAGCTCTCCTGCTTTACATGGAGCGCCGGACAGTCCGCGAACACGCTGTCCACGGGGCGCAAAGCCTGCCTCAGTTTTGCATGGTCCAGGCCCGCATGTCCAAGCATATCCTCGTCCTTCCACCGCTGCAGCTCCCCCAGGGTACAGGCATCCTCCAGGGAGAACATTCCCACTCTGGTGCGCCTCAGGCTCTGCATGGTGCCGCCGCATGCAAGGCGCTCTCCCATATCCGCGCAGAGCGTCCTGATGTAAGTCCCCTTGGAACAGACCACCCGCATGCGCACCACCGGGAGGCTGCACTCCAGGATCTCCAGTTCGTATATCTGTACGGGTCTTGCTTTGCGCTCCACTTCTTTTCCGGCCCGGGCCAAGTCGCACAGCTTCTTTCCGTTCACCTTCAACGCGGAATACATGGGCGGCACCTGCTGGTACTCTCCCACAAAGGAAGCGGCTGCGCTCCTGACCTGGCTCTCCTGCACCTCCACAGGGCATCTCGCCAGGACCTGCCCGGTCACGTCCTGGGTGTCCGTCTCCACGCCCAGCAGCAGCTCTGCCACATATTCCTTGTCCCTGTCCGCCAGCATGTCGCACAGCTTCGTGGCGCTGCCCAGGCAGACCGGGAGCACCCCTGTGGCCATGGGATCCAACGTCCCCGTGTGGCCGATCTTGCGCTGGCCGCATATCCCCCGCATTTTCGCCACCACATCATGGGAGGTGAACCCGGGCTCCTTATCAATGACTATTATCCCGTTCATCATGCTCCGCTTCCCACTTCTTCAACGCTTTTTCTATATGTAGGGAGAGATTGTTCACACAGTCGTGGAAAGTGCCCGTCATGTTGCAGCCCGCGGCTTTGGTATGCCCTCCGCCGCCGAAGTACGCCGCCACCTCCGCCACGTCCACCTTCTCGCTGGAGCGCATGCTCACCTTGTACTCCATGGTGCCTGTCTCGTACATGAAGATGGCGCAGTCTATGCCCTCGATATTGCGCAGCTGGTTCACGATGCCGTCCAGGTCTTTCGGCCCTACATTGTAGAACTCCATGGTCTTCTTATCGATGGCGCTCACGATGCAGCTCCCGCCCAGGAACCGGATGCTCTCCATCAGGGCCCTGCCCATGACCTGGGCCTGGATATAGGTCTTCTGGTAAAAGGTCTCCAGTATCAGGTTCGGGAAGTCAAAGCCGAACGCAATCAGCTTCGCCCCCTTCTCCAGGGTCTCCGGCGAGGTGTTGGAATACTGGAACACTCCCGTGTCATGGATGATGCCCACATACAGGGCCATTGCCATATCCTTGTCCAGTTGTCCCTCATCCATCAAATCGAAGATCAGCTCACAGGTGGAGCCCATCTCGGGCCTGATCACATTGATCTGTCCGCCGCCGGGGTTGCTGACATGGTGGTCTATATTGATCGTCTTCCCCGCGGCCCTGAAATATTTCTCCGCGCCCCCCAGCCTGTCCGTGGAGGTGTCAAGCACAAAAAACACGTCAAAGGCAGGTTCCTCAGGGAAATCGGAGTCGATTTCCCCAAAGCCCTTAATGTCCTTAAAAATATCCGCAGGCTTTTCCAGAAACACTTTGGTCTCCGCCGCAGGCAGGCATTTCACCAGATACTGCCACAGCCCCAGACACGCGCCCAGACAGTCCCCGTCCGGCCTTACATGCCCAGCGATGCCGATTCGTTTCGCTTCCCTGCATTCTTCCAATAAATTCAGATTCATCTGCCCTCATTCCTTTTCATCCGGGCCTTCGCCTAAAGCTCCAGATCCTCCTCAGGCTCTTCCCCGTCCGCATCCTCCACGCGGTCCTTCGCATTCTCATCATCCTGCGCGATGACCTCGTCGATTCTGCGCGACATATTGACCCCATACTCGATTGACTGATCCATGATAAAGGTAATCTCCGGCGTGTTGCGCAGATTGATTTCCCTGGCCAGCTTGTTCCGCATGAACCCCACCGCGCTCCGCAGTCCCTCCAGGGTAGACTTCCTTACCTCCTCATCCCCAAGCACGCTGATCCATGCCTTGCAGCTCTTCAGATCCGGAGCCACCTCCACGGATACCACGCTTGTCCACGGGCTGATCCGGGGATCCTTGATCTCCCCCCGGATCGTCTCCGCCAGCACGCGCTGCACTTCCCCGTTGATACGGGTATTCTTTACACTGTTTTTTCTCATTCAAACAACCCTTCTGAATCCCGGGCAGATGCCCCCGCACCTGCCCCGCTGCCGTCAGTCCGTCAAGGCAGGTTGCGTCCCTGCCCAAACGGGCTCCTCAGCATGCTATCTCGGCACTTCCACCATGATATATGCCTCTACCATATCCAGCTCCTGAATCTGGTCGAAACCCTCGAACACAAGTCCGCACTCGAAGCCTTCCTTCACTTCCTTCACATCGTCCTTGAAGCGCTTCAGCGAAGCCAGCGCGCCCTCGTAAATCTGCTCTCCCTCTCTTCTGATGCGGATTTTGCAGCCTCTCTGGAAGATGCCGTCCATCACATAGGAACCGGCGATATTTCCCACCTGGGAAGCCTTGAAGATCTGCCTGATCTCCGCATGGCCAATCACCTTCTCCTCGAAGACAGGATCCAGCATGCCCTTCATGGCGGCCTCCACGTCCTCGATGGCTTTATAGATGACCTTGTACAGCCTTACGTCCACACCTTCACGCTCCGCCGTATTCTTGGCGGTGCTGTCCGGCCTTACGTTGAAGCCGATGATGATGGCGTTGGAGGCGCTGGCCAGGGTCACATCGGACTCGTTGATCGCGCCTACGCCGCCGTGGATGCACTTGACCACGACCTCGTCGTTGGACAGCTTCAGCAGGGACTGCCGCACAGCCTCCACGCTGCCCTGTACGTCTGCCTTCACGATCAGGTTCAGCTCCTTCAGATTGCCCTCCTTAATCTGGGAGAACAGATCGTCCAGGGACATCTTCGTCCTGGTCTCCTCCAGCTTCTTCTCCTTGTTCTGGGCCAGGTAGGTCTCCGCGTAGGACTTGGCCGTCTTGTCGTTCTCATGGGCCAGGAACACCTCGCCCGCGCTGGGCACGTCTGACAGTCCCAGGATCTCCACGGGCATGGAGGGCGTAGCCTCCTTCACCCTTCTGCCCTTGTCGTCGATCATGGCCCTGACCTTGCCGTAGCAGGCACCTGCAGAAATGAAGTCTCCCACCCGCAGAGTGCCCTTCTGCACAAGCACCGTAGCCACAGGGCCGCGTCCCTTGTCCAGCTCGGCCTCGATGACCAGACCTCTGGCGCGCCTCTCCGGATTGGCCTTCAGCTCCAGGATATCAGCTGTCAGCAGAATCGTCTCCAGCAGATTATCGATGCCGTCCCCTGTCTTGGCCGAGACAGGGACGAATTCCGTATTGCCGCCCCAGTCGGTTGCGACTAATTCATATTCCGTCAGCTCCTGCTTCACCCGCTCGATGTTGGCAGAGGGCTTGTCGATCTTGTTCACGGCCACCACAATCTCGATGCCTGCCGCCTTGGCATGGCTGATGGCTTCCACGGTCTGGGGCATCACGCCGTCATCCGCCGCCACCACCAGAATCGCGATGTCCGTAGCGTTGGCGCCGCGCATACGCATGGCGGTGAACGCCTCATGTCCGGGCGTATCCAGGAACGTGATCTTGCGCCCGTCCACATCTACAGTATACGCACCGATGTGCTGTGTGATACCTCCGGCCTCTTTGTCGATGACATGGGTCTTGCGGATGGTGTCCAGGAGCGATGTCTTGCCGTGGTCTACATGGCCCATGACGCAGATGACAGGCGGCCTCTCCTTCATGGAGGCCTCGTCCTCCGCTTCCTCCTTTAAGAGCTCCTCGATGACATCTACCTTGACCTCCCGCTCGCAGAGGATGTCGTACTCCATGGCGATGTTCTCCGCGTCCTCGTAAGAAATCTCCTGGTTCACCGTAACGATTTTGCCCTCCAGGAACAACTTCTTCACAATCGCGGCAGGCTGTACCTTCATCTTCTCCGCAAATTCCTTGATGGTTATGCTCTCCGGCAGGGTAATCACCTTGATGGCCTCCTCTGCCGCCTCTTCCTTCTTCTTCTCGGGCCGGATGAACCTGCCGGGCTTGTTCCTTACCGCCTCGTCCTCTTCATAGATATGGTCTTTCTTGGAGCGTTTGCCCTTCTCCTGGCTGTTGGCGCGCCTCTTTTCTTCCTCGCGCTTCTTCTCCATATCCTTGCCCGGAGCTTCTCCTCCAAAGCTCTTAGGTTTATTATCTCTGAAT
>OFFE01001049.1_pt1 | contig 21359 bp, 14 predicted proteins | sample 1521371 | NCBI WGS metagenome assembly OFFE01 (sample SAMEA3504131, study PRJEB24116) | mouse gut metagenome | biome: mouse gut; feature: mouse-associated habitat; material: faeces | place: Denmark | collected 2011 | reverse complement strand
TTCAGCATGGCCCCGCAGGCCGCGAAGCAGATCAGGTACACCTTCCCCAGGGTGCTGGTATAGGCCTCCAGCAGCAGCCCCAGGACCGGGTAGTGGCAGGACACCCTCCCGATGAGCTCTCCGTACCGCACCGGATTCATGTCCTCCTGCTCATTGGCGTCCCCCTTCGTCGTGAACTCGCCCTCCACGGTCTGGTTGCGCACCACCCTGTGGGCAATCACCGAAGTGCCGCTGTAGAAGGCGATTACGTCCCCCTCCTCCACGGCCTCCGGCTCCACGGCCTGCACGTAGATCGCGCTGCCCACCGGAATCCCCGGCTCCATGCTGCCGCTGACCACGTTGTAGATCTGATCTCCCCGGATTCGGGCCATGGCCGGCGGAAGGCAGGACAGAATCACGCTCAGAAGAATCAATGTGCCGAGTATGTTGCAAAGGGCGGGAATCAATCTCCCGCCCTTATTTTTTTCCTTCTGTCCCTCAGGTCTGCTGCTCATCTTGCTTCTTCCCTTTCCTGCGGGCCGTCACAATCAGCCAGATGCCGCCTCCCACCAGGGCCACCAGCACTGCCAGCATGCCTGCCTTCGCCGGTGTAGGGAGCATGGCCAGCGGCGTGGCTAGGTCGTCCAGGATGGACTCCGCCCAGCCGGAATCATCGCCGGGCCCGCCGTCCCCATCGCCTTCGCCGCCCTCTCCGTTGAAGCCGCCCAAAGGCGTATCCTCCTCGTCCAGGTCCTCGTACTCCTCCGGCTCCGCCAGCGGCGGCACCTCATCGTCCACCTCTACGACCTCCGGTTCCTGCTCCTCCGCTTCGGGCTCCACCACTGTCACCGGCCCGGGCTGTGCAGGCGCCACCTCAGGCTCCTGGGGCGGGGCAGGCTGCCCCGGCACTACCACCGTATTCGTATTGACCACCGTGGGGATCGGCGTATAGATGAAGGAGAACACATTCTGGGAGGCGTCCGCCACCAGGGTCTTGCCCAGGTTATAGGCCTGGGGCTGCCAGCCCTCGATGTACTGGTACGCCACCACCGGCTTGTCGCCTACGTTTCCGTAGTACATCGTGCTGGGGTACAGCTCGTTCCCCTGGCCGTCCACGTACCTGACCGTATAGGCCACGGTCTCGCCCTGTATGCCATAGGCCACCACAAAGTCCGCGTCCCCCTTCACCGTCACGGAAGGGGTGGCCAGCCTACTGCTGCCATTGTCCTCGCCGCTTACCCGGAAGCCCTTCCGGTAATATTTGCTGCCCTCGTTCAGGGCCACGCCGCCCTGTATGTCGAAGATGACCTGGTCGTCATATCGCAGTCCGCTGACCACGCACACCTCTCCGTTCTCGATGCTCACCTGGGCGCTGCTGCCCTTCACAATCCGCACCACCTCAGGCCCGATCGTCCCCTGGGCCCCCGCATAGAGTCTCAGCGTGTAGGAATACGCGTCCTCCGCCGCCTGTACTGGCTGGCACAGGTTCCAGGCCAGGCACAGCGCCAGCCCCAGGCCAAGCGCCTTCGCGCCGCCCTTCTGCTTCCTGCGTTCCTTCACCCCATAGACAGCCAGCAGCAGGAGCAGAAGCCCGCTGAGCCCGGCGGCTATGATGAAGGGAAGCAGGTCGTTCTCATCGCCGGTGCGCACGATCCTCGTCCTTGCGGAGCTGCTGTCATCGTCCGCCACTACCGGATTCCCGTTATCGTCTACCAGAATCGGGTCGCCGCTCTCGTCCACCACACGGGTCACCGTCTGATTGTTGATGGTGGTGGTGTCCACCGCGAAATTCATCTGCAGCCTGGCCAGAGTGTTCTGGTAATCATTGCCCTGGGTCTCGCCGTCCAGCGCCACACGCAGGGTGATGACCCCCCGCTGGCCCGGATTCAGGGTGTCCAGATAGAGATAGTCCTCCAGGCCGCTGGTGGCGGACTTCAGGCCTACGCGGCTCCCGTTGTTCTCGCCGCCCACGGTGTCGCTGGTGAACAGGACTTCCTGCACGCCGTTCGGATCCGTGTAAGCCAGCTCGTACTCATAGGCGCCGCCGCTGGCGTTGCTCCCCGTGGTCTCCTCCAGGGACTGGAGCACCTCATTGGTCATATACCAGTTGGCCGCCGCCGGATTCTCGTTCTTCAGGTTCAGAGTGATGGTGATGTCATCCCCCGGCTGCAGCCCGTAGACCGCGCTGTCCAGATCCGAGCCGGCATAGTCGCTCTCCAGCTTGTTGTCCTTGGTAAAGGATACGTTCCTCTCCGAGGTCAGGGACTCCGCCCGTGCCGTCGCCGGCATGAAGAAGAGCAGCCCTGCGAGAAGAAGGTATCTCATCGTCTTTTTCCTCATTGCCTCTCCCCTCCTAGTTCAGGCTCAATACGCCATTGTTCACTGTCACCCTGCGGCCCCATGCGCTCCAGATGGCATCCTGAGCGTTGTGCTCCTGCACCGCGTCCACCTTGGCCTCCACGCAGAACCGGGCCCCATCGTACTCGTATATGGTAGTGATGGTGGTATAGCCGCCGGAGGAGACGGAAGTCTGCCGCACCCTGCCGGCGATGTCCCCATCGATCGTAAGCGTATCCGTGAAGGCCGGGGTGCTCTCCCCTGTGCCCAGCAGACCGCTGTAGTACAGGACGGTGCGCTCCGGCGTGGAGGCCTCCCCGTCCAGGATCCAGCCGCTGCCCACATTGGCCAGGTTCAGCCCTATCAGGTCCGGCGACAATGTCGTCAGCTTCTCCCCGTCCTCATCCGTCCAGTATTTATAGATGCTGACACGGACATATTCGTTGATCGCGCCGCTGTTTTGCACGCTCAGGACTTCCGGATAGGCCTTCCCGAACTTCAGGCTCTCGCCCTCCGGAATCAGTCCCGTCAGGAGCTCCCCCCGGACCCCCGCGCCGTTCTCCAGCAGCGTGACCCCAATCTCCTCCAGCCTGATGTCCGAGGAATAGTCATCGGAGAAATAGGTCAGCGCAGCCCTGGCCCCGCCTACGGAGCTGAACAGCAGCAGCCCTGCCGCCAGCACGAAAGCCGCTATAGTCGTGACGGGAGATGTCAATATCTTCTTTGCCTTCTTCATCCCTTAAGCGCCTCCTTCCACCGGCCCGGACTTCAATTCCTCCGTCCAGTCTATCTCCCAGGGCTTCAGCTCATTGCCGTCCCCGTCATATCGGACCGGAACGGACTCGTAGACTACCACCACGTTGAAGCCGTCCCCGTCTTCCACTTCCTCGTCCACCGGGAAGGTGATCCTGACCTCCAGCTCGCTGGTCTGTGAAGCCACCGTCCCCTCCGCCGTCTCCTGCCTGGCGGGCAGGGACTGGCTGTAATAATGATAGCCGTCCCCTCCGTCCACCCACAGGCCGGAGGCATCGCTGTAGCTCAAAGGATAGCCGCTGCCGCTGAAGGCGGTGGCCCGCACGTACACGGGCTGCAGGCTGTCATTGGTGATGGTGAGCCTTTTCGTGCTGTCCGAGAACCGCTCCACCACCCGGGTCTCATTGCCCAGGTCTATGGCATGGCTGCCCGAGGCGCTGGTGTAGGTGGTGAAATATGACCAGGCGCTTCCCACGGAAGCAGTCAGAATCAGTGCTGCCGTCATGGCGCAGGCCGTGGCTTTCACGGCCGCCAGTATGTTCCTTTTCTTCATCTCGCCCCACCCCCTTATTCAATCGAAGCATTGGGGCCCGTGACCGCCGTCCAGCTCCAGCCACTGTCCGTGCTGTAGCTGAACTGGTTCGTCACCGAACCGCCATTCTTGCCGGTGCCGTCATATACGTTCCTGAAGGATACGGTATTGTTCTCAAAGCCTGCCTCACCGGGCTTCGCAGCGCTTGCGGTAAAGCTCCTCACCGCTTGGCCGCCCTCCGGCTCATAGACCGTGCCGGAGTATATTTCCGTCACCGTCACCTGGGCCCCCACGGGAATCCTGGCCTGCTGCAGGGCATACCTGCCCTCCGCCCCTTCCGGGAACTCGGCCGCCAGCAGGACGCCCTTGCTCCCCGGGCCGTCGAAGGTGAGGGACGCCACATCGCTGTACACCGTCCTGCCGTCCAGGCTGGCCTCTATGGAGAAGACGAAGGTGGCAGGGCTTCCCGCCTGGAAACTCGCCAGGGTCTTTTCGATGGCCAGGGCGGCGAACCGCTCCTGCACCTCGGGCTTGAGCACTACCGACGGCCCGTAGTCCCAGTCGCCGCCGTTGGAGGGCATGATGTTCCCCTCCTCGTCCGGCTCCTTCGTGGGCAGGGAGATGAGCTGGGGCACATAGGAGAATACATAAGATTCCGAATACGCCACCGTGGTCAGCAGGGATTCCGCGGCAGCCTCCCGGCCCTCCACGGACTCCGCTGTACGGAAGACGTATTCCTCCGCCGTCAGCCCTTTCCCTCTGGCGACCACCAGGTAGAGGCCCGTGGTCAAGTCGGCGGCGGTGAGCCTGTCGTTCTGCAAATCCTCCACTGTGGCATCGGGCTGGCGGGCGCCGCCTAAGGCGATCTCCGCCGCCTGCTGGGCCAGTTCCTGCCAGTCTTCCCTGGAGGCGGCATCGTTCAGGGCCAGGCCCGCGTAGGCCGCCTGGGACTCCCCTTCCGTGCTGAAGGAGTAGGCGTCGTACCCTTCCACCGGAACCGCGTCCGCCACCTTGTACAGGTCTAAGGCCACCTCGGGCATCTCCACAGGGCCGCCTTCCATATTCTTGGGTTCCACCGTCACCGTCAGGCTGCACATGCCGTCCAGCTCCACCGCATGCGCCGTCCCGCCAGGCATCAGAGCTCCGGCCACGCAGCCTGCCGCCAGTATGGATGCCGCCATCAGGCACAGCAGACGGCTCCTCTTCTTTCTTTTCATGGGCATTTCCTCCTTTAAGATCGGTTCTTGTTTATGGTTCATTGTGATTCATTGTCCTTCTTGAACTCTTCCAGCAGCTCCTCCCCTGTCTTCCTGGACTTCTTCCTGTCGGAGACTGCCAGCATAATGACCAGGGACACGAACAGGAGCGGAATCCCTACCGCGGGAATCACGTAGTAGCTGGGGATTCTCTGGGCTTCCGCGCCGACTACGATGACGATGTCGTCTATGTTGTCGATGCGGTGGCCGCGCACCAGCATGCGGTGGGAGTTGATACCGTAAGGGGTACATGTGACTAAAGTGCAGTAGTCCATGCCGGAGACGATGGACAGCTCATCCACCTCGTGGGGAAGCACGATTCGAATCTGATCCACCTGATACGTAAATACCTCTCCCAGGACAGTCATGGTGAAAATGTCCCCTTCCCTCACCTTATCCAAATCCGTGAAGAGCCTTGCCGAGGGCAGTCCCCTGTGACCGGACACGATGCAGTGGGAACCCTCTCCGCCTACCGGCAGGGACGACCCTGCCAGATGTCCTATCGCCACCTGCAGAACCGCTTCCTCGGTTCCATGGTAGATGGGCAGATTCACATCAATGGACGGAATCTGGATATAGCCCATGATACCTGTTCCGGTCAAATCCAGCAGCCCCTCATACTCCGCATATTCCTCGTCCGTCAGCTTGAAATGGATTCCCATGGCCAGGGAGGCATTGTATTGCTTTGCCTCTTCCATCATCTGCTGCTTGGCTTCTTCGTCCATGTTCTGCACGACCTCTTCATAGCTGGCAATCGCGCGGGACGCATGCATGGAGTTCCACCAGTCGCTGACCGTTGGATAAAGCATGATTCCCATGCCTGCTATCAGCAGAATCCCCAGTATGAAGTTCGCGATAGAACCCTTTTTGTTTTTCTTTGTACGCTTTCTCTCTTTCACATATCTGCCTACTATCTTAATTTAATCGATGGCGGCCCCGGCAGGGCTATGCCATCCCTTTGCTGACCTTGGCCGGACTCTGTGCCAGAATCCGTTGCTCACCGCACACCACGGGAAGGTGCCAGCCTTGATGCGGCATCCCCGGGAGGGGCGAAACGCCCACCCCCGGAAAAAAGTATAATAATTCGGAGTCGTCTGTTCTTATGACTGTTCTTACTGCTCCTTGCTGATGCGCTTCTTGGTGATCAGGAGGATGCCCGCGCCTACTACCAGAAGTCCGCCTACCACGTAGAAGATCGTGGTACCGATGCCGCCGGTGGAAGGAAGCATGTTGCCCGATAAGTTTGCAATCTCGCTCACAAAATTGTTATTCGCATCAACTACGACTTCCACACGCTCTGTTAATTTATTGTAACCAAGCGGTGCATCTGTCTCTTCGAGGTAATACTTATCTGAATCTACACCTTCAATCGTAATATTACCCGTGGCAAGAGTAACAATTTTATTATCTGTGGCCATCGTATAACCTGTAGGCAATTTAGCCTCATCGCTTACGACCCTATAAGTTGTACCGTCCTGTGATACTGCAAGCTTTAACGCTTCTCCACCAGTTGGCTCTGTATACAGCTGGAACTTAGCATCTGCCAGAGGATTCTTCTGCTCATCTGTCCCATCATATTTGTTAATCTGGAACTTACGAGTATTGGTCGTGGTTTTGATTTCTGTGCCAGTCTCGCCATTATCGCCCCAGGTAATCTTAGCAGTGTTCGTCTCAGGGTCAATCACTTGAGCCGCATCGTTCAGAACAGCCGTATAGCTTATATAGAGGTTTGTGCTAGCCGCTGTAAGGCTCTCAACATAAGTATTGGTAAATGCAACCTGGAAAGTATCCGTTCCGGGACTAGGTATGCTTACGGCATAGTTTCCAGCATCAAGTTCCTGTGTAAGAGCTTCATCTGTGTAAACCTTCACACTGTCTACCCCAGAAAACGTCAATCCTGAAGTCATGGTATCGTGATACACAACGTTTATAGAGTTCTTTGCAATGGAAACTTTACCACGGAATGAAATCGTATCACCTATTTGGGCATCATTTTCTGTTCCCCAGCTGTTACCCTCTTGAACCTTTTTATCTCCTGTGTTTTCGTTATTTTTTTCCTGTATAGTCTGGTCTCCATTGTTCGGAGTCGATCCAACAGTTGCAGCAGTACCATACGTAGAAGTAATCAGATAGTAACCACCTTCAAGTCCACTGAATGTTACCCCATCTGCTGTTGCCGTTTGCACAGCAAGCTCAGTCTTTGAAGCTGCCGCCGCTGCCGCTGCTTTCCCAAAGGTTTCCATGTCTGCCGTACTATTCTTCCATACGACATAGGTATTTGATCCTACGCTGTTTGTCTGAATATAAGCAGCACCTGCCCCCTGCCCAGTCCAGAAATCCTTCCAGTCCTCATTGAGCGTATAGCTGAATCCGTCATACGCATTGGTGGTCGTGTTCTGATGAACAGCTAAATCCAACATCTTATAGATTTTGTAGGTTTCTCCTTCTTTTGCACCAGCGACAGTGATTGAATTCGTGCCCCCTGCTGGAGGTGTCACAGGCTCAGAACTCGCAGAAGCAGTGACCGCCATGCCGAGGCACATGACCATGGCCAGGGCAAATGCTAATAATTTCTTGATTTTCTTCATGATTTCTCCCTTTCTTTGAATTGTGTCGTTTGGTTGATGAGTTGCTTATTCCGGAAACAGCTGCGGCGTTGCGATATTTGTTTCGCCGTTCTGGAGGCTTATTTCTTTGACCTCCTTTCACTTTTTCTTCGCCTCATGCTGTATCCATACATCAGGAATGCGGCTGCTGTCACCAACATCGTACCCCCGATTGTAAACTGTTTGACTCCCATGCCGCCGGTTTCAGGAAGTTCGTATCCGGCGCTGTTGGAAATATAAATGCTATAAGTTCCGTCTGTCTCTGTTATCGCACTACCCATCGTCACGCCATTGGGCAGAACCGTGATAACGAATGCGTTTTCCGGTAAGTTGAATCCATCCGGCGCTTTTGTCTCGACCAACCAGTAGGTTCCGACCTGAAGCTTACCAGAGTAAATCACACCCTCCAGTTCCATCCCGCCGACTGTTTCTGTCCTGGAAGTCCAGCAGCTTATGGGGGTAATGCCCTTATTCTCCAGAGCTTCCGGATCCTTGTCATATACCTCAAAGATCGCGCCATCCAGATAGACGGAGTCCCCTTCCAATGCTTTCTTGCGAATCAATACCTGCTGGACATTCAGCTTATCTGTAATCTTAATGGTCGGAATCTCTGTAATGCTTGTGTCAATTGCAATCCCTTCTCCACTGACCTTAACCTCATCAACGCCGACTTCAATCATGACAGAGTTCTTTAGACATCCGTAGTCCTCTGGCGCGGTAATTTCCTTCAGCCAGTATGTTCCGGTTTCTAATTCACCTCCAAAAATCATGCCATGCCGATCTTCGACTAGGGCGGAAGTCCATGTATACAGCAGCTTTGCGGTCTGGTCTGTGTCAGGGTCTTTATCATAGACCTCGAACACCGCTCCATCCAGGAAAACTTCCTGATTGTCCGCATCTTTCTTCTCCGCTATTTTCAGGATCTGCACCTGTTGTCCCTTGATTTTGTTGGTTATCGTATAGACTTTTACCTGTTCCGTAGATTTGTCAGGATTTTCGATTGTCCCCTCTGTAACTACGGCATCGCCTGCAACAACATCTGTGCTATCCTTTTCAGGCAAATCTATCACATACTTGTCGGGTACGCTTTTCTCTGTACATGCAATGTCAACTGCTGTGCTGGGTACTGTGACAACTTTCGTCCACTCCTCTCCCGGCAAAAGTTCAATCTCCCGGGCAACAGTTTCGCCTCCTACCTTATACGTAAGTGTAAAGGTTATTTTTTCCGGGCGAGCATTGGCTTTATTGTCATTATCAATCCACTCTTTCTTCAATATGATTCGTGGCGATTTTATATTGACGACCGTACTTTTCTCGCCGGTTTGAATCATGTTTTCGGGCTTATTGTTTTCTTTGTCGGATACTAATGTCTTATCCTTTGTATAGCACAGCGTGACTGACGGAATTACATCTTCTGACTTCCCATAGCCGTCCGGAACCGTTGTCTCTTCAATCGTATAAGTTCCCCATGGCATGTCAGTGAACAGAACTTTGCCGTCTGCGCCAGAGGTGGCGGTATACGTCTTTCCTTTTCCATCGCCATCTGTACCTGTTGCGGTAAAGACCGCACCTTCAAGGACGCCTAATTCGTTTCCGTCTTTGTCCCATGCCGTTTTGGTCAGTTCATGGTCATAGAGCAGGCCGCGGATCTGGGGTACTGAAAACTCTACTGTCTGCCCATCATCATAAGTTAATGTAGCCGACTCGTTCACCGGATAGCTTTCTGGAACATCAAGTTGATTCTTAATGTCATCAGGGGCACTATTCATATTGTCTGCACAACTGTTAAATCCCTGCTTTGTTACATCAAGCCTTACTCTATATACTAACTCCGCTACATTCAACAACCATGTTACCTTTCTCTCATTGCCATTCTCATTAGTTGTTGTCACATCTGTCTTCGCGTTTGTCTTCGCTGCCGGAACCCATGTCAATATTCGCCCAGCCGCATCTATTCCAGTTCCCTCTCCATAGTCTCCACCAACTATACCCAGAAATTCAATATTATCACCCATGCTGTCACTTACTGTTCCCAGCGATACAATCTCAGATAAATTGGTTTCAAGGTGTGTCATCGCATCTTTTGACAGTTGTACCGTTTGGTTACTACCCTTTTTAACTTCCAATCCCAATAAAATGAATTTTCCTCCACCTGCATCCAAGTAAAAAGTTACATTGTTTGCCTGGCTCCAATATAAGTCGATTTTATCTACCAGCACCTTACCTTCAGGATCCAATATAGTAAATTTAGCTGAGTTTGAATATTTGGCCTCTCCTGACACTTCAACATTTTGATTTCCTGTCATACCACTTACTACTGTCCCGATATCCTCAGAGTGAAAATTATTGGATGTGGTAGCTTTGTATACAGCTATTTCAAAATACTTTTCAAATAGCTCTTTCATATCAATAGAAAGGTACACCAGAAACTCATTCTCTACATCCGTGGGTATTACATTCTTCTGGACACGGACTTTACCGTCACTTGAAGAAGTTTTATTCGACGGTTCGTTCCCTGCATATCCCTGATCCACTATCTGCCAGTCATTTGCTGCCGACGATGTCAAATACCCCGCGACAGATATATGCGTCCCCGAACCGCTCCCGCCGGTTCCGCTTCCCGGTTCCTCCGCCAGCGGTGCCGCGCTTGCCACCATAGTTGTGACCACATTAGACGCGCTTGCGGAAAACGTCTGCATCCCCGAGAACAAGGCGACTTCCTGCCCCTCCGAAACAGCCTGGCTGCTTAGAACCTCTCCGCTGTCCTCACTGTTCAATACCATCACCGCACTTCCGGCTTTCTGTGCCTTCACGGCGTTATTGTACTGAATCTCTACCTTCACATTGCCTGTCTGCTTCTTCTGTTCGGAACTGTCCACTACGGAAATCTCGAACACCCTGGCGGAGAAGACTTCCATTTCTTCATCCTGCTGATCGTTTTTCTTTTTAATTGCCCCTTCGCTGTTGTTCAGGTATTTGCGGTATCTGTTATTGCCGCTTTCAGCATCACCGCCATTATCCTTAATCTCATTTACCACAAGTCTGTCTGACTTTAGAAACGCTTCCTCGGTCTCCCCGGTAACAGTGAACGATACGTCTCCTACTGTAGCAGTAAGTGTTTTAGTCGTCTTCTTTTTTGGCGCCTTAGTCGCCACCACCGTAGATGTCACAGAAAAGCTGTCCTGGGTAAACGCGAAATCGCTTCCTTCCCCCGCCTCTGTCACAGCCGCATCCAGGACTTCCGTCCCGTCCTTCGCGAAGTGCACTGCCGATGCCGTGGCATCCTCGCCGAGCTCCACCGCGTCCTTATAGCTGATGCGGATGTCCACGGCCGCTCCGGGCACGGGCTCTATCTTCTCGCCGTCTACCATGAAGGCGATGTCGAAGAACCTGGCGAAGGAAACCTCTATCTCATCCTCCGTGTCCGCGTCTTCCCGGGCTGCGCCCGTTCCCTCTACCGCGGATGCCTCATCGCTTTCTCCGGCCATGGCCGCCAGCATCTGTCGGTAATAGCTGTCGTACTCCTCGGTTCCCTGCAGAATCTCCCGGACGCTCAGCCGCGCGCCCTCCGGAATCCCGGCGTCCTCGCCATAGGCGGCAGTGACGGTGTAGTCGCTCCCCTCTGCAGTCAGGACATCAGCGACGCCCTGCAGCTCTCCGTCAGCTTCCGTCTCCTCGGATGTTTCGCCGTCCTCCGGCTCTGCGTCGCCGTCTTCCTCCTCGGACTCCAGGGCTTCGGTGGATTCCTGCGCCTCGCCGGACGCTTCCTTATTTTCAGAGGCTTCCTCGGATTCCGCGGTCTCCGGCGCTTCCTCATCAGGCTCTATAATCTCGAAGCAGCCTTCCCCGTGTACATGCTCCAGCAGCTCTGTCTCGCCGCAGATCAGGTTGCCGTCCTTGTCGTAGCAGCTTGCCTTGTCATGGGTATGCAGCTCCAGCTCTCCGCATATGGTGACGGTCTCGGTCTCATAGCACTTGTCTGTATGGGTATGGGCGCCCTCTCCCTCAGGAATCTGGCAGGTCAGCTCCTCGCTCCAGGCATGGCACTCGTCCGTATGGACATGGGCTCCTTCCGTCTGGCCACAGGTCAGCTCCTCGCTCCAGGCGTAGCACTGTTCCGTGTGGACATGGGCCTCTTCCGTCTGGCCGCAGGCCAGCTCCTCACTCCAGGCGTAGCACTCGTCTGTATGTTCGTGGCCCTCTTCCGTATCGGTACAGGTCAGCTCGCCCTGTACCCTTGTATAGCACTCCGGGCCATGCTGGTGTCCCGCGCCGTCCAGGCCGCAGGTCAGCTCGCCCTGCACCCTTGTATAGCACTCCGGGCCGTGCTGGTGCCCCGCAGTCTCCTGGCCGCAGGTCAGCTCGCCCTTCACTTTTGTGTAGCACTCCGGGCCGTGCTGGTGCCCCGCGGATTCCTCCTGGGTGCAGACAAGCGTCTTCTGCTCTTCGAAGCATGCGGCGTCATGCACATGGGGCTCCTTCTCCGGCAGCGCGCACACCAGCGCGCCGTCCTCCCCGTAGCAGTCGTCGTTGTGGACATGGACGGCATAGTCTGCCTGCCCGCAGGTCAGCTCCCCTTCGCTGTCCCGGCACTGCTCGGTATGCCGGTGCACCTCCAGCTTGCAGGTGAGCACCTTCTCTTTGCGGTTCAGCGCCTGGCCGCTCATGGTGAGCGCCGCTACTGTCCCCGCCGTGACCAGCACGGCCAGGCACAGGAACGATACCAGCCAAAGCTTATATTTCTTCTGCTCCCGCAAAATTCTTGCAGCCTGTCTCTTTAAAGATTCCATCGTGCCTCTCCTTCCTTATATCTAAACTCCATTGGTTAGTTTATCAGCCCTAATCCGTCCAGCGGCCATATCCGGAACACTATCCGCCCTACCACGCCGCTGTCGCTTATGCACCCCACGGCGCTGCTCCGGCTGTCCACGCTGGTAGCCCTGTGGTCGCCCATGACGAAGCATTTCCCGTCCGGCACCTGGCAGGGCAGCTCGATGTCGCACTTCCCCAGCGCCTTCTCGGCGATGTAGGGTTCCTCCAGGGACTCCCCGTTGACATATACATTGCCATCCCCGTCTATGTCCACCCAGTCCCCCGCCGAGGCTATGACCCGCTTGATGAGGATCCTGTTGTTATAGTAGAAAGCGATGACGTCCCCGGTCTTGAAGCTGGAATTGGACAGCGCCACCACGATGTCCCCGTCCTGCAGGGTCTGTGTCATGGAAGTTCCGTCTATCTTCAGGACCGGCAACAACAGCACGGCTATCAACACCGCGGCCGCGGCCACCACCAGAAGGGAGAATGCGGTATTCCGCAGGACTTTGCCGTAACGGCTCCTGTACCGCGCTTTCGCAAGCTCCTCTTCCAGCTCTTGCACCGTGGGAATCCAGGGCCGGTCTGCCGGTTCGCGTCCCTGGGCGTCCAGCTCCGACAGCTCCATGGCGTCCAGGTCGAATATCTCTATCTCCGCGACGGATACCGCTGCCCGCCCCCATGGGGGCTCTCTGTGTCTGCGCCTCATGTAAAAGTTCCTCTGTGCCGTCCCTTCTGTTCGTTACCTCATAATCGACATTACGTGGTAGTCTGGCATCAAAAAAGCATAAAAAGAAAGCGAAAACCTGTTTTAGGCAAAAGTTTAGACGCATCTTTTGACTTCGCATCTGTTATAGTAAGGTTACTGACAACAGAAAAACAGCCATACATATCATATGGCTGTGGGAAAGGTTGCGCCGGGAAAAATACTTTTCAGAAAATTTCCCTCTGGATATTGAATTTTCATATCCGCAAGAGTATAATGGTGCAAGGATGGAGAGGTTATTTTTTGGATTTACCGCATAATGTCGATTATGCGGTATTTTTGTCGGCCAGCACCAGCCCCAGCCCTTCCAGGCGCCGCTCCTGCATCTCGCAGCTAATGAGGGTATAGATCCTGGTGGTGTTCACATTGGAGTGTCCCAGCAGGTCGGCCAGGTGGCAGATGTCTTTCTCTACATTATAATAGGTCACCGCGAAGAGGTGCCGCAGGTTGTGTGGGAACACCTTCCCCTCCTCCACCCCGGCCTCCTGGCATAGGGCTTTCATGGCGTGGAGGATGTTGCTGCGGTCCATGGGCCTGCCGCCGCGGGTCACGAAGACGCTTCCCGCCGTGATTCCTGCCTCCCGCACGTACCGCTTCAGCTCCCGGCACAAGTCCAGCGGCAGGATTACCGTCCGGGTCTTCCCCTTCAGGGACACCGCCGCCCGTCTGCTGTGGAGGGAGGACACGGTGATGTAGGACAGCTCGCTGATCCGGATGCCCGTGGCGCAGATGGTCTGCATCACCAGGCACAGCCGCCTGTCCCCGCGGCTCCTGGCCGCCTCAACCAGGCGCACGTACTCCGCCTTCGTCAGCTCCAGCTCTCCAGACCGGAACACTGCCTTCTGCACCCGGAAGGTACGCACCGTGCAGTCCCCGCGCTGCAGGAACCGCAGCAGGCTGTTCACCGCCGCCAGCATGGAATTGGCGCTGGACACCGCGTACCGCTTTGACAGATGCTCCTTGTAGCGGATGGCCGCCTCCTTGGTCACCGGGGCGTCCCCCAGGAAGGCCGCGAAGGCCCTGGCGTCCCGCATGTACTTCTCCAGGGTGGCTTTGCTCTTCTCCTCCTCCCGCAGCTTCTCTTCAAATCGTTCCATAACCTTCTTATCTAGTGTAAGTCCCATCTGTGCCCTCCTCCTGTCCCTGCCTTCCGAACCGGGACGAAAATACCTTCATCGTACCATCCTTCTTTCCGTTTGTCATCCCCGATTCAGGGAATCCTGTAAAACAGATGGCAGGGTCTTTGATAGGTGCAGACTGGTCTGGCAAAAAAGTCCTGTTCTGGCTCTTTCATACAGTCCACTTTTCCGCTACACTGTCATTGACACAGTGAGGCCACACAAATATAAGTCATAAGGAGATAAATGAGATGAACAGGAAAAAGGAAAAAGAATCGGGAAAAGCAGAGAAGCAGAAAAGCTACGGCCTGCTGATGATCGGGGCCGTCCTATTGATCGCGGGCATCCTCTTTTCCGTATACGCCTACAACACCAGCTACCGGGAATCCACCGTCACAGGCGCGCAGCTCTCCGAGGTCAAGGCCCAGATCGGCGCCGTAAAGGAGGGGACGCAGGAAGGGGACTTAGAGGCCCTCACCGCCCAGTCAGAGCAGCTCTCCGCCGAGAAGCTGTCGCTGGAGCGTCCCTATTCCTACGGCCTGACGCTTGTATTCTTCGCCATCCTGCTGACGGCCAGGGGAATCTACAATGCGGCCATCGGCAGACGCAGGGCCCGGCAGGCGGACGTAAAGCGCCTTGCCCAGGCGGGGCTGCTGGCGGCCCTTTGCTACATCGGCTTCGCCTTCTTCAAAATCGACATCCCCGTAGGGCCCGAGAAGACCGCCTTCCATTTCGGCAATGTGTTCTGCGTGCTGGCGGCCCTGCTGCTGGGCGGCTACTGGGGCGGCCTGGCCGGGGCGGTGGGCATGACCATCGCCGACCTGACCACCTCCTATGTGACCAGTGCGCCCAAGACCTTCTTCCTGAAGCTGTGCATCGGGCTGATCGTAGGGCTGGTGGCACACGGAATCTGTCATCTGAACCAGGCCCGGGACGGCAGGAAGGTGGCCATGGCCACGGTTGCCGCCGCCTTCTGCGGCATGGCCTTCAATATGGTGGCCGACCCTCTGGTGGGGTATTTCTATAAATCATACCTGCTGGGCGTGCCCCAGGACATCGCGTCGGCGCTGGCGAAGATCGCCACCCTGACCACAGGGGTCAACGCCGTCGTGGCGGTAATCGCGGCCTCCGTCTTCTATCTGGCCCTGCGGCCGGCGCTGCGGAAGTCCGGGCTGTCCGTGGAAATCTGAGTGCTGAACGAACCCGCGAAAAAACCTGCAGAGAGGCATATCCGCTCTGCAGGCTTTTTTGCAAACTTTTTTATCTTCACTCCATGAACCGCATGTCGATGTATCCCATGGAACATTCCAGCTTTACCTCCCTGGACGCGCCGTTGTCGATCTTCTTCTCCTGGCCAAGGCCCGCATACTCCCATTCCCCCAGGTTGATGGCGCCCATGGCGCATTCCAGCTCATAGTTGAAGTCGCTCTCCCGGCCCCGCACCGTCATGTCCACGCTGCCCATGGAGCAGTTCACATCGGCGCCGCGCCTGATATCCGCCTCGGTCACCACGAACGCCCCCATGCCTACCTCCACTTCCAGCTCATCTGCCTCCAAGGTGCCCAGGTCGATGCTGCCCACTCCCACGCTGACCTCCAGATTCGAAACCTCCGCCCTGTCGTACACGGTGATCTGGCCTGCGCCCACCTCCAGCGACGCGCTGTCGGCGTACAGCGTCCCGAAGTCCATCTCCCCGGCCCCCAGCTCCATCTCTACCTCATGGAACCGATAGTCCCTGGGCAGATACAGGGTGATCCGGCAGTCCCACGCGTCCGAGGGCAGCTTGCTGGTGGATTTCACATACAGGGTATCGCCGTCCACATAGCCCTGGAACTTATAGGCATCCTCCGCCTCCAGGTACAGGTTCCCGTCCGGGGAATCCGCTGTCTGGAGCCAGCAGCCTCCTATGTCGATGTCCAGGTTCCTGATGTCCTTCCCGGGGCAGAACCTCTCCACATCTCCATTGAAGACATGCTTATCGCTGGAAAACTCTACCTCGTGGTCATCTTCAGGCCAATCCATGTCGTCGTATCGGCCTTCATCATAGCTGTAGTCCATGGCACTGTCCGCGACTTCGTCTATGGTGTCGGTCGAGCCGTCAAAGTGCAGGTCCATCATATCCAGGATCCAGCCTCCCAGGCCATGCCTGCCCCAGCTCCTGACGCTGTCGGAATCTATCCGCACCTTTCCCTTCGTGGCCTGCTCCACTGCCCGGGCGATGGCCATGTCCCCTGCAATCCTGCCGCCCACCACCGCCAGCACCATCCCTGTTACCCAAAATATCAATGCTGTGATCGCACAGCCTTTCATGAATCTCTTCATTATTATATCCAGTCCTTTCCGCCGCGGCTGCCGCCAGCCTCAGCTCCCGCGAATCCATCCTATCTGCCGGCCAGCGCCAGGCATTTGCGCTTCACAAAGCCGAACAAGCCAAAAATCCCCCGGAAGATGGCGGGCGTGACGATTCCTGCCATGGCCACAGTCAGCATCATCAGCAGTATGCCGAAACACCCCACCAGCAGGCCCGCCCCCACCAGGGCTATCCCCACCCATGGATTGATGATCAGGCAGAGGATGCCTACCACCACCAGCACCAGGAATAGGATCAGCAGGGCGAGCGCGCCCACGCCGAGGCCAAGCATGGTGCCGAACCACCCCAGCAGCAGCCCTAAAATCCCCATGAACACGCCGCCGTACACCGGGAATCCGAATACCAGCACTGTAATCAGCAGGGCGATGGCCCAGGCGGGCATGCTTTCCTTCCTCTCCTTTTCAGGCTTCTCCCCGAACCACCCGGCAGTGTCATGGCTCCACCTGTAGGCGTCCTCCTCCGGCGGGGCGCTTTCGGCGCTCCGCCCGTATCCCTCAAAGGGGTTCCAGCCAGCCCCATTGGACTCTGTCCGGGCCTGTGCGCCGCCCGGGCCGCCTCCGCCGTCCCGGGCAGCTCCGGCGGGCTCCCCGGCAGCCCTGTCCTCCCGGCCCGCGGCGAATTTCCCGCTTCCCTGTCCGGCGGCGGCCGCATGTCCGGCATCCGGTTCCTCCCCGGCGTCTGCCTCCCCGCCCGGCTCGCTCTGGCCGTACTCCATCAGCGCCCGGTCGGAGGCCTTTGCCTTGCCCGCGGGCTTCTTCCCATAGCCGCTGTCCAGGAGGTCGCGCTTGATGTTCTCCGCCACCCGGGCCGGGTTGCCCAGCGCCTCTATAACCTCCTGCTCGTTCTCCGCCCCGGCGTCATCGAAGTAGTCATTGTAATACTGGATTGCCTCCTCCCGCTCCGTGGGTGCGATGCCCGTGAGCAGGCTTTCCAGTTGTTTCATAAAATCTGCTCTGTTCATAGTCCTATCCTTCCCTCAAATAATCCCGTAATTTTGTCAGCATACCTCCGCCATTCGCTCTCGTACAGATGCAGCTGCGCCCAGCCCCTGCTGGTTACCTTATAATAGCGCCTGTTCCTCCCCGCGCATTCCATGTCGTAGATCTCCAGGCATTCATCCTTCTGCAGTCTCCGCAGCACAGGATAAAGCGTGGATTCCGACAGCTCGATAACCTGCCTGACCTCCTGGGTGATCTTGTACCCGTAGGTCCCCTCCGGCTCCTTGGACACAACGGCCAGCACGATGGCATCCAAAAGCGCTGCGCCTGTGTTAAATACCATTCGATCCGCTCCTTACCTTCCGTAACACTATACCGCCATGCAATATTATATGGCGTATAATATTAGCTGATGCCTATACTATACGCCATATAATATCATATGTCAACACTATTTTTCCGTTTTCCGCCAACTTTTTTCATCGGCTTTTCATTGACCGATTCAGTTCTGTTTTCCGGCTTTTTCGAGGCCTTTTTGTGGATAACTTGATCCGAATGTCATTTTATGGGAGGCCCATCCCCAAAAAATCCACAAAATCCACAGAGTTATCCACATTTACACATCTGTCATTTTTGATACACTGCATGTCATTTCCACATTTCCCCTCTGGCGGCGCTCCTCCCTCCACAGGCCCCGGGCCGGATACTGCGGATGCCACGAGCCCTCACAGCCACTCGTTCCAGAAGCGCTCCACCCGCTTCGCGACCTCATTGACCGTCACGGTCTCGAACCGCTCCCACTCCCTGGGGAAGAGCCTGCGGTAGGCGGGCGCAAGGAAGCGCTCGTCCAACAGGGCGATGATGCCCACGTCCTCCGCGGTGCGGATGACCCGCCCGGCAGCCTGCAGCACCTTGTTCATGCCGGGATACCGGTAGGCATAGTCGAAGCCGTTCTCCGTCCCGGCATCGAAGCATGACTTCAGGATCTCCTTCTCCTGGGAGACCTGGGGCAGGCCGGTGCCTATGATGATGGCCCCGATCAGGCTGTCGCGCTTTAGGTCGATGCCCTCGGCGAATATCCCGCCCAGCACGCAGAAGCCTATGAGGACGCGGTCGGGGCCTTCCTCCGCATCGCCTGGGGCAACCCCTGGAAATGTACCAGGGGCGGCGCGGAAGCAGTCCAGGAAGGCCTCCCTGTCCTCCTCGCTCATGGACTCGCTCTGGAGGATGCACTCCCTGCCCTCTCCCCCGAAGTTATCCACATACTTCCCGTGGACAATCCGCAGGAAAGCGTAGGAGGGGCAGAAGACCATGTAGTTGCCATGGCGGTTTTTGACGATTTCCTCGATGTAGCGGGCGATGCACTCATATTCCTCCTCGGAGCGCCTGGTGTACTTGCTGGTCACATCGGCTGCGATGAACAGCCCCCGCCTGTCCGGCTGGAATACGGACCTGGCGTAGACCTCATAGTCCTCCGGCTCCCCGCCCAGCAGCTTCTTGTAGTACTGGATGGGCAGCAGGGTGGCGGAGAACAGGATTGTGCTGCGCCCCCGCCGCATGCAGCTTCTCAGGTTCCCGCCCGGGTTCACGCACAAAAGCTTCAGGAAGAAGCTGCCGTCATCGCATAGCTGGGTGTACTTCACATAATTCTCGTCCAGCAGGTCGTAGACGGTAAAGAAATGGCTCACCGCGAAGTAGAATTCCAGCAGCCGCTCCCGGACGGGCAGCTCCCCCTCCTCCTGCTCTGACAGATAGTCCTCCAGGACGGTGCGGAGCCGCATCAGGCTCTCCGTGAACGCCTCTATGCTCTCCACCACGCAATAGTCCTCGCACCGGCGCTTCAGGGCCAGGAGCTCCCGGTTGCATTTCTCCAGATGGTACACCAGCTTCTCGCCGTATCCCTGCCTGGCCAGGACGCTCCTGGCCCCACAGCCCCCGCCCGGATTCCCATAGGCACCATCCCCGCAGGCGGTCTCCGGCAGGCCAGAATCGTCGCCGGAGGCTTCGGCACATCCCCCTCCTTCCAAACCGTCCAAAATATATGACACATCTGTCGAAACAAGTGTCATATTTAAGTCCATCTGGCCGGAAACTTCAGTGTTTTTGCCCCTTTTCCCCTTCCCGCCTTTTTGTGACACAAGTGTCTTTTTCAGTCCCCTGGACAGCTCCAGGAAAGCCTCCTTATAGAGCACGGCGCTGTACATCTCCCTGCCCCGCTCCAGCAGGTTGTGGGCCTCGTCAATCAGGAAGATGTAGTTTCCGGCCGCGCCCTCCCCGAAGAAGCGCTTCAGGTACACATGGGGGTCGAAGAGGTAATTGTAGTCGCAGATGACCGCATCGGCAAAGAGGCTGGCGTCCAGGCACATCTCAAAGGGACAGACCATGTGCCTGGCTGCATAGGCCTCGATGGTCCCTCTGTCGAAGCGCTCCTCCCGGTTCAGCATGTCGAACACGGCATCGTTCACCCTGTCGTAATGTCCCTTTGCGTAGGGGCAGAAGTCCGGGTTGCACTCGGTCTCCTCCATGAAGCAAATCTTCTCCTTGGCGGTGAGGATGACGCTCTTCAGCCGCAGCCCCTTGCCCCGCAGGATGTCTATGGCCTCCTCCGCCACTGTCCTGGTGATGGTCTTGGCAGTCAGGTAGAAGAGCTTCTCCCCCATCCCCTGCCCCATGGCCTGGACGGCCGGGTAGACGGTGGAGATGGTCTTGCCCACTCCCGTGGTGGCTTCCAGGAAGAGTTTCTTCTTATGATAAATCGTCCTGTACACATGGGACGCCAGTTCCCTCTGCCCCTCCCTGTAGGGGAAGGGGAACTCCAGCCCCCGGATGGAATCCCCGCGGATGCCCCGCCACTTCCAGGAATAGTCCGACCATTTCCGGTAGGCGGCAAGCAGTCCATCGAACCATTCCGTCAGGCTGTCAAATCCGTACTCCTCGTGGAAATATCGAATCTCCCCGGAGGGCATGTGGCAATAGGTCAGGCGCACGCCCACCCTCTCCAGCCCCTGGCGCGAACCGTACAGATAGGCATAGCACTTGGCCTGGGCCATGTGCAGCGGCAGGGGGGCCCTCAGCCTGGCGATGTCTCGGTAGGTCCCCTTGATCTCGTCGACGGTGACCTTGCCGTCCTTATGGATGATGCCGTCCGCCCGCCCCTCCACGCTGAGCATGTAGCCATCGGCGGGAAATGTCATCTTCAGCGGCACCTCGGCCTGGTATTCCGCGCCCATCCTGCGCTGGATCATGCGGTGGACGCGGCCGCCCTCCTGCATGGCGTTATCCGGCGATACGTGGCGGCGGTTGTCGATGTCCCCGTGGCGCAGGATGAATTCCACCAGCCTGCGCACGGATACGCGCACCTCCTCCAGGGGTTCCGCTCCTTCGGGTAAGGCCGACTCTTTCGTCATGTACGGCTCTTGGGGCGAACCTGTCTCTTTCGTCATATCCGGCTCTTGGGGCAAACCTGCCTCTTTCGTCATATCCGGCTCTTGGGGCGAACCTGTCTCTTTCGTCATATCCGGCTCTTGGGGCAAGTCTCCCTCCCAGGTCAGAGCCTCCTGTCCGATCAGATCCGGCCCTCTTTCGACCACACTTATATCTTCCATTTTTCCTGCCCTTTCCTCTCCCATCGCCCTGCCCCCTGTATGTGTCCTTGCTTCTCCCAATAATACCTACTCGCGTCACTAAGGAATTGTCAAAAAATTATTTTTGACAATTCCTAAAATCTGCCATGTCACCCGACTCACGAACGGAAAGCCGCATGAATCGACCGCAAACCTGACCTCTTGCGAACATATGCACATGGCTGACAATATTTATCGAACTATATAAACGGCATTTATACTGCTTAACGCTTTCACTTGCCGTGAAACCAGACTGCATAACGCTGAC
>OFFE01001041.1_pt1 | contig 21529 bp, 19 predicted proteins | sample 1521371 | NCBI WGS metagenome assembly OFFE01 (sample SAMEA3504131, study PRJEB24116) | mouse gut metagenome | biome: mouse gut; feature: mouse-associated habitat; material: faeces | place: Denmark | collected 2011 | reverse complement strand
GCCTCGTCACAACCGCAGACCAGGGCGAAGCCCCGCTCAAAGGCGGCCTCTTCCAGCTCCCATGAGGGTAGCGTTTTTTGATTCATGCTGTTTTTCACCTAGACAAACTGAAATTTATGCTTATATTTTTTCTTTTGTATGAATGTAAAAAATGCAATCAAAACCGTATTGACAATTAGAACTATGATACTTCCTTCAATTTTGCAAATGCCGCCGGACAAAATATCGTTTCCAGTAAACGTCGTAGCAAACAGAGTTGGATAGTCATCAGCAAGCGACACACCCCCTAAAACTAATGCACCAATTCCATTCCATAAAAAGTGCATAATAATTGGTGCGATAATAGAGCCACTATACTCAAGGACTGCTGTCATAAGCAGGCTCATAGTAAGTACGTTTAAAACAGGAATAATACCCGCTTCAAATGCCCCTCCGTGCAATGCCGTGAAAAGTATTGTTGTCACAACTGTAGCAACAATTATATTGTGCTTTTGCTTGAGCATTTGATACAAATAGCCACGAACAAGAAGTTCCTGCATAATTGTATTTAGAAATACTGCCAGCACCCAAACAGGAAATAGGTTAATGAAGTTAGTTCCGCTAAAATGAATAATTTTTGCTGCATACATTACCAAAACAGGAATAGCTAACCATACGATCCCTGCAATTACGCCTAATACCATTCCCCTTACTGGATTATCGAATAAATGTAACTTTACGTTTTTCTTTTCGGCAAGCCAAAAGACGAGAGTAAAAACTGCTATTGCCAATAGAGGTGTAATTTCTGCCCATAATCTCCATATAGCTTGTTCCTTTGAAGATGATAGCGGCAATATAGCGCCCAATATTGCCCATCCCAGAAAAAAACCTATGGATTTTATAATTGTAATTCCGATTTTTTTCAAAATAAATTCCTTCCACACACAGATTTGACAGATTATCCCTTTGATATGAAATGCTTTATCCCAACGCCCATTTCTTCCCTTGTTTCGCGAATTAAACCGTCTTCCAATATTTCGCCTATTTTTACGTGACCGCCAGGTAATGCATATTCATTTCCGTCTTGGAGTCGTAGAGGTACTTAAGCGATCGCCGCCCCGGCGTGCACCGGCCCCGCCAGAGGCCACGCACCTGCCTCGTCGCAGCTGCAGACCAGGGCGAAGCCCCGCTCAAAGGCGTCCTCTTCCAGCTCTCATGAGGGGAGCGTTTTTTATCCATATCACTTTTTACATAGATAAATGAGAATTTATCGCTCCAGTAGAAATGTAATGATACTTTCGCTTATTGTTTTGTACTCGTGATCATGAACATAATGTGGGCAGTTTAATTCGATATATTCCCCTTCATCAACCTGTGCTATATATTCTATTGGAATTTTCCTCCAGGTTTCTTTATCAAAGCCTGTTCCGCCAGAACCGTCTGAAATAAATAACAGCATTGGAAGCTGTGGAACACCCATACTGTTCACTTTTTCAGCGTTTTCCTTTACTTGTTCCACTTCGTTCAGCATGGTCACAGTTGCTGTCCGGCTGTAAAAAACGGCTCTATAGATTTCTTTTTCGTCATCGGATAATATACCATACTTTATAGCGTCACTGTCCGAAATGCCCGGTATAAAACGAGTAACACCCATATCAGCCGCCCAGCCTGCAATGCGCGTAATCGGTATATTTATGTTCATGCTGTCATAATACGCCGGCACCGCCATATCAAGCCCAATGATCGCAGAAACCTCGTCAGGATATTTCTGCGCCCAATATAGGGCTTCAAGCCCTGACATGGAGTGAGGACAAAGGACATAGGGCGCATTCAATCCTGCGGCGGCAAGGGCCGCTCTTGTATCTTCGAGTATAGAATCAATATCTCTGTCCTTATCGACAACATCGCTGAAACCGTATCCAAATTTCTCTACAACTGCAATCTGATATTGATCCCATAAAAGAGAATAGAGGGACTTGAAATCCAATATGGGAGAACAGGTACCCCCGCCTGACATGAAGACAAGCGTTGTATCGCCGGTTCCCTCAACATAGATACTCATATTGTGTTCGTCAACTTCAACCATCTGTCCTAACGGCAAACGTAATTCTGTTTCCTTTTTTAAATGGACCTGATGATTGATGTATATGATAAACAGCAGCATGAACACCGCGGCAACTACAATAGAAATTACTTTTATTACGCTTTTTCGCTTTCTCACAGTATTTCTCCCACGGAAATAAGGATTTGCCAGTCTATGCCGCTTGAGAGAACCGGTACATTTTCAGGAACCAGCAGGCGGCTCCTCCAACGTGAACCTTCCCAGCTTCCCGCCCCGGAACTCATCCAGGAAGATGCGGGCCATGCGCTCCGTGTCGATCTCGCCGCCGCGGAGGACAAAGCCCCGCTTTCTTCCCGCCTTCACCAGCAGGTCATAGCCGGAATCCTCCTCCGAAACCTCCGTCCTGTACCGTTCCAGCAGGGCCTGGGGATAATGCTGTCCCAGGTAGGCCATCAGCCGGGAGGCCAGCTCCTCCAGGTCCACGATCTCGTCCCGCACCGCACCGGTACAGGCCAGCCGGAAGCCTACCTCGGGGTCCTCAAACTTGGGCCACAGCATCCCCGGGGTGTCCATCAGCTCCAGGCTCCGGTCCACGGGCACCCACTGCCTGCTCCGGGTGACGCCGGGGCGGTTTTCCGCTTTTGCCGTCTTCCGTCCGGCCACCTGGTTGATGAAGGTGGACTTCCCCACGTTGGGGATGCCCAGGATCATCACCCGCAGCATCCGCCCCGCCTGACCCTTTTCCGCGTAGGCGGACAGCTTGTCCGCCAGCAGCGCCCGGACAGCAACGGGAAACTGTCCGGTGCCCTGCCCCTGCCGGGCGTTGACCTCCAGTACGGCAAACCCCCTTCCCCGGAAGCAGGCCGCCCAGGCCCGGGTGGCCGCTGGGTCCGCCAGATCCACCCGGTTGAGAACAATGAGCCGGGGCTTGCCGGCTGTGAGCTCCTCCACATCCGGGTTCCGGCTGGAGAAGGGGACCCGGGCGTCCAGAATTTCGCACACGGCGTCCATGTGCCGGAGCTGTTCGGTAATCATCCGCCGGGTTTTGGTCATGTGGCCGGGGTACCACTGGATATTCATGGCGCTCTCTTCCATAGCTCTTCCGTCCATCAGTGAATCACACCCACGCGGCTCCAATCCCTCTTTGCCGTGTCCGGAGTGGCGCCCGGCGTAACCAGCAGCAGGGCCTTGCCCTGGAGGTAGCCCTCGTTGACCGGCCCCAGACGGGTGTCCCGGCTGTCGGTGCTGTGGTTGCGGTTGTCGCCCATGACGAATACCTCGTCCTCCGCCAGCGTCAGGGGAAAGGCCACGCCCTCGGACGTCAGGGTAGGCTCCTTTGCATAGGGCTCATCCAGAGCCTGTCCGTCCACATATACCACGCCGGAGACAAAATCCACATCCACCGTCTGGCCTCCCACGGCGATAATCCGCTTGACCAGCGTGTCGCTGAGCTCGGCGTTGTAGTCGTTGATCACCACCACATCCCCCGCCTTGAAGTCGCAGAACATGGCGTTGAGAATCAGCAGCTGATCCCCGGTATAAAGGGTGTCCTGCATCGACGGCCCGTTGACACTGATAAGCCGGACACCGAAGGTGAACAGCAGAATCACGCCCACCACCGCCGTCACCAGCGCCTGCGCCCAGCAGTAAAGGGTTCCCTCCAGGGTATCCTTTTTTTTGCCGGACTCCGTCTCTCCGGCGGACAGGTTTTCTGTCTTCAGTTCCTTTTTTTCCTCTTCCATGGCAGCCTCACTCCCTAATATCAGGATATCTCTGCCGTATAGCATAGCACAAAACCGAACAAATTACAACAAACAAGTTTATTGCAAAATGCATGAAAAGAGAGACGGAAGCCCCCTCCCGTCTCTCTTTTTCCGTCTGTTTTGTACATTCGGGCAGTTCTTGTCCACCTGCGGCCGCCTGCAATTTTATTCAATGCTGACGATATAGTAGTACACCGGCTGTCCTCCCGGCAGAACGGACAACTCAGCGCCGGGACAATGCCGGGCGAACAGGGCCTCCGCCTCCCCGGCCTGCTCCTCGGTGACATTCTCGCCGTAGAAGAGGGTGACAAACTCCGCCTCCTTCTCAGCGGCCTTTTCCGCCAGCTTCTCCAGCATCACGCCGATGTCCTGATTCGTGCCGAACAGCTTCCCGTCCAGCAGGGACAAGTAGTCCCCCGCATTGATGGCAAAGCCGTCGAAGTCGCTGTTCCGGGCAGCATAGGTAATCTGGGCGGTCGCCACATTCCGGATGGCTTCCGTCATGGTTTCCAGCAGCGTCTTGACGTCCATCTCCGGGTCCACACTCATCATGGCGGTAATCCCCTGCGGAATCGTCTCCGTGGGAACCACAACCACCTCTCTGGACGCCAGTCCCACGCACTGCTGGGCGGCCATGATGATATTCTTATTGTTGGGCAGAACAAACACCGTCTCGGCGGGCACACGTTCGATCTCCTTGAGAATGCTCTCGGTGGAGGGATTCATGGTCTGTCCCCCGGAGATCACGCCGTCCACCCCCAGATCACGGAACACAGCGGCCAGCCCCTCCCCCGCGCAGACGGCCAGGAAGCCATACCGCTTCTCCGGCGCTGCGGCGGGTGCGCCGCTCTCCAGCGCTTCTTCCACCGCCTCCAGATCATCCACGCTCTGTGCCTTCTTCCCTGCGGCCAGATCCTCCGCCTGGGTGCGCATATTCTCAATCTTGGCCAGCTCCAGGGTGCCGAACTTCTGGGCCTCGGTGAGGGCGCTGCCGGGGATGTTGGTATGGACATGAACCTTGAACGCCTCGTCGTCCTCGCCGATCACCAGACTGTCGCCAATACTGTTGAGATAGTCCCGCAGCGGCGTCAGATTTACCTCGGGATCGTCCTTGCGCACGATAAAGACGGTGTCAAAGGCAAATGTGATCTCTTCGGCAGAAAAGGCGTTGAAATCCGCCTTTTCCTGTCTGCCGTGGACCTCCTCCGCCACCTCCGGCATGGCCTCGCCCCGCAGAGCGGCCAGCATGCCCTCCAGGATGACCAAATAGCCCTTGCCTCCGGCGTCCACCACGCCTGCTTTTTTCAGCACAGGATTCATATCCGTGGTCTGCGCCAGAACCTCATAGCCCACCCGGACAGCCTCGGCCAAAGTGTAATCCACGTCGTTGTTCTCCCCGGCGGCCTCCGCCGCCCGCTTGGAGGCCAGGCGGGAAACCGTCAGAACAGTGCCCTCGGCGGGCTTCATCACTGCGCCGTAAGCGGCGGCCACCCCCTCCTGCATGGCGGCGGCCAGAACAGCGGCGTCCGCCTCGTCCCGCCCCTTCAGGAACTTGGACATACCCCGGAAGAGGAGAGAGAGAATCACACCCGAGTTCCCCCTGGCTCCCCGGAGCAGCGCTCCGGCGGTGATGGAAGCGGCCTGTCCCAGAGAACGGGTGTCGGCCTTTTTCAGCTCCGCGGCGGCGGTGCCGATGGTCAGGCTCATATTGGTGCCGGTGTCCCCGTCGGGAACGGGAAACACGTTGAGATCATTGATCTGCTGCTTTTGCAGCGCCAGGGCGGCGGAGCCGTGAAGCACCATCCGCTTGAACTGTATACCGTCAATGGAATGTATCATCTTCCCCTTAAACCCCCTTGGAATTGGACACAACAGAGTCTACACAGACGTCCACGTTCTTCACGGGGATTCCGGTGTACTTGCTGACCTTGTATTGGACCTCGCTCATGATGGAGCGGCACACGGCGGTAATGTTGATTCCATGTTCCACAATGATATGCAGGCGGATGGAGACGGTGGAGTCCTCGTTGTAAATCACCTGAACACCCTTGCTCATGGCCTCCTTGCGCAGAAGATGAACCAGCCCGTCCGTCATGGAGCGGAACGCCATCCCCTTCACGCCGAAGCAGTTGGTCGCGGCATTGCCGGTTATGTTGGTAAAGACCGCGTCACTGATACTGATCGTACCTTTTTTCCCTTGCAGTTTTATCATGAAAAACACCCTTTCAGCGGAAATACCTGATTTTTGCGATAATGATTATATACTATTTTTTCCATAATAACAAGTGGGAAAAACGAAATTTCCAAAATGTCTGAAAAGCAGTCATATTCCTATTGAAAAATGTGCTGGTTTGACATAATATATAGGAAAGCCCTGTCTGCCCGCCGCCGGTCCGGCGGCAGTTATTTCAGACGGTTTCATTTTCCTCTGCCTGCGGACAGATTTGCTTAAAACTTGTATTCATAATCGCGGGATACCGGATGGACAAAGATTTTTCTCGCCAGACAAGGAGATTTACAGTATGACGGAAAAAAGCTGGCCAGACAGCGTTCAATGGTTGTGAATACAGATTCTTATATTTCAACGCTGTAAAGGAGCAACCGCATGAGAGTTATCACAGGCGCCGCCCGGGGGCGGCGGTTAAAAGAGCTGGAGGGTCTGGAAACCCGTCCCACCGCGGATCGGGTTAAGGAGGGTGTCTTCAACATCATACAGTTCGACATCGAGGGCCGGAGGGTCCTGGACCTCTTTGCCGGAACGGGCCAGTTGGGCATCGAGGCTCTCAGCCGCGGCGCCGCCGCCGCCGTCTTCGTGGATCAGCGGCGGGACGCCGCCGCCCTGGTAAGGGAAAACCTGAAGCTGACCGGCCTGGAGAAAAACGCCAGGGTCGTCTGCGGCGAAGCCCTGGCCTTTCTCTCCTCCGCCGGGGAGAAATTCGACCTCGTTTTCATCGATCCTCCATACGCCGCCAACCTTTGGAAAAATGCTCTGATCGCTATTAATCAGTTTGACATTTTGTCGAACCATGGTATAATAGTCTGTGAATCTCCATGGGAGCAGGAAATGCCCCCGATGGAGCCTCCGTATTTTCTCCGCCGCACCTACCGGTATGGCCGGATCCGAATCACCACCTACTGCCGGGAGGAGGACACATAATGAAAACCGCCGTCTGTCCCGGCAGCTTTGACCCCATTACCGTGGGCCACCTGGATCTGGTGGAGCGGGCTGCCGCCATTTTTGACGAGGTGATCCTCTGCGTCATGGTCAACGGCGAAAAAAGGCCTATGTTCTCTCTGGAAGAGCGGTTGGAGCTGGCCCGGGCCGCCGCCGCCCATCTCCCCAATGTCCGGGCCGAAGCCTGTGACGGCCTGCTGGCCGATTTTGCCCGGGAAAAAGGGGCTCTGGCCCTGGTCAAGGGCGTCCGGGGCGGAACTGACTTCGATTGGGAAACCCAGATGGCTCAGATCAACCGGGACCTCTGCCCTCAGCTGGACACCGTCCTCCTCCCTGCCCGGCCGGAACACAACCACATCAGCTCCACCATGGTGCGGGAAATGCTCCGCTACCACCAGGCGCTGGACCGCTATATTCCCGCAGGCGCAATGAGCGCCCTTCAAAGGATCAGACAAGGAAAGGTATGATGGCACTATGGCAAATGATGTATTCTATTTGATTGATCTGCTTTACGAGATGATCGACGGCGCCAAGGGGGTGGTCCTCTCGCCGGACAAGTGCATCGTCGTTCGGGACGATGCGTTGGAGCTGATCGAGCAGCTCAGAGGCGAACTGCCTGCTGAGCTGAAAAAAGCCCAGGATCTGATCCGCCGCCGGGATGAATACGTGGAGGAGGCCAAAAAGGAAGCCGACCGAATCCGCCGTCAGGCGGAGCTGGACGCGAAGACCATCGTGGGGGAAAGCGAGATCGCCCGCGTCGCCCGGGACAAGGCCCGGGATATGGTCACACAGGCCAACGACCGTTCCAAGGCCATCATTAATGTGGCCAACGAATACACCGACGATGCGCTGCGCCGCACAGAAGAAGCCATCCAACAGGCCTTGGAAGAGGTCCGGGAGTCCCGTTCGCGGTTCCGGGCCGTCTCCCGGGAGAAGCTCCAGTCCCAGCAGGCTCAGGCAGAGGAACAATCCAGAGGGAAATAGGCCGTTCCTTTTTGTACATATTGCCGAAAATTTTTCTGATTTTTTGGCCTATCGCTCCCACAATTCCATATTTCGTATTTTTGTCCGTCTGACGCACCACATGTTGTGCATCAGGCGGGTTTTTTTGCCGAAATTGCTAGAACATTCGTTTTAAATCACAAAATCTTTCGTTTTTCGTGGAAAACCGCCTACTTTCGCGGCAAAAAAATAAAAATTTTGTTCTTGCAATTCACTCTCGCATAGCGTATACTAAATCTTGAAGTGGTGGAAAGTGGGGTAAAGTAGAGGCTTTTCCCTAACACAGCCATGGCAGGGCCCGTTTTCTCCCGCCCGGGCGCGGTACGGACAGGCCCCGCAAAAGGGCCGCGGACAAGGCCGGAAAGGCGGGCGGACGCCGTGATCGGGCAGTATCAGCACAATATCGACGCCAAGGGCCGGCTGTTTATCCCCGCCAAGTACCGGGAGGAGCTGGGCGAAACCTTCTACGTCGCCATCGGTCTGGACGGCTGCCTGTCTGTATACTCCGATGCCAGATGGGCGGAGTTCAAGGCCCGGTGCGACGCCCTGCCTATTTCCCAGGCCCGGAAGATGCGCGTCCTCTTCGCCAACGCCTCCAAATGTGAGCCGGATGCCCAGGGGCGCATTCTTATTCCCGCCAACCTGCGGCAGTACGCGGCCCTGGAGCGGGAAGTGATCATCAACGGCGCATCCAAATGCCTGGAGCTGTGGAGCCCGGAGCGGTGGGCCCCCATCGAGGATGCCGGACTGGATCCGGAGAATCTGGCCGCCGTCATGGAGGAGCTCGGCTTCTGATTTACTTTTTTTTGAAAGAAAAGTAGGCAAAAAGAACTTTAATTCGCTCCCTTATCTATTCTGCTTGTCCAACTGCCACGCGGTGACGATGGCGCTGTTCAGACGAGTAGCGGAGATGATGGCTTCTTTTGCTTTTCCTTTCTGAAAGGAAAAGCAAAAGAAAGGAACTTCAATTCGCTTTTTTATCGGTTCTGTCTGTTAACTGCCGGTACGGCGACGGAGGCTCTGTTCAGATATGGAAGAAAAAGATTACGGGCACAAGCCCGTGTTGTTGGAAGAATGCCTGGAAGCCCTGGACATCAAACCAGAGGGCACTTATCTGGACGGGACCCTGGGCCGGGCGGGGCACTCCCTGGCCATCCTCCGCCGCCTGACCACCGGACGGCTCATCGGCGTGGACCGGGACATGGCCGCCATCGAGGCTGCCGGAGAACGGCTGAGAGAATTCGGAGACCGGGTTTCGCTGGTCCATGGAAATTTTTCCGATCTGGGGAACATTCTTCAAAATCTGGGTATAACAGGGATAGACGGGATGCTTTTTGATCTGGGCGTCTCCTCTCCCCAGCTGGATGAACCCCGGAGGGGATTCAGCTACATGCACGACGCACCCCTGGATATGCGCATGGATGAGTCGGCGGCGCTGGACGCCTGTCAGGTGGTAAATGGCTGGAGCTATGAGGAGCTGCGCCGGATTCTCTACGAGTACGGCGAGGAGCGCTTCGCCCCTCAGATCGCCCGGGCAATTGTTCGGCGCAGAGAGGACAAGCCCGTGAGCACCACCGGAGATCTGGCGGAGATTATCCGCTCCGCCATGCCGCCCAAGGCGCTCAGGGAAAAGCAGCACCCCGCCAAGCGGAGCTTCCAGGCTATCCGTATCGCCGTCAACGGCGAGCTGGACGCCCTGCCCCCCATGCTGGAGGCTGCTGCTGCAAGCCTGTTGCCCGGGGGACGGCTGGCCGTCATCACCTTTCACAGCCTGGAGGACCGCATCGTCAAGCAGAAATTCCGGGAGCTGGCCACAGGGTGCACCTGCCCGCCGGAGTTTCCCGTGTGCGTATGTGGAAAGAAGCCCATGCTGACGCTCGTCAGCCGCAAGCCCATTCTGTCCGGTCCAGCCGAGCTGGCAGAAAACCCCAGGGCCCGCAGCGCTAAGCTTCGGGTCGCTCAGCGGACCGGATTTTAGAATCAGTATTCGTAAACGGTGGATGCCAGGAGGACGAAGGATTTTGCCGTCCTGCAAAGCAAAAAATCCCAGGCGGCGCACACTTTTCAGCGCAAGATTTCAAAAAACAGGAGGAGCGTTCCATGGCCGCATATAACAAGCGGACAAACCGAAGATACCGCACAAACGGAGCCGTGGACGGCAACCTCGCTAGGAAGCTGGACCGCCGGGAGCTGGAGCGCCAGCTGGACCGCAGCGGCCAGATGGACTTCGACCAGCTTTACGAACGCCAGCCGGAAACCGCCGTGGAGCGCAACGCCCGCCGCCGGGCTCAGCTGAAAGCCTCCATCCGCACCGCGCAGAAGGTTTCGCCCTTGGCGCTGCTGGGGTTTGTGTGTACGGCGTTTCTGATGGTGGTCCTGCTGCTGTGCTATGTGCGGCTCAACGCCATTTCCCGGAGCATTGTAAGCATGAAAGCGGAAATCAGCCAGCTGGAGGTGGAGCAGGTTTCCCTGCTGACCCAATATGAGCAGGCTTTCGATCTGGCGGCGGTGAAGGAAGCGGCCCTGGCCGCCGGCATGACCCAGCCCAGCGACAGTCAGGTATACTATATCAGTCTCCCCGGCGAGGACCAAGCCACGGTTTACCACTCCGGAGGCAGCCGGCTGGAGAAATTCTTTACCTTTTTGGGCCGGGGAATCTACGCGGCGGCGGAATATTTCCGCTGAGGGCGCGTATAGTGAAAAGAACCAGTCCGTCGGCAGAACAACCGGCACATACAAAGCTCGTTTGATCCTTTTCTCATCAGAAAAACGCGGCGCGTCCCGCCCTGCCGCCGGGGCGGGCGGACAGCGGGAGCGGAGGACGTCTCCTCCCGCTCCTTTTTTAATTCTTTCGCACCAAACGGCACCTTTCATTGGGGAACAGTACGAGGAGGCATAGCATGACAAAGCAACCCAGGCAGCAGCCGGAAGCGGCGAAAGCCAAGAAAACGCCCCGCCAGCCCAATTCCGCCCGGTTGGCAAAGCTGATCATCCAGAGGCGGACCCTGGCTCTGCTGCTGGTTTTCGGCGTGGCGGCCTTTCTGGCCCTGTTCGCCAAGGCCTACGACCTGACCATCACCCAGCACACCCAGCTGCAGGACGGCGCTTCCAGCCAGCAGATGCGCAGCACCGTCATCTCTGCCTCCCGGGGCACTATCTATGACCGCAACGGCGTGACGCTGGCGGTCTCCGGCTCGGCGGACACAGTGTTCCTGGACCCCAATGCCATCGACAAATACGCCAACGAGCTGGACAAAAAGCGGGCCCAGAAGCTGGTGGACGGGCTGAAGGAGGGTGAGACGCTGCCCATGAGCGGTCAGGCGTACAAGGATATGCTGGCCGCCCGTCTGGCGGAAATTCTAGAGCTGGAGGAGCAGGATATCCGCGATAAAATGGCGCAGACCAATTACATGTATTCCGTATTGAAAAAGCGGGTGGACAAATCTGTCAGCGATCTGGTCCGGGAATTCATTACGGAAAACGACACCGGCTCCTCCCTTCAGGGCGTTCACCTTGAGACGGATTCCAAGCGCTTCTATCCCCGCTCCTCCCTGGCCTCCCACGTCATCGGGTTCCTGGACAATGACAACCACGGGGCCTACGGTCTGGAGGCCCTCTACGAGGAGGAGCTCAACGGCGCCTCCGGCCTGACGGTCACGGCCAAGGATGGAGGCGGCTCGGAGCTCATGTTCCAATACGAACAGTACTACGACGCCCAGGACGGCCACAGCATCCAGACCACCATCGACAGCAACATCCAGTACTATCTGGAGCGGGGCGTGTCGGACATGGTGTCCCAGTTTGGAGCCAAAAACGGTGCCTGCGGCATCGTGATGGATCCTAAAAGCTGCGCGATTCTCGGTATTTATTCCACACCGGACTACGATCTCAACGCCCCCCGGGAAATCTTCACTCAAAACTTGCAGGACCAGCTGGCCAAGGCAGACGAGGAAAATCCGCCGGAACCCGGGAAAGAACATTCCCAGGCTTATTGGGATCTGCTGGGCGAGCTGCAAAACCTCCAGTGGCGCAACAAGGCCGTCAACGACGGCTATGAGCCCGGTTCCACCTTCAAAATTCTGACCCTGTCCATGGCCCTGGAGGAGGGCGCGGCCAACCGCAACAGCTCTTATTATTGCGGCGGCTCCGTGGTCATTGAGGGCAGCGATCCCATCCACTGCTCCAATAAGAACGGCCACGGCTCCCAGACGCTGAAGGAGGCGGTAGGTCACTCCTGCAACCCGGCCTTTATCAAAATGGGGCTGGACATCGGCCGTTCCCGGTTCTATGACTATCTGGAGGAATTCGGCCTCCTCTCCCCCACCGGCGTGGACCTTCAGGGCGAGGGCACCAGCGTGTTCATCAACCGGAAGGAATTTGAGAGTCACGACATCGATCTGGCCTGCTACGCCTTTGGTCAGAACTTTATTGTCACCCCCATTCAGCTTATCGCCGCTCAGGCGGCCTGTATCAATGGCGGATACCTCTACCAACCCTACGTGGTGGAGCGAGAGCTGGACGAGGAGGGCAACGTAGTCAGGCAGCACGACGCAACCCCTGTGCGGCAGGTCATCAGTGAGGAGACCTCCGCGCTGGTGCGGGAATGCCTGGAGTACGTGGTCTCCGACGGCGGCGGAAAGAACGGGCAGGTAACGGGCTACCGCATCGGCGGCAAAACCGGCACCGCCGACAAGCAGGGCACCAAGACCGACACGAATCCCCGGGGAGACGTAGTGGTCTCCTTCCTGGCTTTCGCTCCGGCAGACGATCCCCAGGTCATCATGCTGCTGGCCATGGACACTCCCGCCCGGCAGGAGGTGACGGGTGTATATACCTCCGGCGGCAACTATGTGGCTCCCACCGCCTCCAAGATCATGGCGGACATTCTCCCCTATCTGGGTATCACGCCCCAGTATGACGAGGAAACCCAGGCCGTCGCTGAGGCCACCGTCCCCTACGCAGTGGGACTGACCAAGGATGAGGCCGTCGCAAAGCTGGCAGACTATGGCTTTACCGCCTACCGCACCGTAGGCAGCGGAGAAACAGTTACGGATCAGACCCCGGACGGCGGCGCCATCGTACCCAACGGCGCGGAGATCATCCTGTACCTGGGAGAGGAAAAAGCCGACAGCCTGTGCACTGTTCCCAACGTCACCGGCATGTCCGCCGACGAAGCCAACCGCACCCTGGTCAACGCCGGACTCATTATGAAAGCCACCGGCTCCAGCGCCAGCGGCGCAAAGGCCATCAGCCAGTCCGTTGATCCCGGTACCGAGACGGCAGCAGGAACGGTGGTCACTGTGCAGATGGGAACCATGTCGAACGTCGCGGACTGAGCATCTCTTCTCATATCCGGAGAGCGGCGGCTGTGAATGCTCCGAGAATCCAAAAAGCATTTTTTCCAATCAAAACGAATGACGAAAGAGCAGGCGGCATACCATGAAGTTAGGTAAATTACTGCAAGGCATTGATATTTCCCGGCTGGAAGCGGACCTTGATATGGACATCTCCGGCGTTCGCTACGACTCCCGACTGGTGGAGCCGGGGGACCTCTTTGTGGCCGTGTCCGGCTATGAAACCGACGGCCACCGGTTCATCCCCATGGCTCTGGAAAAAGGCGCTGGGTGCGTGCTCTGTCAGGAAAAGCCGGAGGGGAACGTTCCCTTTGTGCTGGTCCCGGACAGCCGCAAAGCCTTGGCACAGTTGGGCCGGAACTGGTTCGGAGATCCCGCTGCCTCTATGACCATGGTGGGCGTCACCGGCACCAATGGAAAAACCACCACCACCTACCTGCTTAAAGACGTGCTGGAAAAGTGCCTGGAGGCCAAGGTGGGCCTCATCGGCACCAACCAGAACATGATCGGAGATGAGGCGCTCCACACCGAGCGCACCACACCGGAATCCTTTGAGCTCCACGGTCTCTTCCGGGCTATGGCGGATGCGGGATGCACCCACGTGGTCATGGAAGTCTCCTCCCATGCACTCTGCCTCCAGCGGGTGGCGGGCATCCGCTTTGACGTTGGCCTGTTCACCAATTTGAGTCAGGATCATCTGGACTTCCACAAAACCATGGAGGATTACTGCGACGCCAAGGCCCTGCTTTTCCGGCAATCGGAGCGCGGCGTTTACAACGCCGACGACCCCTGGGCCGGGCGGGTGACGAAGGACGCCCCCTGTCCCCTGCTCTCCTTCGGGGAGCGAAAAGGAGATCTGTCCGCCCGGAACATCCGCCTGTCAGCGGAGGGCGTGTCCTTTGACGCAGTATGGGTCCAGGAGACGGTTCCCGTCCGGGTGGGCATCCCCGGCGGATTTACAGTGTACAATACCCTGGGCGTGCTGGCTGCGGCTAAGGCATTGGGGGTTCCCCTGGCGGAAAGCGCCGGAGCCCTGGCCGGAAGTGCCGGGGTGAAGGGCCGGGTGGAGGTAGTGCCGTCGCCCGGGGACTATACCATTCTCATCGATTACGCTGTCACGCCGGACGCCATTGAGAACGTGCTGAACACCGTCCGGGCCTTCGCGGAGGGCCGGGTGGTGATCCTCTTCGGCTGCGGCGGCGACAGGGACCGTGGCAAGCGGCCCAAAATGGGCCGGATCGCCGCCCAGCTGGCCGACTTTGTCATCGTTACCTCCGACAACCCCCGCACCGAGGACCCCGAGGCCATCATTGCCGACATTCTGCCGGGGCTGGAGGGAACCGGCACCCCCTATCTTGTGGAGCCGGACCGGGTGAAGGCCATCCGCCGCGCCATGGATCTGGCCTGGCCGAAGGACGTCGTCATTCTGGCAGGAAAAGGCCACGAGACCTACCAGATCGTGGGGCGGGAAAAGCGCCACCTGGATGAACGGGAAGTGGTGGCGGCCTATGCCGCTGAACAAACGAAAACGTTCTGATCGCCGGATCGGGACAGAGGGAGATTCCTATGGAGATGATACTTGCTTGCGCACTCAGTTTTGCCGTCACGGCCCTGCTGGGCCGGTGGGTCCTTCTGCCCGCCCTCCGGCGGTTGAAGGCGGGCCAGGAAATCCGGGAGGTGGGGCCCAAGTGGCACGCCTCCAAGGCGGGTACCCCCACCATGGGGGGACTGATGTTCATCGCCGGCGTAGCGGCCACCATTCTCGCCACCGGCTGGACGGACATGATGGCAGGCAATCTGACCCATATCTACCTGTTCCTCTTTTCCTCCGTTTTCGGGATTATCGGCTTTCTGGACGACTTTGAGAAGGTGAAGCGCCACCAGAATCTGGGACTCACGGCGTTGCAGAAGTTCCTGCTCCAGCTGGCGGCGGCCATCCTGTTTCTGATGCTCATGCGTCTGGAGGGACGCATCACCCCCCATCTGTACGTACCCTTCCTCAACGTGGATCTGTCCCTGAGTTGGCCTGTCTACATGGTGTTCTGCGCCTTCGTTATTGTGGGCGCGGTAAATGCGGTGAACATCACCGACGGGCTGGACGGTCTGGCAGCCTCCGTCACTGTGCCGGTGGCGCTGTTCTACGTCACGGCGGCAGCCTGGTGGGGCGTCACCCAGCTGGGGGTGTTCGCCGGAGCTTTGCTGGGGGGACTTCTGGCCTTCCTGCTGTTCAACGCCCACCCCGCCAAGGTCTTCATGGGGGACACCGGTTCCCTGTTCCTGGGCGGCGCGGTGGCGGGCATGGCCTTTGCCATCGACATGCCCCTGATTCTGGCGTTGGTGGGCGTAGTCTACATCGCGGAAACTCTGTCCGATATCTTGCAGGTTTCCTACTTCAAGCTCACTCATGGAAAGCGAATCTTCAAAATGGCCCCCATTCACCACCATTTTGAAATGTGCGGCTGGAGCGAGGTAAAAATCGTTACCGTCTTTACGGCGGTATCCGCCGTTTTCTGCCTCTTGGCCCTTATGGGCATCTATTCTTTTTCCTGAGAGAAAAATCCAAAGACGCTTTCGGCATCTCTCTGGTCCGGCGCAAATCCCACAGCGGTGCACAGAGATTCCTTGAAAAAGGTTCCCTGACGCGGCGTGCAGGCGCGGCCGCTCAATTCCAAGAAAGGAGACAGTATCCATGGCTCAAAAGAAATCCCGTCCGGTCAAAACCAGGAACGGCATCCCGCTCACCCGCGATGAATACAGGCAGCTCAAGCGCCAGAAGGAGCGGGAGGAGCGCCGCAAGCGCCAGGAAGCCTGGGAGGCCGCCCGGGGACCCATGGATCTGCCGTTTCTGCTGCTGGCCATGCTGCTGCTGGCCATCGGACTGATCATGCTGCTGTCGGCCAGCTTCCCCTCAGCCCAATCCAGTGCGAATCTGAAAAACGACGGATTGTACTACTTCAAGCGGCAGGTAATCTTTGCCGCAGGCGGAACGCTGATGATGCTCTCGGTGTCCAAAATCAACTACGAGCGCTTCCGTGGCTTCGCGCGGCTGGCCCTCTACGGATCCCTGGCGCTGCTGGTGATCGTCATGATTCCCGGGCCGAACAAATACGGCCGCCTGCTGGCTCTGGGTGAAAACGGAGCGGCCCGCTGGCTGGGTATCCCCGGTACCAGCTTCACCTTCCAGCCCTCGGAGGTAGCGAAGCTGGGCATCATCATCTACTTTGCCGAATCCATCTCCAAAAAGCGGGAAAAGATGAGCACATTCAAGGAGGGCTTCCTCCCCCACATCGTCATATTGATGGTGATGGTGCTCCTCACAGCTATTGAGCCCCATTTCTCCGGAGCCATTCTCATCGCCGGCATCGGCGCGGCCATGATGGTAGTGGGCGGTATCCACTGGGGCTGGGTGGCGGCTGGAGCGGGCACCGTGGGCGTAACCGGGTACCTGCTGTTCTTCACCGAGGTGATCGACAATTTCTTCCAGGCCATCAAATACAATCCCACCCGCCTTCGGGTCTGGCGGGACCCCTTCGGCGGAGACCTCGCCTTCCGCCGGGACGACGCGTGGCAGACTATTCAGAGCTTGTATGCCATCGGCTCCGGCGGCCTGCTGGGGGTGGGACTGGGCAAGAGCCGGCAGAAATTCAACTACCTCCCCGAGGCAAAAAATGACTACATCTTCGCCGTGGTTCTGGAGGAGCTGGGCCTGGTGGGCGGAACGCTGATCATGGTGCTTTTCGCACTGCTGATCATCCGGGGCTTCTGGCTGGCCATTCACGCCAGAGACCGTTTCGGCAGCCTGCTGATTGTGGGTGTGACCACCCAAATCGCCTTACAGACCTTCCTGAACATCGCGGTGGTGACAAACTTCATGCCCTCCACCGGAATCTCCCTCCCCTTTTTCAGCGCCGGAGGCACAGCGCTGATGCTCCAGCTGGTGGAGGTGGGCATCATTCTGTCGGTTTCCCGGCAGATTCCCGCGCCAAAGGCGCGGTAACGGCGGTGCACAGCCGCCTCCCGGTTATCTTACAGCGGCTTCCGGCCGCGCAGAAGCGAGGTGTGGGCGTTATAAAAGTCATCTTTACCTGCGGCGGCACAGCGGGCCATGTCAATCCCGCACTGGCGCTGGCAGGGCTCCTGAAGGAGCGGATCCCCGGCAGCGAAATCCTTTTCGTAGGCGCGCACCGGGGCATTGAGAAACAGCTCATTGAGGCGGCAGGCTGGCCCTTCCGGGCGGTGGAGGTCTCCAACTTTCACCGCTCCCTCCAGCCAAAGGAGCTTCGGCACAATCTGGTCTCCCTGCGGAATTTCCTCCGCTCTCCCGGGGAGGGCCGGGCCCTGCTACGGAAGTTCTCTGCCGATCTGGTGGTAGGTACCGGGGGCTATGCCAGCTATCCCATGATCCGAGCCGCCTCGAAGCTGGGCATCCCCACCGCCATTCATGAGTCCAACGCCATTCCCGGCCTCACCACCCGACTGCTGGAAAATCATACCGGCTTAATCATGGTTGGTTTCGAGGAGTGCCGGAAAAACTATAAGCACCCGGAAAAAGTGTTGGTGACGGGCACACCAGTGAGAGGAGATTTCTTCCAGCTCACCAAGCGCCAGGCCAAGGAAAAGCTGGATATGAATGACGGCAGGCCCCTGATCGTCTCCTTTTTCGGAAGCCTGGGGGCAGCCGAGATGAACCGGGAGATGGCCCAGTTTCTGGCCCTGGAGGCCCGGAACGGCCTGCCCTTCCACCATGTCCACAGTGCCGGAGCCATTGGCTGCCAGCGCATGGGCGAATATCTCCAGGATGCAAAAGTTGATTTGAGCCGGACCCCGGAATTGGAGGTCCGGGAGTACATCCAGAATATGGCGGAACTCATGCGGGCCGCTGATCTGGTGATCTGCCGGGCCGGGGCCAGCACCATCAGCGAGCTGACCGCTCTGGGTGTACCTGCCATCATGATTCCTTCACCCAACGTGACCCATAACCATCAGGAATCCAACGCCCGGGTTCTCTCCGACGCTGGAGGCGCGGTGATGATTCTGGAAAAAGACAGCAGCGGGCAGAAGCTATACGACACATCCCGCGAAATTCTTTGTGACGAGTCCCGGCGGAAAGCGATGAGCGCCGCCATGTCCTCCCTGGGCGTTATTGATGCCGCCGGTAAAATTCTGGATGCCGTTCTGGCATTGACGGGTCCTGAGAGCAAGTAGCAGTTTCCTTCTTTCCGCATACCATGGAGTAGTTTGACAAATTCCATGGGCGGAGGGATTCTATGAGCCATATCATCATTCAAGGGGGCGGCCGGCTGGAGGGCGCACTGGCCGTTCAGGGAGCAAAAAACAGCGTCCTTCCCATCCTGGCCGCCGCCATTCTCCACCCGGGGCGCACCACGCTTCTGGGCTGTCCCCATCTCAGCGACGTGGAGGCCAGCATCCGCATCCTCCGCCACCTGGGCTGCAAGGCGGAGTGGAAGGGCGAAGCGCTGGAGGTGGACGCGTCCAGTCCAAGCCGATGGGACATCCCCGACGGGCTGATGAGAGAGATGCGCTCCTCGGTGGTGTTTCTGGGGGCTATCCTGGCCCGGATGGGCTGGGCGGAACTCAGTCACCCTGGCGGGTGCGAGCTGGGCCCGCGGCCCATCGATCTGCATCTGTCCGCTCTAAGGCAGCTGGGCGCTCAGCTGCGGGAGGAGAGCGGCTGCCTGAGATGTACGGCCCAGCAAATGGCAGGCCGGGAAATCGTACTGAGCATGCCCAGCGTGGGTGCGACGGAAAACGCCATGCTGGCCGCCTGCGGAGCGGAGGGTGAAACCGTCCTGGTCAACGCCGCTCGGGAACCGGAAATCACAGATCTCCAGGAGTTTCTCTGTGGCATGGGCTGCCGCGTCCGGGGTGCGGGCAGCTCCACCATTTGCGTGCAGGGACGGCAGCCCACCCACGACTCGGTACATACCATTATGCCGGACCGCATCGTAGCCGCTACGTATCTGGCCGCCGTGGCTGCGGCGGGAGGCGAGGTGGAGCTTCACCGGGTCAGCCATGGCCACCTCTCCACTGTGACCGCCGCCCTTCACGCAGCCGGCTGCCGGATCTCCGGCGGCGAGGGGCAAGTGGTCCTTCGGTCCGAAGGGCGGCTGCGCTCCATCGGAGCTATCCGTACAGCGCCTTACCCCGGCTTTCCCACCGACGCTCAGGCCATTTTGATGGCCGCCCTGCTGCGGGCCCAGGGAGCCACCGTCTTCGTGGAAAACATTTTCGAGAACCGCTACCGCCACGTGGACGAACTGTGCCGGATGGGCGCAGACATCAGCGTCGCTGACCGGGTGGCAGTGGTCACAGGGGTGCAGTCGCTGTACGGAGCCCGAGTGCGGTGCACCGACCTGAGGGGCGGCGCGGCCCTTCTGGTGGCGGGTCTGACCGCCCAGGGAGAAACCCGGATCGGCGACATCTTTCACATACAGAGGGGATACGAGGACCCTGTGGGCGACCTGCGCACGCTGGGCGCGGAGATTCAGATGGAATAATTACTGCCGCCAGCCGCTACATTACCAAAGAGAGGAGTGTCCGCCATGCCGAACAAGAGAAAAAAGAAGAGACGCCGGCGCGGCGGCCTGGGCCGCCTGCTGCGCCCCCTGTCCTTTCTGATCGCCGCCATTGCCATGGTGACGGCGCTCACCCTTTTCTTCAAGGTGGAAACCATTGTGGTAACAGGAGCCGGCCGGTACACGGCCGAGGAGATCATTGCCGCTTCCGGGGTGGAAACTGGGGATAATCTGGTCCTGCTGGACCGCTACCGCGTGTCGCAGCGGATCTACACCGCGCTGCCCTATATCACCGACGTGCGCCCCCGGCAGGAGTTTCCCAGCACACTGAACATCGAAGTGACGGAAACCAGAATCGCCGCCGCCATCCAGGGGGCGGGAGGGCACTGGCTGCTGAACGCCGGAGGGAAGCTGCTGGAGGCCGTGGATGCCGCCATGGCGGCAGATTATCCGCAAATCACCGGTGTGCAGGCCCTGGAGCCTGCGGTCAGCGATCCCCTCGCCCTTCCCGAGGACAGCCCGATTACCGCCCCGCGCCTGCTGGAGCTGCTGTCCGTCCTGGATGAGCGGGGGGCGCTCACCCGCACCGGCAGCGTGGATTGCAGCGACCCCAGAATTCTCAGGCTCCAATATGATGGACGCTTCCAGGTGGAAATGTACTACGATGCGGATTTCCCGTTCAAGGTCAGCTGCCTGCTCAGCGCGGTGGAAAAGCTGGAGCCCAACGAAACCGGCATTCTGCGCATGACTTTCTCCGACGATTACGAGGTTCATCTGATCCGTTTTCCCGAATAGAGCGCCTCCTCCGGTTTTCCCTTTCGCCTGAAATTTTCAAAAAAGTCCCTGCTTCGCTATTGACCTGCCGGGCGAAAGAGGCTATAATGGACTAAATAAACGCACTTTATCTTGGGGTTTCATACCCAGCTGACATACAAAAGATACCGCTTCTGGTAGTAGGAGGAGTTCCAACATGGCAATTGAATTGGCGACCGTAACCGACAACATCGTAAAAATCAAGGTCATCGGCGTAGGCGGCTGCGGCAATAACGTGGTAAACCGTATGGTGAGCTCCGGCGTAACCGGTGTGGACTTCGTGGCGATCAACACGGACAAGCAGGTGCTTAACGAATCGGTGGCAGCGTATAAGATCCAGATTGGCGAGAAGCTGACTCACGGCCAGGGCGCCGGAGCCGACCCGGAGGTTGGCCGCAAGTCCGCTGAGGAAAGCCGCAGCCAAATTACCAAGGCCCTGGAGGACACCGATATGGTGTTCATCACCGCCGGCATGGGCGGCGGCACCGGCACCGGCGCAGCCCCCATTGTGGCTGACATCGCCAAAGAACAGGGGATTCTCACTGTAGGCGTGGTGACCAAGCCCTTCCGGTTTGAAGGAATGCGCCGGATGCGGCAGGCTGAGACGGGAATTACAGAGCTGCGCAGTAAGGTGGACTCGCTGGTGATTATCCCGAACGAGCGGCTGAAGCTGGCGACCGACCAGAAGATTACCATGCTTAATGCCTTTGAAATTGCGGACGATGTGCTTCAACAGGCGGTGCAGTCCATTTCGGACTTGATTAAAAATACTGGATTTATCAATCAGGACTTTGCCGACGTGTCCGCTGTTATGAAGGACGCAGGCCGCGCCCATATGGGCGTGG